>Ga0007833_1000264_pt1 | contig 11610 bp, 9 predicted proteins | sample CryBogCBE25Jul07_FD_71204 | JGI IMG/M metagenome (GOLD analysis project Ga0007833, IMG submission 71204) | Freshwater microbial communities from Crystal Bog, Wisconsin, USA - CBE25Jul07 | ecosystem: Environmental > Aquatic > Freshwater > Lake | place: Crystal Bog, Wisconsin, USA | collected...
GAGGCTCCTAATTTGAAAGCCGCATTGGAAGTGAGCGATAAGCCCGCAGAGGAAGCGTAAAAATTATTTTTACGCTTCCTCTGCGGGCTTATCGCTCACTTCCAATGCGGCTTTCAAATTAGGAGCCTCGTTAGATTCTGGAGTCTCAAGGCCCTCCATTCTTCTATACGCCACGGACTGATAAGGGTTGAGTGCCCCATTGTCATCATTGTCGTACGCAAAAACAAATATCATACAGGTCGGTTTGAAAGTTTCTACTTTTTTCAATAAATCCTTCTGGTTAAAGCACTGTTTGACATTTTTCTTAAGCGCGCAAACACCATCTTTTTCAACTACAAACACGGAATCAATATAAGAATATAGTTTTTTGGCCGAATCCGGTTCATCTTTACGGGTCGGCGCACATTCCTCATCATACATAACTATAGAAGTATAATGTCCTTCTCTATCTCCCAATCGTCCCAATAATACACCTAAGAAGCCTGGTTCCTCTAACTGTAATGGAAGCACTTTCAACATTTCATCAAGATAAATAGCAGGATTATTTTCATAGATTGATACATCACCTGTTACATCGTTAATCGTTGTAGGAAATCCTTTATATCCCAATATATTCACCCATCTTGTTAGAATTTCAGGAATAATATTACCGCTAGATTGGCAGGCGGTTCCCTCTGTTGTCATAGTCTTTCTATCATCCGCTTTCCACTCAATTCGGTATTTCTTATCAAGTCCTTCACGATTAATATCTATCACTTCACCCTCCTCATCAACAGTTAAAAACTCTTTGTATTTTTCTCGTTCCGCTTTTTGAAGTTTCTGCGATTTTTCAAAAGCGGCTACGCGACCCGCCTTAATCATTTCTTCAATCTGTTTATCGGTTTTATCGGCATATTTGGCCTGTTTTCGTTCGCTACTTCCAACTGCCGGTATTTTTATAGGTGCGTCTTCTTCCTCTATTTTCAAAAAAAGTCTCTTAACTAAATCGTCCAATGCTGTAGGATAAAATTTATCAAAGCGTTTCTTTAATTCGTAGTTTTCATACTCTTTACAAGCGGCTACAAGATTTACCTGTACTCCATTCTTTTTAACGTGTGCAGTTGGGTTTTCTCCTTTAGGAACTTTTGGAATGTAAAGAGTATTTTCATTCTGTTTAGAATCGTCCCAGATAAACTTTGCCTCTTGTAAGACATGATTCAATGCGTGCTTACCGCATAGAGCCATATTCTGCTGTTCAAGATAGGTTGCCCCACCTCTATGTAGTTTTCGGGTGTATCGTCTCACCATCCTCTACTCAAGCATCTATTTTTATAACTTTAATGTCCGCCTCTTCAACTGGAGCCGGCTTAGATTCTGTAACAGACTCTGCTGCCTCGGCAGCACGACCACCTTTCATACTAGAACGACGTGGTTTAGGTTCTATTGGGGCCGGAGGCGTTGGCTCATCTTTTACAGCAGCAACTGAAGAAGTATCTGTCTCATCAATCAACGGATTCTCTTTTGCTTCGCTAATGACTGTTGGAACCGGTTCGGCAGGCCCTGCCATCTCAGGTGTTGGTGCGTCTACTTTCACAATTTTCACCTCGGTTGTATCTGGTTCAGCAACAGGTGCGGCAGCTGGAGTCTCCTCAGGAATCTCAGCGGGTGTCGGCGCCTCTTCAACCTCCTCAATCACCTCAAGTTTTGGTGGTCCGCCAGGCATAAAATCGTACATAGCATCCGCTGCCGCCTGTTCCTTGGATACCGCCGGTGTTGTAGTAGCGACAGGTGTTAAGGATGGTGTAGGGACGGATTCTTCGGCAGGCTCAGCCGCAGCAGTTCCCGTAATAGCCGAAACGACCGTAGAGAGAATATCGGTCGGTGGAGTCGCCGGTGTCGTCTCAAATACACCCGTTCCAGAGGGCAAATCACGGAAAGTTCTCACGTGTTTCTCAGTCAAAAAGCGTAAACTTGTATTCGCATAAGTGGTAAGTTCCTGATCCAAGAGTTTGAGTGCGTATGGAACTTCAATCTGGCTAAAGGTGGTACGAGACTTCTTGACCGGTAATACCAAACCAATCGTATCCGCCGTTTCACCCTGGAATGTAATAGGTCCATCGCACAGAGGACAGACAAACAACTTCTGTGCCTCGTTGTAAATTGGCATTGTTCCACATCCGTTACAAATCCAAAAGGTCGTGCCGTCAGATCGCTTCATCATAGATTCCTGTAAAAATTCAGTAACACCGTGGGCGATGAGCGCATCACGTTCCATCTCACCAATACGCATACCACCCTCATTACCACGACCACCTGTTGGCTGATGTGTACGAATCTCCTTACGACCCTGCGCACGAGCATTCAACTTATCCTGTGTTAAGTGCTTGAGACGCATAAAATAGAGTGGGCCCATAAAAACAGATGAGGTAAACATCTTACCCGTTATACCACTGTATAAAATCTCTTCACCCTCTCGCTGAAATCCAAGGTTTTCCAACGCATCACCAATCGCCTTGAACGACTGTTCATCGTTCATAAACGACGTAGCATTCATCTTCGCACCCGTAATAGCACCTAGTTTTCCAAACAATTGTTCAAGTAATTGGGCGATAGTCATACGGCTAGGAATACAATGAGGATTGACCATCACATCTGGCACCAAACCGTTAGCGGTTCGTGGCATATCCTGGGCATCTAACAACATGCCCATAGTGCCTTTTTGACCGTGGCGACTAGAAAACTTATCACCCAATTCCGGTACACGTTCCTCTAAGATACGTACATGTACGAGAAGTTTTCCGTTCGCCTGATGAATGATGGCGACCTTATCCACTCGTCCACTGGTGAAAACCGTTGGCAGAACCGAAGCGTCTGTGACCGCACCCGTATCTGGGCTGGTCAAATACATACCAACCAACACCAATTTATCGTGTATTGGTGTTCCTTCGCGAATGATACCCTGGTCGTCCAACGCCGAATAGTCATAGCCAGGCTTGAGGTCGGTCCAGGCGAGCACCGTCTTAGGGTTGCCGATACGATACACCGCCTTGCTCATCGGGTCCACTTCTTCCATCGCAGTGTAGGAGCGCAAGGCGAGCGAACGAAACAATCCACGCTGTATGCTTGTACGATTGAAGAGAATGCCGTCGTCCTGATTGTATCCGTTGAACGAATTGATACAGAAGATGATGTTGGTACCGTAGGGCATGGCACCGCCGCCCACTGCCTCGTGAACGATTGTACGGGCCAACGCACCCTCGCCGTAGCACAACATTGACCCATAGGTGTCAAAGCGGTTTTCGTAATTGGTTGCGTAATATCCAATCGCCTGTTTGGACTGCGAACAACTGAGTTGATTACGAGGCGACTGATTGTGATTGGCGAACGGAATCATACTGGTGAGGAGTCCCATCATAGACGAAGGGTGTATCTCGGCGTGGGTATGCTGTGGGGTCAAATCGTCCACGTTGCCGAAAAAACTTATGTACGCCTCGTTTCCTTCATATGGATCAATGTACTCAATAGCACCGATATAGGGAGCAAGCGCAGCTTCGTAGTCGCTCAGGCTGACCGGTAAATCCGGTTCAGGCATACCTTCAGGCACATCCATAGGATCCACGAACTTCGTTGAATAAATGCCCAACGATGCGGTCAAGGGAAGAGTACCACACACTAAGTCACGCCAACTGGGCAGGGTTTTCTGTGCGGTCACCGGTGGCCACTTACCACCCGCTGCCAAATGCCAGAGTGGACGCAGTGGGCGACCGTCGTCCAAATAGATACGAACACTGTTGTCCGCCGTATTAAAGGAGATTGAGGCGGTGGGCGGCAAGCAGGCGGTCCACTTCATCATCTTCAATACTCTTGTTAGTAAGTCAGGCTGCGCCGAAAATCCAATTGTTCCACCGTTGATTTGGACCGACGCTGCGGTTACAATAACGGCTCTGGTCGCCTTAGCAACATCAATGACTCCACCACGAGTAAATAACCAGTTCATAATTGGCACGGCGGGTGAGGCGATACTAATCGCAGTTAAAATACTCAAGTTTTTGGTAGCACCGATATGGGCACCGGTAGGGGTTTCGCTCGTACAGAAATAGCCTATCTGGCTGGGATTGAGGTGACGAGGTCCTACCAATTTCATAGAAGTATCAAAATCACTGACCACACGGCGTACGTGACTCATTGCGTCCATATACGAAATACGGGCGAGAGGTTGAACGACACCGCTCTTCATATTGTACTGATTCGTTCCCCACTTTCCACGGAAGCCACGCATGATACTATCGTCCTATTTCGCCGTTGCTAACACTTTGCCAATATTACCAGGACCAAAAATATTCAAGAAATTCTCGTCGGTATAGAGACTTTTATTGTAGTTATACGATTCATCAACTTGGAGCATAACCGCCTTCTTCCAATCCTTCCAACAATCGCTGAATAACCCACGCAAGAGTGTACCGGTTGGGAGTAGACGTTGATTACGAATATCATCACGATTTGTGTTCGGTTCCATACGCATCTCTACACGAATCATACGGCGAATGAGTTCCGCTAAATACTGAGCGCGGGCCAAAGGTCTATCGGGTACATGACTAAACAAATGTTCGTGGAGGATATGAAGAACGTTTTCTACAATGAATCCTTTCGTGAGTGTACGGATGAACTCTATCGCCTGTACCTGAGATGTTATAGGATTCGCATCCTGAATACTTGGAATCAATGTATTCTCCATAGACATTGTATAGGAGGAAGAGGTATCGGGTAGAATCATACGTACAATATCTTTATCCGATATGACTCCTAGGGCACGAAAGAGTGCGAATACAGGAATAGCACCCTTGACGAACGGTATACTGATACGAATAACTCCCTCATCATTGCTACGTGAGGCGTGTAATCGGTAAATACCGACACGGCGGGTTTGTTTAGTGACCGGATGCTGACAGATAACCGAGGCGTAGGTAGCTATCTTTTCATCGGTAGGTGGCTTGACCGCAACATAAATAGAATTAAACGCCTGCTCTTGACGAGTAATCAACACTTTCTCCGCTCCATCTATAATAAAATAGCCACCCGCATCATTTCGGCATTCACCCATCTCCATCAAAAGGGATTTTGGGGCCTTGTAAGTGGCACAAAGTTTGGAACGTAGCAGAATAGGAATATGAAAGAGATTGAATTTCTCAAACTTGAGTTCGCGTACATTTTTAATGTATTCGCCACTATCGCTTTTTACGGTGAAAGTAAGACGAATAAGTATATCAGCACGGAATGTAGAGGCGTATGTTATATTACGAATACGGGCCTCATTGGGAAACATACGACGAACAGTTGTACCGGCGTCCAAAGTGACTACAGGCGCACCGACATCCAATACTAAACTTTCAGGAGTATCAACTACGCCACCGACGAAAATCTCCGTTTTATACTTATAGACACCTCTTTCAGCGTCAATAGGTTCTTTAAGTATCGTAATAGGGTTTTCCGCCAATATTAATTCGGGTAGTTCACGAAAGATAAAGGCCTCGTACGATTCCAGATGATGCGTTGTAAGAAATGTATTAGGATTCGCATCAAAATACTTTTGAAAAAGTGCCGGGGCACTATCGGCGAGCGATGGTGGAGCACTAGAACCTGGTGGCTGACAGATACCTGGTTGTTCGTTCATACCTCTCTGATTGTGTATAGACGTTTCCTTAGCCCAACGTCCGCTTTTTCGTATTGCGATCCCTGCTAAGCAAGGAAAACAAAACACTATAGATTTACGTTTAAAAAGACTGAGTCTTCTGGGTTCCAATAGCCATCTGTGTAGAGATAGAGGTCTGTGGTAAGCCAGAGAGAGCTGCGTTGGCAGCAGCAGCAGCAGATGTTGGGGGTGCCGCTGTACCAGATGAAACACCTACACCTGGTGCCACCAAGGGGTTGGGGCTGTATGGTGTATTACCGGCCATCAATGTAAAGGCAGTATTAATGGGTGTGATAACATCAGGGGAAATCTTCAAACCCTGTGATACATAATTCCAGGAGTGAGGCGCTGTCATATTCTCTGGATTAGGAGAACCTGGATAGTTGTTTGGCTGTGCTCCAGTCGCATCCGCATACACTGATTGGAGAGAGTTTGGATAAACAGTGGCAAAGAATGGACGACTCGCACCTTCAAGGTAATCACCGCCTCGCTGTCTGCGGTAGCTGCGACGGCTGCGGTGAGTGCGGCGACTGCGGCTTGCGAACGCAAGGCCACGACGGTTGGCACGACTATTCTTCTTACGATAATTACAGCGGCGAGTCTTACGACGAAGCTTTCTGTTCACCATTCTACTTTATGGCCGGAAGTTAATTCTTTGTAGTTCCTGTTCTTCTAACAAGAAAAGCAAAGTGTTATTTGGTTTTTAATGTCTGCTGGTTACACCGCCTGTTGGTGGTGGAGCACTTGACTGGTAAATCGCCGGACTGGTCTGTTTATTGAAATCGGCTGTAATATTACTAATCTGGTTCTGGGGAGAGATAGACATGCTTGTGCCCTTACTCTGGTAGTCCCAAGAACGCTCCTCTGGTGCGGGTGAGGCGGGGTACTTACCTGGTACTTCACCGCTGTACGCACTATAGGCCATCTGGAATGGGTTAGGATAGACCGTAGCGAACGCAGGTCGGCTTATAGGGTCCAAACTGGGCGCTGGACTACCAGTAACATTTATAAAAGCACTATTCACATAGTTACCTAAATCGCTAAAGATATCACCACCACGCTGTGCTCGGCGTCCCTTGCGCATAGTACCACGTGCTTTACGACCACGCCCACGCCCTTTTCTGTTGCGGTTAGTGCGACCACGACGACCACCTACCTGATTAGAACCCATATTCGCAGGTACAGTTGGCCAATACTCATTTTTATTACCGCAACTAAATGTCAGGGCGTTCTGGAAGTATACGTCCAAATCCCTGATAGAACCTGGGTCGGTATCAACTTCAACTGGAAAGCGACCATAGACACTTACATCCGCACCGGGTGTCATTACATAACTCAATGGTGCGACACCACCACGCTGTTTGAGAGTACGACGACGAGACTTACTACCACGCGTATGTTTAGAACGCATTTCCCTATAATGTACTACGAAACTCTTGGCGGATCTTTCCGTTAATTCTGTGCCAAAAAGGGAATGCCACTTCTTCTGTAGCGCCTTGGTATCACCGGTTTTTCTCGCAAATTTATCAAATGCCTCTAGTTTATGTTTTACCTCTGCAATAGAATGTACCATGATAAAACAAGAGTCTCTTGATTTATAACGATATTATTTACTGACTATTTACATATCCAATGTACCAGTACGCATCAAACTCTTAATCCGGGAAGCAGCGTTCTTAGCAACACTGGTGAGTCCGCCACCGATGGTTGGTAGAGTAGGCATTGCTGGAGCGGGGCCAACGATAGATGAGTTGTGCTGGCTGAAATAGTAGAATCCAACGAGTCCAAAAACGACCATGAGGAAGGCGATGGCCGAAGCAGAGTTGCGGAGAGTATATTTGAGTGTGCTTCGTTCGTATTCATCAACACCGAATTCGCTGCGGTTAATCATGGCACCGATGAATAACATAATACAGCAGGCAATCAAAAAGGTTGGTGGGGCAAGTGTAGGAAATACTACAGCAGAAACAATGACGGCTACAATACATAAGACAACTCCGCCCAACTGGAGTGCGCGTAGGTTCAAAGATTTCATTCTGTTATTCCATTAGATTTTCTCTATGAGGTCTACGTGTGTTAAGAGAGTTTTCTTACAGCAATAGCGTGTCAGTTGTAATTTATCAAACACAACAGATTCAGGAGTCTTTTCAATCTTCTTACCGTCAAAACAGGTTGGCTCAGCATATCCTGGACCTTTCATCTCACGTAGATTTTTCTGGTAAAAGTTCCATTTATCCGCAAGTAGCTTACCACAATTCATACATCGTACAGGAATTAGCATGTTAGTTAAATACCTCTAAATATCCCGGGTATATTACGAATCACCTATCAAATTTTTACCGTTTTTGCGTTTAAATCGTGATAACCTAATCGTCGTACAGGACATAAAGAGTTATGTCCTCAGTCATCAACCAGCGCGGACTCAACTACAGCATCGGTAACGGTCTCCGTGCCGAATTCGGGCGTGTAAATGCCCAGATGGCGCTCCTTGAAGAGCGTCTCAAGATTTTAGAAACCAAGGCAGCTATTCAGGGACCTCCTGGACCTCAGGGTCCTGCTGGACCCCAGGGTCCTGCTGGCCCAGTCGGTCCTCAGGGACCACAGGGACCCGCTGGTGCTCCTGCTCCTGCTAGTTCGTAATCAAACGTATTCCTTCCGTAGTATCTTTCCATCCTGTAATTTCTAACAATCCGGAATGATGCTTTTGATGACAGTTTTCGCATAATACCACTAAGTTTTCCTTAGTATTCTTATGCTTCCCTGGGGCGATGCGACCGTTGGCGTCGGCTACTGCCTGTGGTACAATATGATGTACTTCTAATCGCACACCGGCATGTGTATCGGTGGCACATACAACACAACTGCTCACAATCACCTCGGGGTTGTAACGGCTGGCGTGGGCTTTGCCGTCCGCTGTGAATAATCGTTTTCTCAGGGCAGTCGCTTCGGCGAGGAATTCGGGATCCATATCCAAACCACGACAGACCTCCAGGCCGTACATCGGCGAGCCCGCCCCCTCACGAAGGGCTCGGTCGTAAATGAGGGCACCGGTCTTTGGATCCAACCCAACCGATAAATGGAATGACCGAATTTTTGGATTGTTGGCAATTTCTGGGATTTCTGACAATTCATGTAAATGAGTGGCAAAGAGAAAATGGGCTCGGCGCTTCACAAGAGTTTGGATGCCGGCGGCTACAATCGCCGTGGCCGATGCCGTCTCCGTCCCCGCACACAATTCGTCGCCGATGATCAGAATTCTGGCGGCGGCTGACCTCAAGATACTGCGAAATTCCGTCATTTCCACGACGAACGATGACATTCCCGCCCATAGATTATCGTTGCCGAGAATACGTGTATATAATCCGGTGTACGGAATGAGTTTCATAGCGGTGGCGGGTACTGGACAACCGATTTGTGCCATAAGGATGGCGAGACCGACCGCCTTGCCCAGCGACGATTTACCGGCGGCGTTCACTCCGTACAAAAGGATGCCGTTGGGGGTTGTCGCTGTTTGGCCCGTCTCGGCCTCATCGGCAAAAAGTCCAAATGCCAGCGAATGAGGAATGTAGGGGGTGGCAGTTCGTACTCGTTCAATGATTGGGTGGCGAAGGTCGGTGACCGTGAATCCGGCGGCCGTTTCGTCCCCATCGGCTGGCTCAAAATACTCAGGGCGGACATATCCGTATTCATCCGCTAAAATGGAGAAGGCACATTCGCAATCAAATTGGCTGACCCAACCGATTAAGTTTTCAAAAATATCTGCTGCCGCCGCCGTCTGTGTCCAAACCCTCCAATGCTCTCGCCACTCCTCGGTTGCCACGGCGCTCCATTCGGCACGAAGAGCCTGAGCAGCGGCATTTATTTCGCTCAGTCTCGTATTTTTGAGAATAATTGCTGCGGTGTTCGTGGTTCGTTTAACAAATTCAAATCCGCAACCTTTCTTTGTCCCTTTGAAGAATCCTGCGAGCGACGAGGCACGCCGAGAAGTTGTTGTAAACAAAAATGGGGCTTCCTCCTTAATCGCCCAATTGATGACATCGGTCTCTTTGAGCAATTCTTCCCAAGATTGTTTGATGTCCAGCGCCTCCTTTTCCAACGCCGACCATTTATCTTCCAAGAGGTCTAGGGTCGGCTTGACCCCACGGACCCAGGGATGAAATGAGCCGATCGCAGGAATTGTTGAACTTCCACTTTCGCTGGTCTGCGCCAAACTTTCACGAATTCGTTCGGCACTCCAGGTCGCCAAAGTTTGGTTGATGTGAGCCAGAACAGGGGCGTACACTTCGTTGTCTAAACCACAAGGTGTGCCCACGGTCATCGCCAGCAAATCTCGGCAGTGCTCATACGTTGTTAGAAGGCACAGGAGGTCTTGGCCTGTTCCCTTGCCCAGGGCGAATCGTCGGTACAAACGGGGTAAATCGTACATTCCTTTCAAATGCCCCAGGTACGCCGATTTATCTTTGAGTGCCCTCAGGACTTCAATTCGTTCTTGGCGTTCGTTGAGTTCATCTACATCCGCAATCGGTGTCAGGCATCGTTCGCGTAAAAAGCGGCGACCCATGGCCGTGGTTGCCCGTTGAAGCCAGTGAAGGAGCGATTCGTGCGCTCGCGCCGAATTGGGAGAAATCATCGCCAGTTGTTCAAGTGCCGCATTTCCTAAAATGAGATAATCGGCTGCTTCCCAGATTGTATGAGTGCTCAGCCGTTGTAAGAACGAGGCGTTGTGGTCACGGATGAACGAAAGGAGATGAAAGAGGGAGCGACGAACGTGAGGATGGCGGGTGAGGTCCAAACATTCTTCAACCGAAAGGGAGGTCGTAGGTTGGTAGAGATCTTTGAAAAACTGGATTCGCAATCTATCCGCCGCCACCCCAGATTCCGCTTTCGGGTCCAAGGTTCGAACGTGGAGAGGCGGACGAGGATGACGACCCCCAAGACCCAAGATTTGGCTGAAAACGGCCGTTTCTGGAATTGGTTGGTCCGGTCCACCGCACCACCAAACGACCGCCTCCGCCGGTGGATACATGGACAAAAAAGGTTGAATCGCATCGCAGACGGCACGGTCATCAATGAGTGTCAAATGCGCTTCGGTACTCACGGCATTTCCAGTATTTATATTAAACGCCGAAATCGCTACGTACCAACGCTGTTGTTCCCGTGCCGCAACATCTTTCGGTGTATATTTGTACGGTTCAATGTACATGCCGATCATGGACTGCTCTTCGGCACGGACCGACAAACCGCCCTCCGCTTCAAAGTAGGTGCCTGGGCTACTAACACGTTCAACGTCACGACCAACTACCTTGTCCGTTCCATCTTTCGTCTGGGTGACAACCACGACCGAATAGCCGACCTGGACCAACATCCGTTCGTATTTATCTATCGCCGATTCTGGAAAACCCCAAAAAAGTTTTTGCCGACCAGGATCTCCTGTCGGTTTTGGATCAGGCGAACATCCGCAAATCTCAACGAGTTCACGCATGTTCGTATTTGTACGACCCGTGGCGACGGTCAAACTATCGTACATTTCAAAAAATCGGCCGACCTGGAGAAGAACGGCAGTGTTCGGTCCGTATTTGGCAACACCCTCGTTGTAATGTCTAAGGTAGAGTGCTTCCATTGATTCGCTGTTTGGGGCGATGCCCTTTTTAGATTTAGTTCCCTTCGCCGGCATTCACTTGTTTTGTGATGGGTTCTTATATTAATATGACGAAATGGCTTTAAATTCTGGACCGAGGTCAGGCCCGAAACACATGAGGCAGGTGGCGACGGGTATATTTGAGCAAACCACGGTCCTTCTTTGACCCGTTGTAAAATGCGTGATACGAGGCGATGGAGTCCCCGCGGTGAAATTCAAGCGGCATTGCCGGCGGCGGATCACGAATCCATTTCGTTTTTGTTAGCAACCCAGGCGGTGGATTCGCTTCCAACCATTCAAGGTG
>Ga0007833_1000270_pt1 | contig 11497 bp, 9 predicted proteins | sample CryBogCBE25Jul07_FD_71204 | JGI IMG/M metagenome (GOLD analysis project Ga0007833, IMG submission 71204) | Freshwater microbial communities from Crystal Bog, Wisconsin, USA - CBE25Jul07 | ecosystem: Environmental > Aquatic > Freshwater > Lake | place: Crystal Bog, Wisconsin, USA | collected...
CGAACACCGGGTCGCAAGAAGGCGTAGAGCTCGTCGTAGGCCGCGTCGACCATCGATGCTGCCGTCGTCAGCAATGTGATTTCATCCATCGTCTTAATACGACGAGCTTCGAGAAAGACTTGCTGCCCGTCAACGACGTCAATACCTTCGTTGCGTAACGCGGTCAGAATCGGCATCTCGACCACGTCGATGCCCAGGGGCTCGTTTTCTAGGCCGTACTTTTGCAGTTCGCGCTTGATGGCCTTAGCGACACCTTCGGCGATGCCGGCGTCCGGATTGAAGGCACCGCGAAGCGTCGAAATACCGGGGCGTGAGCCGTGTTCGGGTTCGACGCCTTCACGGGCGCCGGATCCGTGGTCCAGCCACGAGTTCTGCAACACGTGGTGCTTGGCCGCCGAACCGAAGTCCCAGACGACGGGCATGCCACCACGGGGCAGGAGAGCGAAACGAATCAGCTTGTCGATCGCCCACGTGCCAATGTGTGTGGACGTCATGTAGCGAATGTTGTTGAAGTCGAACGTCAGCAGCGAGCCGAGGTGACTTTCGTTCAACTTCTGGTTCAAACGGCCGAGGCGAGCCTCGCGCAAGCGGTCAAAATCGACACGCTCCTCCCAGTCGACACCATTCAGTCCAAAGGTCTTCACCGTCATGCGTACTCCATCCTTCGTAAATTACGTCGATACTTCGTTAGTTCTGGCGGTAGCGGAACCAGGAGTCCAAACCGACCGCCAGTAGCAAAATCGCCCCCAGCACAATCTGCTGGTACAGGGAGTTGATACCCAAGAGAATAAAGCCATTTCCGATGAGGGCAATGAAGAGCACGCCAATCATCGATCGCCACACGGATCCTTCGCCACCGGCAATCGACGTTCCACCCACGACGACGGCGGCCAGCACGGTAAAGGTCAATGCATTGCCACCACTTGAGGCCTGCGCGCTCAACAAGCGCGACAAGTCCAAGCAGCCACCAAGTCCGGCGGCCGCACCACTCAGCACGTACGTCAAGAGCTTGATGCCATTAACTCGTACACCCGCGAGTCGAGCCGCTTCCATGTTGCCGCCCGCGGCAACCATGTAGCGACCAATCGTGGTGCGATTCAACAGCAACGCCAGCACGGTAACGAAGCCAAAGGTAATCCAGACGGCACTCGGTAGGCGCAAGAAGTGCATATTTGACAGAAGGTAGAACGCTCCCTGCGGGGGCAGCGCAATGAGGTTCCCCTGAGTGCATCGCAGCGCAATACCGCTGACCACGAAGGACATGGCGAGGGTGGTAATCAGCGGACTGATCTTGACCACCGTAATAATGAGTCCGTTCAGCAGACCCACGACGATGGCCGCCAACATGGCGGCGACAATGGCCAGGCCGGCGGAGTGGTGCATGGCCATTTCCCCACCCACGACGGACGCCAAACCGTAGGTCGCGCCAACGGAGAGGTCAATGCCCCCCGCAACCAGCACGAGGGCGAAGGCGCCGGCAATGCACAGTGTTGACGCCTGCTGATTAAAGATGTTGATGATGTTATTTACTGAGTGAAACGGTGCACTCTTCAGACACAGCGCGACAAAGAGAACGACGAATGGAATCAGGATGCCCGTTGTGCGCCACGAACGGAGGAACGCCGGAAACCGGATACCAGATCGTGCCTCGAGAACGGGTGCTCCATCATTTGTTGCAGTAGTAGTCATGTTCTTCCTTATGCCGCGGGGGCGTCAGCAAATGCCGCCACCAGGATTGCTTGTTCATTTACGTTGTCACCCTCGAGCGACGCCGTTATCTGTCCGTGGCGCATCACCACCACGCGATGGGCCAGACCCAGGATTTCTTCCAACTCGGAGGAAACGACGACGATGCCCATGCCCTCCTGCGCTTTCGCCACGAGCAGGTCATAAATAGCTCGCTTCGAGCCCACATCGACGCCTCGCGTTGGTTCGTCACATATCAACACCTTCGGTGCGCACATCAACGTGCGCGCGAAGAGGATCTTCTGCTGGTTGCCACCCGACAACATGCGTGCCGACTGCGCCAGCGACGCCGCCTTGACGCCGACTTTGGCAACCTGTTCGGTCACGGCGGCCAACTCACGCTTGCGCGAAATCCACGACCACCGACTCAACCACGGCAACCGGGACAACGCGGCGTTGTCACGAATCGAACGGCCCATCAGCAGCCCCATCTCCTTGCGGGACTCAGGGATGAAGGCAACGCCTTCGCGAATTGACGCGCTCGGGCTCCGCTTCTTTAGTTCAGTGCCGTCAAGTACAACACGTCCGGCGCTGAGTGGGGCGTCGCGGAAAATGGCGCGAACGAACTCGGAGCGGCCCGAGCCCACCAACCCGGCGATACCGACGATTTCTCCGGCGCGCACTTGAAGTGAGCAGTCCTGTACTCCCGGTGCGCTGATGTGCTGCACGTCGAGCACCAGCGGCGCATCCGACGGTGCCAACACCTTCTCGGGGTACGCCGCTGTCTGGGCGCGTCCCAACATGCCCTCAATGAGGCCGTGCTCGGTGCACTCCTGCACCGGGGCCGTTGAAATAAGACTGCCATCTCGCAACGTGGTGATTGTGTCGGAGAGGTCGAGGACTTCCTGGAGGAAGTGCGAAATAAGAACAATGGCCACACCACTTGCGGCGAGATGGCGAATAATGCCGTGGAGGACACCCACTTCACTCGTTGACAACGAGGCCGAAGGTTCATCCATGATGATGATCGATGCTTTGCGGGAGAGCGCCCGCATAACCTCAACCTTCTGTTTTTCAGCAGTCGAGAGTGCCCCGACCACCGTGTCAGGGTGCAGGTTGAATCCCGCCAACGCTGCGAGCTCGTCGTAGCGCTGACGCATCGCGGAGCGGTGCACCACCGACGCTGTTGCAGTTTCGGAGCCGAGGAAGATATTTTCGGCAACCGTCAGGCTTGGTACAACGGTAAGTTCTTGCGCAATAGTGACAATGCCGGCGGCAATGGCGTCACGAGGTGTACGAAGGACCAGCGGCTCACCACGAAAGGTGAGTGATCCCGTATCAGGAGCAATAACTCCCGCGATGATTTTGCCGAGCGTGGATTTTCCAGCGCCATTCTCTCCGATGAGAGCATGGACCTTTCCGGGCTCCAGGCGAATTGAAACATTGGTGAGCGCCGGAACGCCACCGTAGTGCTTGGACACGCCGGTGGCGACAAAGTCGCCACCGGCGGTGCCCACGTGAGCATCAATGTTCATAGTCTGACAATCACGTCTAGCTTTGTTACGTGTTTCGGGGAACTACCTACTTAGGCAGTCCACTGACCCGTGAATCGGTCGATGTTGCTCGGCAGCATGATGCCACCGTTTGGCAGGCCACCAACTGGGTTCGAAACGGTGCCGCCAGCCTTGCCCTTACCGAGCATTGCGGTGACCAAGAGGTTCATACCAACGGTGCCTTCGGTGGCAGGAGCCTGCACAACGTCAGCGAACCACTTCCCAGCAGCAACCTGCGTCTTGGCCTGGGTGGAACCGCCGTAGCAGACCAGCTTGGTGGTGGTGTTGTTGGCAGCTTCGAGAGCAGCCTGGGCACCAACACAGTCCTGGTCGGAGCCGACAATGACGTTGAGGTTAGGGTGCGCGATGATGGCGCCGTCGGCAACCGTACGGGCCACGCCACTCTGGTAGAGACCGTCACCAAGGCTGATCAGCGTCCCCCTCATCTTCGACTTATTCAACTTGGCCGTGAACGAGGTCGTGACCTGCGCGTCGGGCTCGTAGCCGTCGTAGTTGTGGATCAGACCAACGCTGCAGAAGTTGACCTTGCCACATGCGGCAAGAGCCTCGGTACCGAGCTGGGTACCGATCTGCGATGGGAAGAACACCACGTTGCCCGAGAGGCCCGGAACCTGAATTGCGGTGGTCGTCCAGTCGCCGCCCAAGATCTGGTCAATGTTGACGACCTTGATGCCAGCAGCCATGGCTGCCTGAACGGCGCTGATTTCAGCGGGACCGTAGATGGGCTGCAAGATGATGCCCTTGTACTGACCCGACGACGTCACGTCCTGAATCTGTGAGATCTGCTGCGTGTAGCTGTTGGCAGCGTCAAACACCGTCACGCTGACGTTTGCCTTGAGCGCATTAGCGGTGCTAGTTGCGGCAGCCTGTGCGGCAGCCAGCATTGGTGCGTCGTAGGTGTTGGCAATTGCGTAGGACAAGTAAGCGACCTTGAACGACGGCTTGACAACGGTCTTTGCACTGGCCACTGAGACGAGTGAGGTTGACAGCAGTGCTGCACCCATCAGTCCAAGTGACAACTTTCCAATAGTTGCTTTCACTTCGTATTCCCCCCAAATCTGATGTTGCACGTTCGCGCAACATCGTCGTAGACGCCGGACTCGACGAGTCCGTGAAACGTCTACGCCCGTAAATGTATCTATGTTCACTTAACAAGTCAAGTCATACTAAACAAACAATGCGGGGCCCTTTCGGGCCCCGCATTGTTTTGGGCTGGATGTTCCTTACGCGATGTACTTGTACGGGTTCGCGATGTTCTTCTTCGGTGGCAGGTCGGGGTGCATGCCGGATTCCCAGGCCTCCGCACCCAACGTTGACTCGAGGTAGCTGACCGTCTCGTCAACGGTGGCGCGCACGCGAGCCAAATCGATGCCGATCAACTTGTGCTCGTGCTTGACGATGTTGCCATCGATAACCACCGTGTGGACGTCGCCACGTTGCGCCTGCAGGGTGACGTGTCCGTAGGGGTTGATGATGGGGAACATGACCGGCGAGTTCTCGTTGTGCAGCAGCACCACATCGGCTCGCTTGCCCACTTCGATGCTGCCAATCGTGCTGTCCATGCCCAGGGCCTTCGACCCACCACGGGTCGCCCAGTCCACCACTTCCTCGCAACGAAGGTCGATCTGCGTGACGTTCTCGCCCTTCGCGTGCGCCTCGAGGTGCTGGCGCGAACGGTCGGCACCCAACGTGGTGCGCATGGCGGAGAAGAGGTCCGCGCTCCACCACACGGAGGTGTCGTTCGACAGCGACATCGGGATGTTGAACTCGCGAAGCTTGAAGGAGGAGGGGTAGCCCTGTCCAGCGCTCTGTTCACTCTCCGTCGACACCGACACCGAGCTACCGCCGGCGGCGATGCGCTGGTAGGAGTCGTCCGACAACGTCGAGCAGTGCACCAGAATCGTGTCCGGCGTCATGTAACCGTTGTCGTGCATCAGCTGGATGCTGAGGTCACCATTCGCACCGAGCACACCGGCGTGGGTGTTGACGGCCACGCCAAGTTCACGGGCAACTTCGAAGGCGGCGCGCTCGGGGAACTCCGGGCCGGCCACAACGTCAAAGGCCATCTGGAACTTCAGCATGTCGCCCTTACCCGTGAATCGACGAGCCACAAACGACTTGAATTCCGGCGTGGTCGACCACTCCCATGGGGCGGCCTGGATGTTTCCGTACGCCAGGGTGAAGCGGGCGGGGACTGCCTCGAGGGCGTCAACGGCCGCTTCGGCGTGCTCGATGGTCTGGAGGCCGTGGGACCAGTCGACGGACGTCGTCACACCGGCGTCGATGGCTTCGACGGCTGACAACAAGTTGCCGGCGTAGACGTCTTGTGGACGGAAGGTACGACCATGCTGGAGGTAGAACCAGACGAAGTACTGCGACAACGTCCAGTCGGCACCGTAGGCGCGCATCGCGGTCTGCCACATGTGGCGGTGCGTGTCAATCATGCCGGGCATCAAGATGCCACCGTCGGCGTTAATTTCCAGTGCGTCCGCTGGTGCCTCGAGGTTTACCCCAATGGCCGTGATCACGCCACCCACAATCAAGACGTCGTGTCCCTTGAGTAGGTGGTGTGCATCATTCATCGTCATAACCGTGGCATTGCGAAACACAATGGATCGGCCGTGCTCGAGTGATGCTCCGGTTGAACTAACTGGCTTATTCATGTCCCCCCTTTAAGGAATGAAAGTAAAAAATCATCCGAACGATAGCACCCATGAACGATTTGTACAGAGTTGCTTCACATCTAATTAACGGGATTTGTTTTCTCGCACGGTGGGACTTCCGGATGTGAAACCCCATAGACAGGTGCTTGTCCACCCTCCTGGCGATAAGCACCACCACGAGTCACCGAGATTTTTCGGAGGAGAACTTGACGGCGAGGGGCAATCTCGTAGAGTGTGTTTATCTTCACTGAACATTAAGGGGAACGTATGTCGGAGAGCGCAGTTACCGCACCTAACCGCACCATTGTGGTGCTCGGCGGAACGCAAGGCATTGGCCGTGAACTCGTGGCCCATCTGGCCGCCCAAGGGGCCACCGTGTACCTCTCGGGTCGAACGATGGCGTCGGCGCAAAAGGCCGTTGACGAGATTGGTCTCGGCACGCGCCCTTTGGCCGTTGACCTCAGCGAACCAACCACCATTCGTGAGGCCCTGGCCGGCGTGGGGCCCGTTGATGGTCTCGTTATTTGCGCCATCGAGCGCGACTCGAACACCATTGGCGACTACGACATCGCCGGCGCTATCCGCTTGGTGACCCTCAAGCTCGTCGGCTACACCGAAGCCATTCACGTTCTCCGTGATCGCTTCACCCCTCAGGCCTCTGTTGTTCTCTTCGGCGGTCTCGCCATGCAGCGCCCCTACCCCGGTTCGACCACGGTGTCGACGGTTAATGGTGGCGTCGTGGGCATGGTGAACTCGCTCGCCACCGAGCTCGCCCCAGTCCGTATCAACGCCATTCACCCCGGCATTATTGGTGACAGTCCCTACTGGGAAGACAAAGACAACAGTCACATCGTCGCGCGGACGCCCCTTGGTCGTCTCGTGACCATGGGCGAAGTTGTTGGTGCCGTTGAGTTCATGCTGACGAACGGTGGCGTCAACGCCGTGAATCTCGCCATGGACGGCGGATGGCTCGTTAAGTAAACGTCGAATCGGAGAACTGAAATGAATCACGTCACTCGCATTGCCGATGAGCAGGCCATCGAAGTACCGGCGTACCAGGGCCACAGTCGTGGCTTCACCCGCCAGGTACTGGTCTCGCGCGAACACGGCTCGCCGCACATGACCTTGGGCGTCGGCCACCTCGCCGAAGGTGGTTCCGTCGACACCGTGCTGCACTCCTTTGAAGTCAGCATGTACGTCTTTTCGGGGACACTGCTGGTCACCACGCAAGGGCAGACCAACCAGTTGGGTCCCGATCACGTCATCTGCATCCCCATTGGCACGCCCTACACCTTGCGCGCGCTCGATGGACCAGTGAAGTGGCTCAACATGGCCTCGTCGGCTGAACTAAACGACGGTCGTCGCCAAGACACCTTCTTTACGGGTGAAACACTGGTCGAAACGACGCCCGTCATCCCCGACATGCGCGACCCCCGTCGACAGAACACGGCGCGCTTTGACTCGGACTCAATGGACCTGGCCAAATTGGCCGGGGGCTCGCCCGTCAATGCCCCGACCGTCTCGCCCAGCATGGCGACCGCGCTCCTCGCCTACAGCGGCATCGGGGTGAAGATGTTGGTCGACAACCAGGTCGGCGCCCAGTTGCACACGATGTTCATCGTTGACTACCAGCCCACCGCAATTGCTCACCCGCATGACCACCCCTTCGAAGAGGCCTACGTCTTCGTCGAAGGCGAAGTGCACGCCCTCGTTGATGGTGAACTCATGGTCTTCCACCCCGGCGACGTTCTCTGGGCCGGCACCGGTGCGGACCACGGATTCGAAAACCGTAGTACTGGTCGCGTTCGGTGGATTGAGGTCCAGGCCCCACAGCCACCGGCCCGTCACTCGTACCGGTTCAGTCGTGAGTGGGAACACTTGGCACAGAAGTTAGGTCAGTAAACTGGAGGAATCAGCGCTCAGTTGATTCGTAGCGAGAAAGTAGTACCCGTGGTCAAGGCATCTCCACTTTCACTAGCAGTCGCCGAGAGTGGGTTAATGCCTGTAGCGGTGCGCGGTACCGATTCCCCGTCGGGCCACGTCGGACCCCGCATTCGCGAACGACGACTGTCCCGCGGTCTCTCACTGCGCCAGCTCGCTCGCGACATTGACGTCTCGGCTTCCTTTATTTCCCAACTCGAAACGGGCAAAGTCCAGCCCTCGGTAAGCACGCTGTTCGCCATCTGTGCCGCGTTGGAAATTGTTCCGAACGATCTATTTGACGGCGACGCCGCTCCCTCCACAACGCCGAGTGGGTCGGCCGTCGACGTCCGCACACCGATCGCCGACCCCGGTCCAACGTCAATTTTCCGGGCCACCGCGAGTCCACTCCACCCCCACGAACGCAAGGTGATTCAGTTGGATTCGGGAGTGACCTGGGAGTCGCTGGCCCCCACCCGAGGTGGCAAGACCGAGTTCATGCTCGTCCGTTACGAAGTGGGCGGTTCCTCCACCTCTCAGGAACGCCTGGTACGACACGTCGGTACCGAGTACGGCTACGTCCTCCAGGGCACGCTCGAAATCACCATTGGCTTCGACACCTACGTGCTTCACGCTGGCGATTCACTCTCGTTCGACTCGTCTCGCCCTCACCGGTTGGCGAACATTGGCGACGATGTCGTTGAAGCCATTTGGTTCAACCTCGAAGTCAATCTGTAACGTCGCACGCTGCATTCCGGGCAACATCGTCAGGCGCGGAAACCTCGGTCTCGTGCTTCGTTGACGCGATTGGCCTCTCACCAGTGCGGTGATCGACCCGCGATCGTCTGTCACTACCCGTACTTCTCAGCACCGTGAGGCTTTCGAACGTTAATTGCACTGCTGGGTACGACCTCGGCCTCGAGATTTGCCATGGCGGTGAGGTACGGACGAAATCTACACGCCCCTCCTCGCCGCAGAAGGACCGTTGGTTCATCGGATTCCGACTAACGGAATAGTTACCACTACGTCATGGTCGCCACTTGTGGCCGGCCAGGAAAGAGGGAGAAATTCGAACTCGAGAGTTACCCGCGACATCTGTCGCACATGTGCTACAGTTGAGTATGACGGAAATTGGTTCTCGTGAGCTGCGAAATAACACACGGGGATTGCTGCAACGGGTTGCCGGTGGCGAAGACGTCGTCATTACGGTTGACGGTCAGCCCGTCGCCGCATTGCGATCGTTGAGCCTCCGCCCACGCTGGGCAAATGGCACTGACTTGGCGCGACGCTTGGCTCATCGCCAGGCCGATCCAGCGCTACGAGCAGACTTGTCTGTCTTGTCGCCGGACACGACCGACGACCTACCACTGTGACCCGGGGGCTTGCCGACACCTCGGTATTCATTGCGCGCGAGTCTGGTCGACCCCTCCAAGCGTTGCTTCTGCCAGATGAACTAGCGGTATCGACTATCACCATTGGTGAGCTGCGTGCCGGCGTGCTGGCTGCTCCAGACGTCACAACTCGTGACCAACGCTTAGCCACCCTGACCGTGGCTATGACACTCGACCCTGTTGGGATTGACGATGACGTCGCGGCCCAGTGGGCTCGCCTACGAGTGGTGCTGCGCGATTCAGGACAGCGAATATCAGTAAATGATTCGTGGATTGCTGCGACGGCACTGGCACTTGGCGTTCCGATTGTCACGCAAGACGATGACTACATCGACATAGCGGGGCTTTCGGTCATTCGCGTTTGACTCTTGTGCATCGAAGCTCGCAGTCACTTTCGCGAAGCCGTCTAGGTCTCTCTTTGTGGAGACGATGGGGTTCGAACCCACGACCTCAGGCTTGCAAAGCCCGCGCTCTACCAACTGAGCTACATCCCCTAGGACTCTCTATAGTAGTACGTCGCACACCCCTCCTACTGAGGGCGGTGCCGCCGAATCGCCCGAGCTCGTTCTCGCTCCAGGCGAAGCAGTTTTCGCTCCACGTCGGCCCAGTGCAGCGGTGATTCCTCCACCGAGACACCGGAATCGTCGGCGCGAAAGAAAATGGTGAACGCAATAGCCCACATCGGAAGATAACAGCCGAGTTTGGCCACAAATCCGGCCAATTGCTGGTCAAACAGGGGTGTCATGTGCAGTAACTCGTACTGGTTATGCAGCGCTGGGTAGAGCGAGTGGGTGGAAAAAATCCAAATAAACGAGAGGCTCGTCACCACGATGGCCGAGCCGAAAATGTACCCAGCCCGGCCCGCTGGCGAGAGCCGCACGGCGCCGGGCATGATGGCTAAGGCCGGCACCCACAGCAGCAGACCAGTCACGAGTACCGTGAGCAGAATCAGATCACGGGCCCAGGACGAACTCGCGCCCCAGTCCACCACCGGGGTCGACAAGGTGGCCGTACCAATCACCGTGACGAGGATGATGGCGACACCCGGATGGGACAAGCGACGAACCACCGCATCGACCGGCGCGGGACGCGTGAGTCGAACCAGCAGATGCGTTGACATGCTCTGCAGCATCAAGGGTGCCACCGCCAACATGATCACGAGTCGCTGCACCGTGGCGGCGGTGAGCGACACCCGAGCGGCGAGGTCACCCATGGGCCAGATAGTCACCGCGAGAAGCGCTCCAATCGACCACCACAGCAAGTGCCGGCGACGGCGATCGGCCACGACGGTGCGGTGCAGCCAGAGCACCAGCACAATGACGACAATCTCGACAAGGTGGAAGTGGAAGGGTAGTCGATTCAGCACGTCGGCCCTCGCCTACGACGCCGTCGCGTACCGTCGTCGCACGCGGGGACCGAGCTTGGTGACAATGAAGAGGCTGAGGATCGAGTCGGTGAACAAGATGATGCCGGGAAAGGCGGCACCGGCGGTCGTCACCTGGTGCAGGGTTAGCAACGTCAGGGCGCAGTTCAGGGCACCAAAGATGTAGGGGGAACCCGATTCGCTCTCGGGGTTCGTCCACGACTTTCGATAGGTGGGCAGTGCGGCGATAAAGTCGGCCGTTACGAAGGAGAGCAGGGCGACGGTGGGCTGATTCACGAAGCACCAAAACACCAGTCCGAGCAGTGAGACCGTCCCGCAAGCGATATCAATACGGTCAATTTTCCACACCGCCTCCGGATTGCGGAAGGAGGCGGCGACGATGAAACAGGGGATAAGCCCGAGAGCCAGCGTCATGAACGAGGCCAGACCGACGTGTTCCTGAATTTCGACGGCGTAGGCGAGAATGCCCTCCACAGCCCACAGTGTCCAGGTCACGCGGTGGGGTTGCGTCTGCCCCCGCCACGTGTCGATGAAGTAGCGAACGGCCCCGAACAGGGCGAGAGCAATCGCCAAATAGACGAAACGTGGGTCGAGCATTCCCCCAGTCTGCCGTGTGACGGGACACTGTGCAGCGGTCGCCGGCGGGAGATGGCGTTATTTGGTGTAGATTGGTTATCCCTTGGGGCTATAGCTCAGTCGGTTAGAGCGCGTCACTGATAATGACGAGGTCGTAAGTTCGATTCTTACTAGCCCCACCATGAGGGATTCGTACAAATGGCGTGAAACCATTAGTAGAAATCACGGCAAACCATTAGAAAAAATGGCGGGCGCCGAAGTTGCCACCACATGGTCCACTCACGTGATCTCGACCTTCAGAGG
>Ga0007833_1000271_pt1 | contig 11490 bp, 10 predicted proteins | sample CryBogCBE25Jul07_FD_71204 | JGI IMG/M metagenome (GOLD analysis project Ga0007833, IMG submission 71204) | Freshwater microbial communities from Crystal Bog, Wisconsin, USA - CBE25Jul07 | ecosystem: Environmental > Aquatic > Freshwater > Lake | place: Crystal Bog, Wisconsin, USA | collected...
CCCTTCATGGGCTGAGCGGTGCCACGGGGCGCGGGCAGATTGCCGTGGCCGCCCTGGAAAGCATCGCCTTCCGGGTCTGCGAGATCCACCAGAGGCTGGGGACGCTGACGGACCTTCCGCCAGCAGATCATCTGCGGGCGGACGGCGGCCTGACCTCCAGCGACCGGCTGATGCAGCTGCAGGCGGATCTGATCGGCCTGCCCGTGGCCCGCCACGCCCACCGGGAGGCCACCGCCGCCGGGGCCGCGGTCTGTGCCGCCCGGGGCGTCGGCCTGCTGGCCCCGGACGAGACCCGCGCCTTCGTCGCCCATGACCGGGTGTTCGAGCCGCAGATCACCGCCGACGAGGCCGCGTCACGGCTGGCGGCATGGCAGGCGACCGTGCATCCGGCCGCCTGACGAGGTCAGAGCAGGGCGGCGACGGCGGCGTCCAGCTGCTCCGGCGTCGTGGTCGGGGCGTAGCGGTCCACCACCGCGCCGTGGCGGTCGACCAGGAACTTGGTGAAGTTCCACTTGATCCCCTCCGATCCCAGCAAACCCTTCTTCTGCGACTTCAGGAACGTGTAGAGCGGGTGGGCCTTGGGGCCGTTCACCTCGATCTTGGCGAACATGGGGAAGGTCACGTCATAGGTCAGGCTGCAGAAGCTGGCGATCTCCTCCGCATTGCCCGGTTCCTGGGCCCCGAACTGGTTGCAGGGAAAGCCCAGGATCTCCAGACCCTGATCCCTGTACTTGCGATAGAGGGCCTCGAGGCCGGTGAACTGCGGGGTGAAGCCGCACCGGGAGGCGGTATTGACGATCAGCAGCACCTTGCCCCTGTAGTCGGACAGGGACACCGGCTTCCCATCCAGGGTCTGGGCTTCGTGGTCGTAGAGGCTCATGTCGTGGCTCAGGCCTTCTTGAGGAATTCGGTGCGCAGGACGAGGTCCTTGACCTTGTCGGCGCGGCATTCGATCTCGGCCTCGTCATCGGTCAGGCGGATGCCGCGGATGAGGGTGCCCCGCTTCAGGGTCACCGAGGTGCCCTTCACCTTCAGATCCTTGATCAGGGTGACATTGTCCCCGTCCACCAGTTCGGCGCCGTTGCTGTCCCTGCAGGTCATGGGGTCTCCGTCAGTGGGCGTCCGCGGCGGCCCACACCACCGGGAACAGGGGATGGTCGAGGGGGGCACCGGCCGGCAGCTCGTCCGCCAGCCCCGGAAAGTCGGGGGATGTCTTCCACGGACGGGGCGCATGCACAATGTCATCGCCGACAAATCTCAGGGACAGGGCCCGGCGCCGGGTGGTGGTGCCCCCGGATGCATGCAGGGTCAGCATGTGGAACATCACCGCGTCGCCGGGCTCCAGCGCCCAGTTCAGGATGCGGTAGCGGCCGGGCGCGGCGTCGATGTCCGGCAATTCCTCGAGCGAGCCGGGCGGGAACCACTTCGCCTCCTCGCTGAGGAAGGTGCGGGGCATCAGCCAGGGGCCCAGGTGCGACCCGGCCACGAACTTTAGCGACGCCTCCGCCGGGACCGGGTCCAGGGGGGCCCAGAGGCTGCAGGTCTGGAAGCCGTCGATGTTGTAATAGGGCTGGTCCTGGTGCCAGGGCGTGGGCTGGCGGGTGGCCGCCTCCTTGACCAGCAGGTGGTCGTGGTGAAAGCGCACCCGTGACGCCCGCATCAGGGCCCCGGCCACCGCCGGTGCGGCGGAGCGGGTGGCCAGGGCCGCATATTCCGGGATCCGCTGCCAGTTGCGGAAATCCTCGAAGAACCGTCCGGGGTCGGACGGATCACTGGCCACGCCGGCAAACGGGCCCGGATGGGCGAGATTGTAGGCCACCCCCCGCTCGGCCAGGGCCAGGTCGTCCGGCGTGAACAGGCCCCGCACCACCACCGCCCCGTCGGCCTGGAACGCCCGGGAAAGGCTGCCGAGATCGAATCCACCGGGGGCTTCGGGGCGGGCTTCGGGATCGTGATGATTGCGCAGGGCCGTCTCCTTGGTCATGCTGGCAGCATAATCACGCCGGGGTGTCACGCCAACCGGCGAAGCGGGGATGGACGCGGGATGAACAAGGGATGGGTGGCCGTGCTGGCCGGACTGGCCATGATCCTGGGCGGATCGTGGCTTGCGGCGCAGATCCAGACCGCAGGCGGCATCGAGGTTCAGGACGTGCGCTTTCCCGGCGGCGACGGCACGGTGATGAGCGGCCTGCTCTATCTGCCGCGGACCGCAACCCCGCTCGCCCGCGCCCCGGGCATCCTGGCGGTGCACGGCTATATCAACAGCCGCGAGACCCAGGACGGCTTTGCCATCGAGTTCGCCCGGCGGGGCTATGTGGTCCTGGCCATGGACCAGACCGGGCACGGCTACAGCGGCGGGGCGGCCTTCTCCGCGGGTTTCGGCGGCCCGGCCGGGCTGAGATACCTGCGCAGCCTGCCCATGGTGGACACCGCCAATATCGGGCTGGAGGGGCATTCCATGGGCGGCTGGACAGTGCTGGCCGCCGCCGCGGCCATGCCCGGCGACTATCGCGCCATGGTGCTGGAGGGCTCGTCCACGGGCAAGCCCTTCGCCGCCGACGGCACCCGGACCTGGCCCCGGAACCTCGAGGTGGTGTTCAGCCGCTATGACGAGTTCTCGAAGATCATGTGGGGCGTCGACCGGGCGCGGGACGTGACCCGCAGCGCCAAGCTGCAGGCGGTGTTCGGGACGAACCGCCCGATCGTGCCCGGCCGCCTCTACGGCACCCTGGCCGACGGCACCGCCCGCCGGCTGGAGACCCCGGTGACCACCCATCCCGGCGACCATTTTTCCACGGAGGCCATCGGCCATGCCCTGGACTGGTTCGCAGTGACGCTGAAGCCGGTGACCCCGCGGGCGAACAGCGACCAGATCTGGGTCTGGAAGGAAGTCGGCACGGGGGTCGCCCTGCTGGGCTTTGCGGCGCTGATCGTCGGCCTGTTCGACCTGCTGCTCGCCCTGCCCCTGTTCGCCCCCCTGCGCGCATCGCCACAGACCGACGGGCCGGGCGCCTCCCCGGGCTGGATCGTCTCCACCGCTCTGCTCCCGATCCTGACCCTGTTCCCGGCCTTCATCGCCGTGACCCTGTTCCTCAAGCCGAGCGCACTCCTGCCCCAGACCATCACCAATCAGGTGATCGCCTGGGCCCTGGTCAATACCGCCCTCACCGCCCTCACCGCCCTGTTCGGCCCGCGCGACCGTCGGGCGGCGGCGCGGCCGACGGACCTCGTCCGCACGGTCCTGCTGGCCCTTCTGGTCACGGCAGCAGGGTGGCTGTCGCTCCTTGCCGCCGACCAGCTGTTCAAGGTGGACTTCCGCCTCTGGGTGGTGGCGCTGAAGCTGCCGGACGCGGCCCAGGAACGGATCATGCTGAGCTATTTCCCGCCGCTCCTGCTGTTCTTCTGGGTCAGCCTGTCGGCCCTTTGCCGTCGTCTGCCGGGGACACGGTCGCCCTATGCCGTGGCCATCGCCGCGATGGCCGGAGGGTTCGCCCTGTTCCTCGCCCTGGACTACGGGACCTTCTTCCTGACCGGGGCCCTGCCCACGGCCTTCGACCCGCTGACCACCGTGGTGGCCATCCAGTTCCTGCCGCTGATGAGCTTTGTCGCCGTGCTGGCGGTGCTGGGCTGGAAGCGCACGGGCAGCGCCGCCCCGGGGGCCCTTCTGTCCGCCCTGCTGGTGACCTGGTACGTGGTCGCCGGCACCGCCACCCACGTGGTCTGAGCAAGAGAGTCCCGACATGACCGACCAACAGGCGGGGGCCTCGACCCGCCGCATCCTCGGTGCCAGCCTCGTGGGCACGGCGGTGGAGTTCTACGACTTCTACATCTATGCGACCGCCGCCGCGCTGGTGTTCGGCCCCCTGTTCTTCCCATCCAGCTCGGCCTCGGTCCAGCTTCTGTCGTCCTATGCGAGCCTGGCCGTCGCCTTTGTCGCCCGGCCGGTGGGCGCGGCCTTCTTCGGCCATTTCGGGGACCGGATCGGGCGCAAGTCGACCCTGGTGGCCAGCCTGCTGGTCATGGGGGGCTCGACCTTCGCCATCGCCTTCCTGCCGGGCTATGCAACCCTTGGCTGGGTCGCCCCGGCCATCCTGTGCCTGCTGCGCTTCGGCCAGGGATTCGGCCTGGGGGGCGAGTGGGGCGGCGCGGCCCTGCTGGCGGTGGAGAATGCGCCACCGGGCTGGCGAAGCCGGTTCGGCATGGTGCCGCAGCTGGGCGCACCGGTGGGCTTCATCGCCGCCAATGGCCTGTTCCTGCTGCTGGGCCTCGCCCTCGGCAAGGGGGAGTTCCTGGCCTGGGGCTGGCGGCTGCCGTTCCTCGCCAGCGCGGTGCTGGTCGGTCTGGGGCTCTGGGTCCGGGTGAGCCTGTCGGAAACGCCGGAGTTCGCCGCCGTGCTGGCCAAGGCCCACGCCGCCCCCGCCCCCATGGCCGAGGTGCTGCGGCATCACTGGCGGGCGGCGCTGAGCGGAACACTCGGCGTCATCTGCTGCTTTGCCCTGTTCTACCTCGCCACGGCCTTTGCCCTGGGCTTCGGGACCACCCGGCTGGGCTACGGGCGGGAGACCTTCCTCGCCGTGCAGCTGGTGGCGATCCTGTTCCTGGCGGCGGGCATCCTGGCGGCAGGCTGGCTTTCGGACCGGACCACACCTCGTCGGGTTCTGGCCCTCGGCTGTGTCGCCGCTGTCGGGGTGGGGGCGGTTCTGGCCCCGATGCTCGGGTCCGGCGCCCTGCCGGTGGTATTGGCCTTCCTGTCGCTCGCCCAGTTCGTGATGGGCTTCGTCTACGGACCGCTCGGGGCCTGGCTGCCGGGGCTGTTCCCCGCCCGCGTGCGGTACACGGGCGCGTCCATCGCCTTCAACCTCGGCGGTGTGCTGGGCGGCGGGCTGGCCCCGCTGCTGGCCCAGGCCCTGGCAGAGCGGGGTGGACTGACCTGGGTCGGGGCCTATCTGGCCGCGGCGGGGGTGGCGAGCCTCGTGGGGCTGTTGCTGGCCCCCAAGTCCGGCGGTTGAGATCAGCGGCCGGAGGCGGGCTCGCCTCGGCCCGTGCCCGGTCACAGGGAGATGGGCGCTCCGCTCAGGTCGCCGCCACCCAGTTGCCGTGGAAGCCGAAGGGCACGCGCCGCGGCATCTTCGCCGTGGCGATCGGCCCGGCTGCAAGGTCGAGGGCGTTGAATACCAGAAGATCGCTGCGGTTCTCCGCGGCCCGCCAGACCACGGCGGTGATCCAGCCGTCCCCCTCCGCCGCCGTGGCCGAACGGGGCGTGAAGACCGGCTCCGAGGTCATGTCCCCGCCGGGCAGTTCGTAGGCGGACTGCGTCCCGCTGACCACGTCCACATGGGCGATGGCATTGAACTTCACCGACCGGGTGTTGCGCAGGTCCGCCGCGAACCAGCCATGGCGATAGGCCCGGCCGGTCAGGCGCTCGTCGAAGCGGGGAAACTCGGACTCCCGGTCGTCGATCGGCGTCTCCGCGATGGCATCGGTGGCCCCGGACAGATCGAGGGTCCAGCGCACCAGTTTCGCCGCGGCCCGTTCCGGTGCCTTGCCATCCGCCCGGGGGAACAGGGGGGCGGTATCATAGCGGCAGACATCGGCGAAGATCTTCCCGTCCGCCTCCCAGGCATTCATCGGGTGGAAGACATAGCAGGCGTCCACACTGAACCAGCGGATCGAGGACACGTCCCCGTCCCGGCGCATGACCCCCACATGGCCGCCCTTGTCCGGCTCCCAGGCGAGCGGCGGCTGGCCCTTCATGGCCCGCTCCAGGCTCATGGTCAGGGGCAGGACCGGGAACAGGACGTGGTTTTCGGTAACGAGGAAGTCGTGGACCATGGCCGCATAGGGCGTTTCGAAATCGTCCCGGCGGACCACCCGCCCCGTGGCGTCGGTCACGCCATAGGACATCTGGCTGTTGAACGGCACCTCCCCGGTGGAATAGCCGAACCAGACCATCTCGCCGGTGACCGCGTCGATCTTGGGATGGGCGGTGACCCGTCCGCGGTAATCGTTCACATAGCCCAGACTGTCGAGACTTGCGGGATCCATGGCGAAGGGCGGGTGCCCCTCCTCCAGCGCCATCAGCCGTCCGGCGTGAAACAGGATGTTGGTGTTTGCGACACCGCTGTCCTTGCCGAAGGCGGACGGATCGGTGGTCATGGGATTGCCGAAGGTGCCGAACAGGGAGCGCCCGGCCGCCCGCTCCAGTTCGTACTTGGGCGTCTTCACGAAGCGGTTGCGGTAGCGGACCTTTCCGTCCTCCACATAGAAGCCATGGACCATGCCGTCGCCGGAGAACCAGTGGTAGTTGGGGTCCCGCGGCTCGAACTGCGGATTGGCACCGATGCGGAACAGCGCGCCACGGAGGTCCCGCGGGATCTCCCCCGTCACCTCCAGATCGAAGTCGTCCTCCGACCGGATCGGGGCGAAATTGCCGGCGAGATAGGGGTTGATGCGGGCGTCGCCGTCCATGGTCTGTCCTCCCATTTTCATCGACTGTCCGCCGACTTTCGTCACGGGACAAGCCGAATGTTGGGCGCAAGGCGCGGCCGTGCATTGCCACACCTCGCCGCGGGGCGATAACCTGCCGCCCACCTGCCGAACCGGAGAGACCCTGATGGCCGATGATGCGATGGCGATCGACGCACCGCCCCCGGTGCTGACCCTCACGCCCCTCAACCCGGCCTTCCGCGAGGATCCCTACCGGATCCTGAACGCCATCCGCGAGCGCTATCCGGTGATGCGTGACGAGATGGCCGGGGTGTTCTTCATCTCCCGGCACGAGGATGTGCGCGGGATCATCACCGACCTCACCATGCTGCGCCACCCCTCCAATGCCGAGGAGGCCGCGGTGCTCACCCGGCGCGGCCTCGAGGAGCGGGCCGGTCCGGACGGCGAGCCGCCCCGGTCCTCGATCCTGACCCTCGACGATCCCGATCATGCCCGCATCCGCAACCCCCTCGCCCAGGCCCTCTATCGCCGGGTGGCGAAGTTCAAGCCCGAGGTGGAGCGGATCGTCGACGAGACCCTCGACCGGATCGGGTCGTCCCGGACCTTCGACCTGATGGCGGAATACGCCCTGCCCATCCCCATCGACGTGATCGCCGCCATTCTCGGTGTCGCCCACGACCGGCTGGATGACTTCCGCACCTGGTCGGAGGGGATCATCCAGGTGCTGAACCCGATCGCCACCGAGGCCCAGAAGGCGGAGATGACCCGCTGCTCCGAGGCCCTCGGCGCCTACATGACCGACATGCTGGCCCAACGGCGCGCCCGGCCGGAGGACGATCTGGTCAGCGACATGGCCGCGCTTCAGGCCGCCGGCGCCGAGATCGACGATGCCGACCTGATCATCAACCTCTCCGCCCTGCTGGTGGCCGGCAACCTCACCACCACCGACCTGATCGGCAATGCGGTGCGCCTGTTCATGCTGAACCCGGCAGAGCTGGCCAAGCTGCAGGCCGATCCGTCCCTGATCAATGCCGCGGTGGAGGAGGCCCTGCGCTTCGAACCGCCGGTGGACATCACCGGCCGCATCGCCTCGAAGGACATGGAGGTGGGCGGCTGCCCGGTGAAGGCACGGCAGTCCATGCTGGTCTCCCTGCGGGCCGCCAACCGCGACCCGGCGGTGTTCGAAGACCCCGACCGCTTCGACATCACCCGCAAGAAGTCTCCGCACGTGTCCTTCGGCGGTGGTGCGCACATCTGCATCGGGGCTCCCCTGGCCCGGCTGGAGGCGCAGGTGGCGCTTGCCCGGCTGTTCGCGCGCTTCCCCGACATGAAGCTGGCGGACCCGGCCGCTCCGGCGGAATGGCGTCAGCTGCCCTTCTTCCGTGGGCTGGAACAGCTTCACGTCACCGTCTGACCCCAGACTACTTCTGGGTCTCCAGATAGGCGATCAGGTCCTCGACCTTCTGGGCCGGACGCAGGCCGGCATAGGGCATCTTGTTGCCCGGCACCACGGCAGAGGGGGCCTGCAGATAGGCGGCCAGCTTCTCGGGCGTCCAGACAAGGCCGGTGGCCTTCATGGCCGGCGAGTAGGCATAGCCCTTCATTGCCCCCGCCACGCGACCGACCACCCCATGCAGGTTCGGACCCAGCAGGTTGGGCCCGCCGACCGCGACGGTGTGACACATGGCGCACTGGGCGTTGAACACGGACCGGCCGGCCGCAGCATCACCGGCCCAGGCGGGCCCGGCCATCGCGAGGGCCAGGGCCAGCAGGCCGACGGGGGCGAAGGCAAGGCCCCGTCCGGTGAGGGGTGTCAGGCGCATGGGTCTCTCCCTTGTTCCAGTCCCGGACGACCGCATCCGCAGCCGCCCGGCCTGGCTTCAAACGGTCAGTAGGCCGCCCAGAGGAAGACCCTCAGGGTGTTGTTGTCGGAGGCGTTGGCCCCGGCGCCGTCCCAGTTGCGACCGGCACCATTGAACTTGGAGTAGACCGTGTACTGGGCCCCGATCCGCATGTTGAAACGCGGGCCGAGGGGAGAGCTGCCCGCACCCCAGGGCGTGGCGTCGACCTGCAGCAGGGCACCGGAACTGTCCGGCCGTGCCGTGCGGTTGGCGGCCCAGATGACCGGGTTGGCGCTGCCCCGGATGTTGAACAGCTGCACCGTGCCGCTGATCCGGTTGCGCCAGACGTAGGAGGCATCGATCCGCACATCGTCGAGGCTGTTGCCCGCACACCCACGGGTGACGTCGGCCAGTTGACAGGTGGCATCGAGGGACTGGTCCTCGTGGGTGTAGCGGCCATTCACCGTGACCACGTCGCCTGTGCCCAGCGTCCGCTCATAGGCCGCGTCAAGGCCGAGGTCGGTATAGCCGTCCGTCTGGCCGGTGCCGCGGTCCCGTCCCGGATGGATGTCCGCCTTCAGGGCGAACAGTCCGGTCTCCAGGCTGCCGCCCAGGCCCTGCTGGGTCAGGGCCAGCCGGGCATAGGGGGCGACCCCGTCGATGTCCCCGGGGGCATAGGGATCTCCGCCGAGGCGCCGCAGGACCGCGGACCCCACGGACTTGTAGCCGCCCAGCTCCATATAGATGTGGCTGTCGATCCAGGCATAGGCGTTCAGGCCGATGACACTGGTCGCCAGCCCCCCCGCCAGCAGCGGGGCGGCGGCCGGGGACGGTGCCAGGGCGGACCCGGTGTAGGGATAGCCCCAGGCGGGAAGAGTGTTCCACACATCCTGGGCCGTGGGATTGTTGTTCAGGGACAGGCCGAGGAGCACGTTGTGCGGACCCACGTCGACCGTGGTGACCGCCCGCAGGTCGGCATTGTCCCAGCTGTAGGTCTTGCCGATCCCGTCATAGGTGGACTGGATGAAGCCGCCGAAATGGTTGTCGATCCCCCCGGCCACGAAGATGCTGACCTGATCGAGCCCCAGATTGTCGTTGCGCTTGAAGCCCTCCGCCGGCGGGGCCGCCGGGGCGGTCTGCGTCTGGACGAAGCTCTCGACCGCCATGATCGAGACCGGAGCGGTGTAGCCGGTTCCGGACCGGCCGGTGTAGCCCCGCAGCTTGAAGTCCCGCCCGTAGGCCGTCAGCTGAGGACCGAAGCCCCCCACATGGCAGGCCTGGCACGCCTGGCCGGTCTGCATGGCAAAGGCCGGCACGGCCCGTGCCGGGGTCCCGCCGAACATCAGCCCGCAGAGGGCCGCCGCCAGAGCCATCAGACCGGACGCCTGCCGCGGTCCGGTCCCAACGAGCCGTTCGATCCGTCGTTGCATGACCACCCTCCCGAAGTCCCCGTCCGTCCGGGTCCATGGGAGGTGTCGGTCAGGCCGCGTCCGCCGACGTTGATGCACGTCAACAAGCCTGCCGATGGCGTGCAGCAGGGTCTCGTCACGGGATCCGCGTGCCCATCCGGCCACACGGGCTATGAGATGCCCCGGGTCCGGACCGGCCGGGATCAGCCCTTCGGCGGTGCCGTGGCAACGAAGCTGGGACGGGTTGCGAGTTCGGCAAAGGCCGCCGCGAGCCGCGGACGCCCGCCGCGCCAGTCGACCTGCGGCAGCCGGAAGTCCAGATAGCCGAACGCGGCGGCGATGGCGAGGGCACCCAGATCCAGCCCCAGCGGGCCCGCCCCCAGCTCCTCCTCGAGGGCATCGGCGGCGCCGTGGAGGGCCCGGGTCCAGCGCTCCAGCCACTCCGTCGAGCGCTGGGGCTCGGCGCGCCGATGCTCCATGACGATGTTGAAGGCCGCATCGGCGACCCCGTCGGCCAGGGCCTGGCGACGCAGGGCCGTCCAGCGCCCCGGACCGCTCGAGGGCAGCAGGGTCGGCCCGGTCCCGACACTGTCCAGGTACTCACAGATCACCGGGCTGTCGTACAGGGCCTCGCCCGTCTCGAGAACGAGCGCCGGGATCTTGCCCAGGGGGTTCACCCGGCGGACGGCGGCCGCCTCGTCCGGCGAGCCCAGGGGCACGGCCGACTCCTCGCGGACCTGATCCGCAAGCCCCTTCTCGATGAGGGTCATCCGAACCTTGCGGGCATAGGGCGAGGTGGGGGAACTGAGCAGACGCATCGGACTCTCCGGCAACGGACCCGCGGGCCGCGCGGGTCAGGACGCTCCCGGGTATAGGCTCCCCGAAGGGCGCCTGAAAGTCCCCGTCAGTCGGATCCGCACCGCGACGTCCGCCCATCGATCTCGCACCGGCGAACCACCTTTCCGTCGACGTCATGCACGGTCGCGGCCCAGCGGTCGGTGGCCCGCCGCTCGAGGGTCATGTAGCCGAACTGACCGCCCCAGACGCTGAAATGCTCGAGCACCGCCCCCGGGGCCGGGGTGTCCGACGGTCCGGGATGCTCGGGCAGGGCCGGCGTGTCTTCCAGGGTACCGGAAAATCCGGTCACGAACTGGCTGGGATGCGGCGTCGAGAAGCTGAGCTGCTCCCAGATGTGGATGTGCCCGGACAGCAGCACCTGGACGCGCTCGGGGAACAGGGTCGGCGACCGGGCCGCCAGCACCGCCTGGGGCCCCAGATTGCCGGGGCGCAGCCGGACAGGGCCGTCGCCGCCCGCGTCCCCGAAGCCGAGGATCGGCTTGTGGTTGGCCACGAAGTTGTAGGCCGCGTTCCGGGACAGGGCGGCCATGGCGTCATAGGTCTCCGCCACCTGGGCCGCGCGCCGGCTGTCCGGGGCCAGCGGCTTTTCCCCCACTGCCGTCAGGTCCAGCACGATCACCTGCCCGCCGCCGCCGATCGGCACGGCATAGGGGGCCGTGTAGTCCGTCTCTCCGTCCCGGGCCGGATCAAGGCAGTCCCGCCCGGCGGCGAAGGGGTGCGGGTCCAGGAACCGGAACCAGCCGACCCCGGCCCGCGGGCAGTCCTCGTGGTTCCCGCGCACCACCACCCAGGCCGCCGCGGCCAGCAGCGGAGCACCCGGCGTGAACAGGTCGGCATTCCAGGCGTCCCAGCCATAGCCTGCGGGGGATCCCGCACAGCCCGGATGATCGTCCGGACACGGAGATTCGCGATAAAGATAGTCCCCCACGTGGACG
>Ga0007833_1000283_pt1 | contig 11211 bp, 9 predicted proteins | sample CryBogCBE25Jul07_FD_71204 | JGI IMG/M metagenome (GOLD analysis project Ga0007833, IMG submission 71204) | Freshwater microbial communities from Crystal Bog, Wisconsin, USA - CBE25Jul07 | ecosystem: Environmental > Aquatic > Freshwater > Lake | place: Crystal Bog, Wisconsin, USA | collected...
GTGCCCCGGGCGGTGCCCCGCCGATCCTCGACAATGCCTTCACCCGCGTCGGGGCCCTCACCATCCATGCGGGGGCCGCGTCCCTCGCCCTGCTGGTCGGGCCGTTCCAGTTCCTGCCGGGCTTGCGGTCCCGGCGCCCGGCCCTGCATCGCTGGACCGGGCGGCTCTATGTGCTGGCCTGCGCGGTGGGGGGAGTCTCCGGTGCCGTCCTCGCGGGCGGGGCGAAGACGGGGCTGCCGTCCACGATCGGCTTCGGCCTCCTGGCGCTGCTCTGGCTGGTGACGACGGGGCAGGCCTATGTCTGCGCCCGGGGGGGACGCATCGCCGAGCACCGCCGGTGGATGATCCGCAGCTTTGCCCTGACCTTCGCCGCGGTGACCCTGCGCCTCTACCTGCCCTTCGCCTTCGTGTCTCCCTTCGGTTACGAGGCCACCTACCGGGCCATCAGCTTCCTCTGCTGGATCCCGAACCTGATGGTGGCAGAGGCCCTGCTGGTGCGACGCGCCCCTTGACTTGAGCCCCGGCATCGTCGCCGGATGGTCGCGCGGGGCCGGGTCCGACCGCACCGGACACACCCGATGGCCGGCCGTCCGCGGAGACCTGCTGCATGGCCCGCCCCACGCCCACCGCCGCCGCCCCCTCCCGCACCCAGGTGGTGGCCTCGCTCGGCATCGGTTCGGCGGGCCTGTTGATCACCTCCCTGTCTCCCATCCTGCTCGGCCTTCTGTTCCACGCCGATCGGCTCAGCGCGGGAGAGATCGGTCTGGCGGCCACGGCCGAACTGCTGGGGATGGGCCTCGCCTGTGGCCTGGCCGGGGCGATCCTGCCGGCGGAACGACTGCGCCGCATCGGCCTCGTCGCGGGCCTCTCGGCCCTCGCCCTCGACCTGAGCTCTGCCGGTGGCGCGCATCTGGGCCTGATTGCCCTGCGCGGCGGGGCCGGGGTGGCGGAGGGGATCCTGCTGTGGATCGCCGTGGCCTTCATCGCCCGGCAGCCGCTGCCCGAGCGCCTGGCCGCCATCTTCCTCACCGGACAGGTGGTGTCCGCCTGGGCTGTGACCGCCGTGGCAGGCGCCCTGGTGGCACCCCGGTGGGGGGCGTCGGGCCTGTTCATCGTCGTGGCGGCCACGGCCGGGCTGGCGGCGCTTGCCAGCCTCGTGGCCCCGGACCGGCTGGAACGGGCCGTCGATGCCACGGAACCGGCCACCGGCCTGCCCCCACGGCGGGGCTGGGTCGCGCTGGTCGCCATGTTCGCCTACGCCGCCGCCGGGTCGGCGGTGTTCGTCTATCTGGACCCCATCGCCCAGGCGGCGCGGCTGGGCCCCGGGGTCGTCCCCCTGGCCGTGCAGGCAAACCTGGCCGGACAGATCGGCGGCGGTCTGCTGGTCTCCACCACCCTGGCGGGCCGGGTCCGCTATCCGGTGATCTTCGGCGCGGTCGGGGCCGGGGTGGTAAGCGTCTATCTGGCCTTCCTGGCGGGGGTGCCCGCGGCCGGCTTCATCGCCTGCACCGCCGTGACCGGCTTTGCCGGCATGGTGATCACCCCGTTCTTCGTGCCCATGGCCATGGCCGCGGACCCGCTGGGCCGGGCCGCGGTGATGGGCAGCGGTGCCCAGGTGCTGGGGGGCGCGGGGGGCCCGTTCGTGGCGGCCCTGGTCAGCGGCCAGCCCGCCCGGGTGCTGACCCTGTCCATCGGCTGGATCGCCCTGAGCGTCCTGGCGGCGGGATGGCTGGCCCTCACCCACCGGCCGGCAGAGGGTGACGGGATGCACCGGTAATTAACCAAGCCGTGCCAGGATCGTCCGGTTGGATCGGAACACCCGTGCCCATGGATGACCTCGAGCGGTTCAGACTGAGCCTTGCCCCGGCGAGCCCCACGAGCGGCGAGCGCCGCGGGGCCCCGCGCCACCGGACATTGCTGGGAGGCAAGCTGGTCCACACCAACGGCCTGCTCAGCATGGACTGCGTGCTGCGCAACATGTCCGAGACGGGGGCGCGGATCAGCCTGCCCCCGAACACCGCCGTGCCCGACCATTTCGACCTGATCGATCTGAAGCACGGGGAGGCCTTTGCCTGCCGGGTGGTGTGGCACGACTATCCGTTGATCGGCGTGACCTTCGAGTCCCGGGAGTCGCTGGAACAGCCCGACACGCCGCGCCTGAAATCCCTGAAGCGCCTGTGGCTGGATGCCCTCAACACCGGTTGAGGGGATGACGCCGCCCGGCCCCGCCCCTATGCTGGCGGCATGAGCAGCGACTCCCCCCAAAGCCCCCCCATGCGCCTCTATCTGGTGGACGGATCGGGCTACATCTTCCGCGCCTTCCACGCCCTGCCGCCCCTCACGCGCAAGTCCGACGGCCTGCCGGTGGGTGCCGTGGCCGGGTTCTGCAACATGCTGTGGAAACTGATCTGCGACATGCAGGCAGCCCATGCGGACGATGCGCCGACGCATCTGGCGGTGATCTTCGACGCGCCCGGCGGCTCGTTCCGCTCGGGCATCTACGACCAGTACAAGGCCCACCGGCCGCCGCCGCCCCCGGACCTGATCCCCCAGTTTCCCCTGGTCCGGGACGCCACCCGGGCCTTCGGCGTTCCCGCCATCGACCTTGACGGCTTCGAGGCCGACGACCTGATCGCCACCTATGCCCGCCAGGCGGCGGAGGCGGGGGGCGAGGTGATCATCGTCTCCTCCGACAAGGACCTGATGCAGTTGGTGGATGACCGCATCAGCCTGATGGACCCGGTGAAGCAGGCCCGCATCGGCCGGGAGCAGGTGATCGAGAAGTTCGGCCTGGGCCCCGAGAAGGTGGTGGAGATCCAGGCCCTGGCCGGCGACAGCGTGGACAATGTCCCCGGCGCCCCGGGCATCGGCATCAAGACCGCCGCCCAGCTGCTGGGGGAATATGGCGACCTGGAGACCCTGCTGGCCCGGGCGGGGGAGATCAAGCAGCCCAAGCGCCGCGAGACCCTGCTGGAATTCGCCGACCAGATCCGCATGTCCCGGGAGCTGGTCCGGCTTGACCAGCACGCCCCCGCGCCGGTGTCGCTCGAGACCTTCGCCGTCCAGCCGCCGGACCCGGCCACCCTGCAGGCCTTCCTGGCGGAGATGGAGTTCCGCACCCTGGCCTCCCGGGTCGCCAACGGCCAGGGCGGATCGGGCCAGTCCCCCCGGGGGGGCACCGCGCCGGCGCCGATGAGCGCACCGGTGATGCGCCCGTCCCGCGCCGGGGCCGGCGGCGCCACGGCCGCGCCGGGCGTCCATGCCCCCATCGACCGCAGCGCCTATGCCTGCATCCAGGATCTCGAGACCCTGGACCGCTGGATCGCCCGGGCCTTCGACCGGGGCGTCGTGGCCTTCGACACCGAGACCGACAGCCTGTCCTCGGCCCAGTCGCGGCTGGTGGGGATCAGCCTCGCCCTGTCCCCGGGGGAGGCCTGCTACATCCCGCTGGGCCACCGGCCCAAGGCGGGGCTGGACCTGATGGGAGGCGAGCCGATCCGGCAACTGCCCCTGGCCGAGGCCATGGCCCGGCTGAAGCCGATGCTGGAAAGCCCGGCGGTGCTGAAGATCGGCCAGAACGCCAAGTACGACATTGCCGTGCTCAGCCGCCACGGGGCGCAGGTGGCGCCCATCGACGACACCATGCTGATCTCCTACGTGCTGGAGGGCGGGCTGCATGGCCACGGCATGGACGAGCTGTCGCAGCTGCACCTGGGCCACGTCCCCATCCCCTTCAAGGAGGTCACCGGCACCGGCAAGGCCCAGATCAGCTTTGCCGAGGTGGCCCTGCCCGAGGCCACCGCCTATGCGGCCGAGGACGCGGACGTGACCCTGCGCCTGCACCAGCTGCTGAAGCCCCGGCTGGTGGAGGCGGGCCTCGTCACCGTCTACGAGACGCTGGAGCGACCCATGCCGCCGGTGCTGGCGGCCATGGAATGCGCCGGTGTGAAGGTCGATCCGGACCATCTGCGCCGCCTGTCCCAGGACTTCGCCATGCGCATGGCGGAGCTGGAGATCCAGGCCCACAAGGAGGCCGGGCGGCCCTTCAACCTGGCCAGTCCCAAGCAGCTGGGCGACATCCTGTTCGGCGAGCTGAACCTGCCCGGGGCCAAGAAGACCGCCACCGGGGCCTTCGCCACCGATGTCAGCGTGCTGGAGGACCTGGCCGCCCAGGGCCATGCCCTGCCCCGCACCCTGCTGGACTGGCGTCAGCTGGCCAAGCTGAAGGGCACCTACACCGACGCCCTGATGGCGGCCATCGCCCCGGATACCGGGCGGGTGCACACCTCGTTCTCGCTCGCCGCCACCTCCACCGGGCGGCTGTCATCCTCCGATCCCAACCTGCAGAACATCCCCATCCGGACCGAAGAGGGTCGCAAGATCCGCAAGGCCTTCATCGCCGAGGCGGGCCACGTGCTGATCAGCGCCGACTACAGCCAGATCGAGCTGCGGCTCCTGGCCCATATCGGGGACATCCCGCAGCTGAAGGCCGCCTTCCACGAGGGTCTCGACATCCATGCCATGACCGCCTCGGAGATGTTCGGGGTGCCGGTGGCCGGCATGCCGTCGGACGTGCGCCGCCGGGCCAAGGCCATCAATTTCGGCATCATCTACGGCATCTCGGCCTTCGGCCTCGCCAACCAGCTCGGCATTCCGCAGGGGGAGGCAGCGGACTATATCCGCACCTATTTCGAGCGCTTCCCCGGGATCCGCGACTACATGGACAAGACCCGGGCGGAGGTGAAGGCCAACGGCTTCGTCACCACCCTGTTCGGCCGCAAGGTGCACATCCCCGACATCGAGTCCAAGGCCGCCGGCATGCGCCAGTTCGCCGAGCGGGCGGCGATCAATGCCCCCATCCAGGGCAGCGCCGCCGACATCATCCGCCGGGCCATGGCCCGCATGCCTGCGGCCCTGGCGGCCTCCGGGCTGAGGGCGCGGATGCTGCTGCAGGTGCATGACGAACTGGTGTTCGAGGCCCGGGCCGAAGACGCCGAAGCCGTGTGCCGGCTGGTGGCGACGGTCATGGAGCGGGCGGCGGAACCCGCCTACGCCCTGTCCGTGCCCCTGGTGGTGGAAGCCCGCGCCGCCGCCAACTGGGACGAGGCGCACTAGCGTCCTTCGAGACGGGCCTCCGGTCCTCCTCAGGATGACGCAAGTTTCGGCTCTACTCGGACCGCAGCCTGGGCTCGATCCCCAAACCTTCGTCATGGTGAGGAGCCCTGAAAGCGCGTCTCGAACCCCGCACCACCGGCGCAGCGTCCTTCGAGACGGGCCTTCGGCCCTCCTCAGGATGACGCAAGTTTGGGCTCTGCTCGGACCGCAGCCTGGGCTCGATCACCAAACCTTCGTCATGGTGAGGAGCCCTGAAAGCGCGTCTCGAACCCCGCACAACCGGTCCTGCGTCCTTCGAGACGGGCCTCCGGCCCTCCTCAGGATGACGCTCGGTGTTGAAGCCCAAAAACCTTCGTCATCCTGAGGAGCCCCGGCACGGGGCGTCTCGAAGGACGCAGCCCCTCAACTCGGCCCCTCCTCCGCCTCGAGCCACAGTTGCCGAAGCCAGTGATGCTCCGCCGCCACGGGGCGGACGAGGCTCACCGACCGCTGGAAGGCGAACCCCGCCCGTCCACCCCGCTGCCACACCCGCCGGGTGGCGAGCGCCACCCCGTGGCGAGGAATGATCAGCATCGGATGGTCGGTCACCCGCAGGTGCGGATCGAGGAACAGCTGTCCCCCAAGGCTCGAGAGCTCGCGGATGGTCACCCGCCAGCTGCGCCGGGTGGCCGGGTCGGCCAGGATCCCCGCATAGAGCACCCGCTGGCGGGGCGACCGGCGTGTGGAGCGGGATGCGGCGTCCAGATCGTCAGGAACAAGGACGGCGGCGGCGGCGGTGGCAGACATGATGGCGTCTCTCCTGCGGAACCTGCCACAGAGACGATGCGGCAGCGCCGGCCCCTCAGCTCACAGCTCGATCATGTCGAAGTCGCTCTTGGGCGTGCCGCAGAGGGGACAGATCCAGTCCGCCGGCACGTCCGCCCAGCGGGTGCCCGGGGCGAGGCCCTCGCCGGGATCGCCGGCCTCCTCGTCATAGATGTAGCCACAGGTGCGGCACTGCCACGCCTTGTAGGGGATTTCGGTCATGATTGCGGCTCCGGATCGGGCTGGACGGTCAGGCTGTCCCGCAGAAGGGCGAGGCTGGTGCGGCAGATCAGGCCCAGGGGCGTGGCCGGGTCTGCCAGCCACTGGACCGACACGCCCAGAAGCAGCGAGCCGATCATCAGCGCCACCCCGTCCGGGTCCAGACCGGCGCGGACCTGCCCCATCTGCTGCCCGGCCCGCACCCGCTCCGCCAGCCAGGCCCGGACCCGGTCGTGGCTGGCGGCAAAGGCAGCCTGCAGGGCCGAGGCATCGGCCACCGCCCCGGCCATCAGCATGAAATAGGCCCGGCCGCTCACGTCATGGTCGAGCAGCCGGAAGTGGCTGTCGGCATAGTAGAGAACGGCCTCCAGGGGCGGCATCTCGGCCACATGGGCGGCGTCCATCAGTTCGTCGCGCCGGGCGTGCAGATAGGCGATCACCGCGTCGATCAGCCCCTGCTTGGAGCCGAACCGCTGGGTGGCGAGCCCCCGGCTGTAGCCAGCCGCCTGGCCGATGGCGTCGAAGGTGGCCGCGCTCACCCCCCGTTCTGCGACCACCGCCAGGGTCGCCTCCACCAGCAACCGCTCGGACACGTCACGACGCTGCGCCTGGGTGCGGCGGGGGCGGGGAACCACGGACAGATCGGCGTTGGAAGCGCTCATGACGGGAGGCTACTTATTTGTTGGACGTATAGCAATCATCTGATAGCGTTCCGGAAAACCGACCCGGATGGAGACGGCCCATGATCTCGCCCAACATTCCCGCTGACGTCGCCCACGACATCGTCGACCCCAGGGCCTATGCGGACGGGGCCCGGCTGGACAAGGCCTTCCAGTTCCTGCGCCGGGAGATCCCCCTGGGTGTCGCCCAGCCGGAGGGCTGCGATCCCTTCTGGGCGGTGACCCGACATGCGGACATCCTGGAGGTGGAGCGCAACAACGACCTGTTCCACAACGGCGACACCTTCACCACCTTCACCACCATCGAGGGCGGCGAGCAGGTGAAGAAGATGACCGGCGGCAGTCCGCACCTGATCCGCTCCCTGGTGCAGATGGACAATCCCGACCACTTTGCCTATCGCCGTCTGACCCAACCCTGGTTCATGCCCCAGAACCTGCGCACCCTGGAGCCGCGGATCCGCGAGATCGCCCGGGGCTTCGTGGACGGCATGGCGGCCCGCGGAACGGCCTGCGACTTCGCCCGGGACGTGGCCTTCCTCTATCCCCTGCACGTGGTGATGGAGGTGCTGGGGGTTCCGGAGTCCGACGAGGGGCGGATGCTGAAGCTGACCCAGGAACTGTTCGGCTCCCAGGATCCCGACCTGAACCGGGAGGGCAAGGAGGTGGGCGACGCGGAGGCCGCCGTGGCCAGCCTGCAGTCCGTGGTCATGGACTTCATGATGTATTTCAATGCCATCACCGAGGACCGGCGGAAGAGCCCGCGAAACGACATCGCCAGCGTCATCGCCAATGGCCAGATCAACGGCCAGCCGCTGGGGCATCTGGAGGCCATCGGCTACTATATCATCGTGGCCACCGCCGGGCATGACACCACCTCGTCCACCACTGCCGGTGCCCTCTGGGAACTCGCCCGCAATCCCGACCAGTTCGCCAAGGTCAAGGCCAATCCCGCCCTGATCCCGGGCCTGGTGGAGGAGAGCATCCGCTGGGTCACGCCGGTGAAGCACTTCATGCGCAGCGCCACCCAGGACACCGAACTGGCAGGCCAGAAGATCGCCAAGGGCGACTGGATGATGCTCTGCTACCCCTCCGGCAATCGGGACGAGGCGGCCTTCGTCGACCCCTACCGCTTCGACGTGGAACGCCAGCAGAACAAGCACGTCGCCTTCGGCTACGGGGCGCATGTGTGCCTCGGCCAGCATCTCGCCCGGATGGAGATGCGGATCCTGTGGGAAGAACTGCTGCCGAGACTGGACAGTGTCGTCCTGGACGGCGAACCTAGGAACTTGGTCTCCAACTTCGTGTGCGGCCCCAAGACCGTGCCGATCCGGTTCGAGATGCACTGACGCCGCTCCGGCGGCACGACCCCGCCCCCGCGCTGCAAGTCCCGCATCCAGACGGGACGGCGCGGGTCTCGGGCACGGGAGGACGAATGGACAGACGCCTGCTTGCGCCCGATCCGGCGACCATCGATGCCGACTGGATGTCGGAGGCCCTGCGCCGCGCCGGCCTGCTGGCGGACGGCGGTCGCGTGGCCGACGTGTCCGCCAAGGGCGTGGGCAATGGTCTGGTCGGGGACAGCTTCCGCTTTTCCCTCACCTATGAGGGCGATGCCGCAGCAGGGCCGGCCAGCGTGGTGGGCAAGTTCCCGGCCAAGGACCCGGCCAGCCGCAAGTCCGGCACCGATCACATGCTCTACATCCGCGAGGTCTCGTTCTACCGGGAACTGGCGAAGACCGTGGGCATCCACACCCCCCGGGCCCTGGTGGCGGAGATCGATCCGGCTACGGACGACTTCACCCTGATCTTCGAGGATCTGGGCCCCGCCCGCCAGGGGGACCAGCTGACCGGCTGCTCCCTCGAGGATGCCCGGGTGGCCATGGCCGAGGCCGCCGCCCTGCACGCCCCGCGCTGGGGGGATCCGTCCCTGCTGGAGATCGACTGGCTGGCGGTCCGGCCGCAGCGGCTGTCCGGCATGGTGACGGACCAGCTTCCAGCCATCATCGGCCTGTTCGCCGAGCGCTATGACGGGGCCCTTGAGCCGGAGTTCATGGACCTGGTCCGGCGCCTGCCCGCCACCCTGACCGCCCAGCGCACCACGACCCAGCCGCCGCCCCTGACGGTGCAACATGCCGACTTCCGTCTCGACAACGTCATGTTCGACGTTCAGGGCGGCCGTCACCCCATGGCCACCCTCGACTGGCAGACGGTCACGGTGGGGGCCGGTGCCACGGACGTGGCCTATTTCCTGTCCGCCGGGATCGATCCGCAGCTGCGCCGGGACCACGAGCGGGAGCTGGTGGGCTTCTATCATTCGGAACTGGTCCGCCGGGGCGTCACGGGCTATGACCGGGAGACCTGCTGGACCGACTATCGCCGCTTCGCCACCCACGGGGTGCTGATGGGGGTCTTCTCCGCCCTGTCGGTGGAACGCACCGAGCGCGGGGACGCCCTGTTCCTGAAGATGACCCGCGGGGCCTGCGAACAGGCGCTGGATCTCGACACCCTTTCCTTCTGGGGCCCCTGAACGCCCCTTTTCGTTCCCCCCCTTGCCTGACCGAACGTAAGGCCGGTTAGCTGCCGCCAAACCCGAGGAGACCCTCCCATGCATGAAGCCTACATCGTCGCCGCCACCCGCACCGCCGGAGGCCGCAAGGGCGGCCGCGCCAGCGGCTGGCACCCCGCCGACCTCGCCGGCGAGATCCTGAACAGCCTCGTCGACCGCACCGGTGCCGACCCCGCCCTGATCGAGGACGTGATCATGGGTTGCGTGGGCCAGGGGGGCGAGCAGTCCACCAACATCGCCCGCGGCGCCGTGCTGGCCTCCAAGCTGCCGGAAAGCGTGCCCGCCACCTCCGTCGACCGCCAGTGCGGCTCGTCGCAGCAGGCCATCCACTTCGCCGCCGCCACCGTCATGTCCGGCCAGATGGACGTGGTCATCGCCGCAGGCGTGGAGAGCATGAGCCGCGTGCCCATGGGCAGCCCCACCATCCTGGCCCTCAAGGCCGGCCAGGGCCATCCCATGAGCCCCCGCCAGCAGGACCGCTATCCCGGCATCCAGTTCAGCCAGTTCATGGGCGCGGAGATGATCGCCAAGAAGTACGGCATGACCCGCGAGCAGCTGGACCAGTTCGGCTATGAGAGCCACCAGAAGGCCATTGCCGCGACGAAGTCGGGGGCCTTCGACGCCGAGATCACCGGCATCGAGATCACCCTGCCCGACGGCTCCAAGGAGATCCACAGGATCGACGAGGGCATCCGCTTCGACGTGACCCGCGAGGGCATGGCCAATGTGAAGCTGCTGCAGGAGACCGGCGTCATCACCGCCGCCACCTCCAGCCAGATCTGCGACGGCGCCGCGGGCGTGATGATCGTCAACGAGCGGGGCCTGAAGGCGCTGGGCGTCGAGCCCATCGCCGCCATCCGCCACATGACCGTCACCGGCGGCGACCCGGTGGTCATGCTGGAAGAGCCCCTGTTCGGCACGGAAAAGGCCCTGAAGCGCTCGGGCATCAAGATCGACGACATCGACCTCTATGAGGTGAACGAGGCCTTCGCCCCGGTGCCGCTGGCCTGGCTGCAGCATGTGGGCGCCGACCCGGCCAAGCTGAACGTCAATGGCGGGGCCATTGCGCTGGGCCACCCGCTCGGCGGCTCCGGCGCCAAGCTGATGACCACCCTCGTCCACGCCCTGAAGGCCCGCGGCAAGCGCTATGGCCTGCAGACCATGTGCGAAGGCGGCGGCCTGACCAACGTGACCATCGTGGAAGCGCTCTAAGCGTCTCCTCCTCCATTTTCATCAGTATAAGGACACTCTCCATGAAACTCGGACCGCACATCTCCGCCGTCGTCACCGGCGGGGCCTCCGGCCTCGGTGAAGCCACCGCCCGCGCGCTGGCCGCCCAGGGCGTGAAGGTCGCCATCTTCGACATGAACGAGACCAAGGGCGAAGCCGTCGCCAAGGACATCGGCGGCGTCTTCTGCAAGGTCAACGTCACCTCAGACGCGGACGTGGACGCCGGCTTCGAAAAGGCCCGCGCCGCCATCGGCCAGGAACGCATCCTGGTGAACTGCGCCGGCACCGGCAACGCCGTGAAGACGGCCAGCCGCGACAAGAAGACGGGGGAAATCAAGTCCTTCCCGCTGGACGCCTTCAACATGATCATCCAGATCAACCTCGTTGGCACGTTCCGCTGCATCGCCAAGTCGGCGGCGGGCATGCTGACCCTGGACCCGCTGGAAGACGGCGACCGGGGTGCCATCGTCAACACCGCCTCGGTGGCGGCGGAAGACGGCCAGATCGGTCAGGCGGCCTATTCGGCCTCCAAGGGTGGCGTGGTCGGCATGACCCTGCCCATCGCCCGGGACCTGTCCAACGAGAACATCCGCGTCA
>Ga0007833_1000288_pt1 | contig 11112 bp, 5 predicted proteins | sample CryBogCBE25Jul07_FD_71204 | JGI IMG/M metagenome (GOLD analysis project Ga0007833, IMG submission 71204) | Freshwater microbial communities from Crystal Bog, Wisconsin, USA - CBE25Jul07 | ecosystem: Environmental > Aquatic > Freshwater > Lake | place: Crystal Bog, Wisconsin, USA | collected...
CTGACCGTGTCCCTGCTGGCGGTGCTGATCCCGCTGCTGTTCATGGCCGATGTGGTGGGGCGGCTGTTCCGCGAGTTCGCGGTGACGCTGGCGGTGACCATCATCATCTCGGCGGTGGTGTCGCTGACGCTGGTGCCCTCCCTGTGCGGCCTGTGGCTGAAACAGCCGAAAGAGCCGAAGCAGGGCAGTTTCGAGGACCGCGCCCAAAAGACGCTGGACTGGGTCATCGACCGCTATGATGTGGGCCTGACCTGGGTGCTTGCTCACCAGCGCATCACCCTGATCGGCGCGCTGGCCACCTTCCTGCTGACCGCCGCCCTCTATGTGATCATCCCCAAGGGCCTGTTCCCCACCCAGGACGTGGGCGAAATCCAGGGCGTGGTGGAGGCGGACCAGTCGGTCTCCTTCCAGCGCATGACCGAGTTGCAGCATCAGGTGGCGGAAGCCCTGATGAACGACGTGGCGGTCGAGAATGTGTCCGCCTTCACCGGCGTCGATGCACAGAACAACACCGTCAACAATGGCCGCCTGCTGATCCAGCTGAAGCCGCTGAACCAGCGGCAGGGCTCGGCCAGCGACATCATCCGGCGCCTGAACAGCGAAGTGAAGGTGGCCGGCGCGGCCCTCTACATGCAGCCGGTGCAGGATCTGTCGATCGATGCGCAGGTGTCCAAGACCCAGTACCAGTTCACGCTGGAAGGCTCTGATCCGGCCGTGCTCCAGACCTGGGCGGCGGCGCTGGTGGAGCGGCTGAAGACCGCTTCGCAGGTGACCGACGTGACCTCCGACGTGCAGTCGCAGGGCCTCGCCCTGTTCATCGACGTTGATCGCGACACCGCCGGACGGCTGGGCGTCTCCATGGCGGCGATCGATAACGCGCTCTACAACGCCTATGGCCAGCGCATCGTCTCGACCATCTTCACCCAGTCCAACCAGTACCGGGTGATCCTGGAGGTAGCCCCGGAGTTCCGGCTGGGCCCCGAGTCCCTGTCGAGCCTCTATCTTCCCACGGGATCCGGCGGTCAGGCTCCCCTGTCGTCCTTCGCGAAGCTGGTGGAGAGGCCCGCGCCCCTGGTGGTGACCCATGTGGGCCAGTTCCCGGCGGTGACCATCAGCTTCAACCTGGGCAAGGGCGAGAGCCTGGGCGGCGCGGTGAACGCCATCAAGGCCATGGAACAGCAGGTCAAGGTCGGTGAGCAGACCGGGGTGCCCCTGTCGATCCACACCACCTTCCTGGGGGCCGCGGACGCCTTCGAGAAGTCCCTGAACAACGAGCTGTGGCTGATCCTGGCCGCCATCGTGACGATCTACATCGTGCTGGGGGTGCTCTATGAGAGCTTCATCCACCCGATCACCATCCTGTCCACCCTGCCGTCGGCGGCGGTAGGGGCGCTGATCGCCCTGATGATCGCCGGCGAGGATCTGGGCGTGGTGGGGGTCATCGGCCTGATCCTGCTGTTCGGCATCGTCAAGAAGAACGCGATCATGATGATCGACTTCGCCCTGGATGCGGAGCGCAACGAGGGACTGTCCCCCGTGGAGGCCATCCGCCAGGCGGCGCTGCTGCGCTTCCGGCCGATCCTGATGACCACGCTCGCGGCCCTGTTCGGCGCGGCCCCGCTGATGATCGGCGGCGGCTACGGGGCGGAGCTGCGCCAGCCTCTGGGCGTGGCCATTGTCGGCGGTCTGATCGCCTCGCAGCTGCTGACCCTGTTCACCACGCCGGTGATCTATCTGGCCTTCGACCGGCTGGCCCGGCGGTTGCCCGCGGATCGGCTGGGCGAGGACGCAGCCCCTGAAGGGTCGGGTGCGGCGTGAACATCACGGAGCTGTTCATCCGGCGCCCGGTCGCCACAACGCTCCTGACCATCGGCATCGCCCTGACCGGGATCGCGGCGTATTTCCAGCTACCCGTCTCGTCGCTTCCGGCGGTGGACCTGCCCACCATCATGGTGCAGGCGCGCCTGCCCGGCGCGAGCCCGGCGGTCATGTCCACCAGCGTCGCCACACCCCTCGAACGGCATCTCGGCCAGATCGCCGATGTGAGCGAGATGACCTCCAGCTCCTCGGTGGGGGAGACCCAGATCATCCTGCAGTTCGGGCTCAGCCGGGACATCAACGGGGCCGCCCGGGACGTCCAGGCCGCCATCAATGCCGCCCGGGCCGACCTGCCCGCGACCCTGCGGTCCAATCCCACCTATCGCAAGTTCAACCCGGCCGACGCGCCGATCCTGATCCTGTCGCTGACCTCGCCCACCCTGTCCAAGGGCCAGATGTATGACGCGGCGGCCACCATCCTGCAGCAGAAGCTGAGTCAGGTGGAAGGGGTGGGGGACGTGAGCCTCGGCGGCGGGGCCAATCCCGCCGTGCGGGTGGAGTTGAACCCCCAGGCCCTGTTCAAGTACGGCCTGAGCCCGGAGGACGTGCGTGCGGCCATCTCGTCGGCCAATGCCAACCAGCCCAAGGGCTTCCTCACCAACGACAGCCGCCGCCTGCAGATCTACACCAATGACCAGGCCCGGACGGCCAACGACTATCGCCACCTGGTGATCGCCGTGCGGGACGGTCAGGTGATCCGCCTGTCGGACGTGTCCGAGGTCGTCGACAGTGTCGAGGACGTGCGCCAGATGGGTCTGGTGGACGGCAAGCCCGCCATCGTGGTCCGTATCACCCGCCAGCCCGGTGCCAATGTCATCGCCACGGTGGACCGGATCAAGGCCGCCCTGCCGCGCCTGCGGGCCCAGCTGCCGCCCCAGGTGGACCTGGAGATCGGGGTCGACCGCACCACCGCGACCCGGGCCTCACTGAATGATGTGGAGCGGTCGCTGGCCATCTCCATCTTCCTCGTCGTGCTGGTGGTGCTGGTGTTCCTGCGCAACGGCCGGGCGGTGATCATCCCGGCCGTGGCCGTGGTCGTGTCCCTTCTGGGGGCCCTGTCGATCATGTACCTGCTGCGCTTCAGCCTGGATTCCCTGAGCCTGATGGCGCTCACCGTGGCCACCGGGTTCGTGGTGGACGATGCGATCGTGGTGCTGGAGAACATCACCCGTCACGTGGAGCAGGGCATGCCCCGCTTCCAGGCCGCGATCCTCGGGGCCCGGGAGGTCTCCTTCACGGTGATCTCCATCTCGGTCTCGCTGGTGGCGGTGTTTGCGCCGATCGTGCTGATGGGGGGCATTGTCGGCAAGTTCTTCGTGGAGTTCGGCGTCACCCTGTCGGCCTCCATCGTCATCTCCCTGATCGTCAGCCTGACCTTCACCCCGATGATGGCTGCGCGCCTCGGCAGCCTGCACGAGACTGGGCCGGTCGGCCGGCCGCGGACCCCGCTGCAGCAGGCCCTGTGGCAGATCTCCGATTACATGGAGCGGGGCTTCGACGGGCTGACCGCCGCCTATGGCCGGTCGCTCGCCTGGGCGCTCGACCACCGGCGGCTGATCATGCTGCTGCTGCTCGCCACCATCGGCCTCAATGTCTATCTCTTCATCCAGGTGCCCAAGGGCTTCTTCCCGCAGCAGGACTCCGGCCAGCTGGTCGGCGGGATGCAGGTGGACCAGGCCAGCTCCTTCCCGCTCACGGCGGAGAAGTTCCAGCGGCTGCAGCGCATCGTCTCGTCGGATCCGGCGGTGCTGCACGCGGTGGGCTTCACGGGGGCGGGCGGCGGCTTCATGTTCGCCAGCCTGAAGCCCAAGGCCGAGCGCGGGGGCCTGAGCTCGGACGAGGTCGCCCAGCGGATCCGGCCCAGGCTGAAGCGGGTGGCGGGAGCCGCCCTGTTCCTTCAGGTCCAGCAGGAGTTCCGCCTCGGCGGACGCCAGTCCTCGGCCCAGTATCAGTACACCCTGCAGAGCGACGACATCGACGCCCTGCGCACCTGGTCGGAAAAGCTCACCAACCAGCTGAAGCTGTCCCCGCTGCTGACGGACGTGAATTCGGACCAGCAGGAGCACGGGCTGGAGACCTATGTGACCCTCGACCGGGACGCCGCCTCCCGCCTCGGGGTCACCGCCCAGCAGATGGACAACATCCTCTATGACCTGTTCGGCCAGAGGCAGGTGTCGACCATCTACAACCCCCTGAACCAGTATCATGTGGTGATGGAGGCACAGCCGGCCTTCACCCAGTTCTCCGACAGCCTGCGCGAGACCTGGCTGACGCCGGTGGGGACCTCCACCGCCACGGCCAATTCGCCGGCCGTCAGCGCCCGTCTGGCCAGTCCTGCCCGGCTGGCGGTGGTGACCAATCCCGCCACCCGGACGCCGCCCAATCCCGCCACCACCCTGATGAGCCGCGATCCTGTGCCGCAGCCGTTCCTGGCCCTGTCCCGGCCGGCCCCGTCAGGCCCGGGGGGCGCGGCCTCGGCCACCGTGTCCACGGCCACCGGCGCATCCTCCTCCGGGGTCACCGGCTCGGCCACCGCGCTCAACGGGGCAGGGGCCAGCCGCACCACCACCGGGGCGACCCCGCCGCAGACGGGCAATGCCGTCTCCACCAGCGCCGCGCGGATGATCCCTCTGGAGAGCATCGCCTCCTGGCAGCTGAACAACACCCCGGTCTCGGTGAGCCACCAGGGCCAGACCGTGGCGGCCACCGTGTCCTTCAATCTGGTGCCCGGCCGGTCCCTGTCCGATGCCCAGACGGAGATGGCCGCCGCCATTGCCGCCATCGGCATGCCCAACGCCGTCCACGGGAGCTTCCAGGGGACGGCCGGCGCGTTCTCCGCCGGGGGCAACAATCCGGTGCTGCTGATCGGCGGTGCCCTCTTGGCGGTCTACATGGTGCTGGGGATCCTCTACGAGAGCTATGTCCACCCGATCACGGTGCTGTCGACCCTGCCCTCCGCGGGAGTGGGCGCGTTCCTCGCCCTGCTGCTCTTTCATGTGGAATTCTCGATCATCGCCCTGATCGGGGTCATCCTGCTGATCGGGATCGTCAAGAAGAACGCCATCCTCATCATCGACTTCGCCCTGCAGGCGGAACGGGCGGGGGCCACGCCGATGGAGGCCATCTACCGCGCCTCCCTCTTGCGCTTCCGGCCGATCCTGATGACCACGGTGGCCGCGATCCTCGGGGCCGTGCCCCTGGCCCTGGCCTTCGGCGAGGGAGGCGAGCTGCGCCAGCCCCTGGGCGTCACCATCATCGGCGGGCTGGTGGCCAGCCAGATCCTGACCCTTTTGACCACGCCCGTGGTCTATATCTACATGGACCGGCTGCGGCATGTGCAGCTGTTCCGCCGCTTCCGCCGCCGCCGCCCGCAGCCGGCGCCGCTTCACCCCGTGACCGGGCAAGGCTCATGATGATCCGCAAGTTCCTGTCCCCCCTCGTCGCCGCCCTGATGCTGTCCGCCTGCGCTGTGGGCCCCGACTACCGGACGCCGGTGGCCGGGACCGAGACCCGTTTCCGGTCGGCGGAGGGCTGGGCCCCCGCCACGCCGATGGACACCCTGCCCCGGGGGGCCTGGTGGTCGGCCTATCACGACCCCGTGCTGGACGATCTGGAGCAGCGTCTGGAGGCCTCCAACCAGACCCTGGCGGCCCAGCTGCAGGCCTGGAAACAGGCCCGCGATGTTCTGGCGGAGACCGAAGCCGCCCTGTTCCCGGTGCTCTCGGCCAGTGGCTCGGGTCAGAAGACCGGAGGCCGCGGGGCGAATCCGTCCGGCGTCACCACCGCCCGCTATTCCGCCACCGCTGCGGCATCATGGTCCGTGGACCTGTGGGGCCGCATCCGCCGCCAGATCGAGCAGGGGCGGGCCAGTGCGGAGGCCAGTGCCGCGGACCTGGCCAATGTCCGCCTCTCCCTCCAGGCGACGCTGGCCATCGACTATTTCCAGCTCCGCGCCACCGACGCCCAGAAGGACCTGCTGGCCACAACCGTCGCCAACGACACCAGGGCCCTGGCCCTGACGCAGAACCAGTATGCCGCGGGCGTCGCAGCCCGGGGTGACGTGATCAGCGCCCGCACCCAGCTGGAGACGGCCGAGGCCAGCCTGATCGACCTGAATGCCTCCCGGGCCCAGCTGGAGCACGCCATCGCGGTGCTGGTGGGCCAGACGCCGCAGGGCTTCAGCCTGGCGCCCGCCCCCCTGGCCCAGTCCATCCCGGTGGCACCCCTGAACCTCGCCGGCACCCTGCTGCAGCGCCGACCGGATGTGGCGGCGGCGGAGCGGGCGGCGGCGGCGGCCAGTGCCGGGATCGGCATCGCCCGGTCAGCCTATTTCCCGTCGGTCACCCTTTCGGCGTCGGACGCCACCGCTGCGGCCACGACGAAGACGCTGTTCAAGGCGGCGACCTCCAGCTGGGCCTACGGAGCCAGCGCGGCGGTGACCGCGTTCGACTTCGGTGCCCGGGAGGCCAATGTCCGCGGAGCGAAGGCCCTCTACAACCAGCGGGTGGCACAGTACCGACAGACCGTTCTAACCGCCTTCCAGCAGGCGGAGGACCAGATCGCGTCCCTGCGCACCCTGGAGGCCGAGGCCGGCTACCGCGACCAGGCCCTGGCCGATGCCCGGGCCGCGGAGGCGATCGCCCTGAACCAGTACCGTGCCGGCACGGTGAACTACGCGGTGGTGATCCAGGCCCAGAACACCGCGCTCTCCGCCGCCCAGAGCGCGCTCGCCACCCAGCGGGCCCGGCTGGTGGCCAGCGTGTCCCTGATCGAGGCCCTGGGCGGCGGCTGGCGGTAAGGGGCCTGCGGGGGGCTTTGCCCCGACGAAGCCCGGGGATCACAAGCGGTGGTCATCCCGAGGCGGGCAAGGCCCGTCGCAACGGACGCATCTCTCCCTCACCGTCCAACCTAAAAACATCCCGCCCCGGTTATCCCTACCGCCTGCGCGGTCTTGCAGCGGCCCGGCGGCTACCCATATCCGCTGCAACTCTGCAGAGCCCGGAGCGTTCCGTTCGCGGAAGGCGCCGGCCTGCAGCTCACCCCAAGACCCTTAACCCCGGGGCTGGACATTCGCCGGTGCTTCACTGGCAAGGCCTGCAAGTCCAACCGCCAAAGACTGGAGCGAGACCCTCACATGGGCAAGATCATCGGGATTGACCTCGGCACCACCAATTCGTGCGTGGCCATCATGGACGGCAAGGCCCCCAAGGTCATCGAGAACGCCGAAGGCGCACGCACCACCCCCTCCGTCGTCGCCATCCTGGACGATACGGAACGCCTGGTGGGCCAGCCGGCCAAGCGCCAGGCGGTGACCAATGCCGCCAACACCTTCTTCGCCATCAAGCGCCTGATCGGCCGCAAGTATGACGACAAGGTCGTGTCCAAGGACAAGGACATGGTGCCCTACGAGATCGTCAAGGGCCCCAACGGCGACGCGTGGGTCCGCGCCCACGGCAAGGACTATTCGCCCCAGCAGATCTCCGCCTTCACCCTGATGAAGATGAAGGAGGCCGCCGAGGCCCATCTGGGCGAGACCGTCGACCAGGCCGTGATCACCGTTCCGGCCTATTTCAACGACGCCCAGCGTCAGGCCACCAAGGATGCGGGCAAGATCGCCGGCCTCGAGGTCCTGCGCATCATCAACGAGCCCACCGCCGCGGCGCTGGCCTATGGCCTGGACAAGTCCGACGGCAAGAAGATCGCCGTCTATGACCTGGGCGGCGGCACCTTCGACGTCTCCATCCTCGAGATCGGCGACGGCGTGTTCGAGGTGAAGTCCACCAATGGCGACACCTTCCTCGGCGGCGAGGACTTCGACATGCGCATCGTCGATTTCCTGGCCGACGAGTTCAAGAAGGAGACCAGTGTCGACCTGCGCAAGGACAAGCTGGCCCTGCAGCGCCTGAAGGAAGAGGCCGAAAAGGCCAAGAAGGAACTGTCCACCGTCGCCCAGTACGAGGTGAACCTGCCCTTCATCTCCATGAACGCGTCCGGCCCGCTGCACCTGAACGTGAAGCTGACCCGCGCCAAGCTGGAAAGCCTGGTGGAGGACCTGATCGAGCGCACCATCGGCCCCTGCCAGCAGGCGCTGAAGGACAGCGGCTTCTCCAAGTCGCAGATCGACGAGGTCGTCCTGGTGGGCGGCATGACCCGCATGCCCAAGGTGGTGGAGGCCGTGAAGGCCTTCTTCGGCCGCGAGCCGCACAAGGGTGTGAACCCGGACGAGGTCGTGGCCCTGGGGGCCGCGGTGCAGGGCGGCGTGCTGCAGGGCGACGTGAAGGACGTGCTGCTGCTGGACGTGACCCCGCTGACGCTGGGCATCGAGACACTCGGCGGCGTGTTCACCCCGCTGATCGAGCGCAACACCACCATCCCGACCAAGCGCAGCCAGACCTTCTCCACCGCCGAGGACAACCAGTCCGCCGTGACCATCCGGGTGTTCCAGGGCGAGCGGCCGATGGCCCACGACAACAAGCTGCTCGGGCAGTTCGACCTCGTCGGCATTCCGCCGGCACCCCGGGGCGTGCCGCAGGTGGAGGTGACCTTCGACATCGACGCCAACGGCATCGTCAATGTCCAGGCCAAGGACAAGGCCACCAACAAGGAGCACTCGATCCGCATCCAGGCCAATGGCGGCCTGTCGGATTCGGACATCGAGGCCATGGTCCGCGAAGCCGAGGCCAATGCGGCCGAGGACAAGAAGCGCAAGGCCACGGTGGAGGCCCGCAACCATGCGGACAGCCTGATCCACTCCACCGAGAAGTCGGTGGCGGAATTCGGTGACAAGGTCAGCCCCGCCGACAAGGCGGCCATCGAGACGGCGCTCGCCGACCTCAAGGCCGTGAAGGACGGGGACGATGCCGAGGCCATCGAGGCCAGGACCAAGACCCTGATGGAGGCCTCCATGAAGCTGGGCGAGGCCATGTACGCGGCCCAGCAGGCGGCCGGCGGTGCCGACGGTGCCGACGCCGCCCACAAGGACGGCCACGGGGACGACGGCGTGGTCGATGCCGAGTTCGAGGAAGTCGACGACGGCAAGAAGAGCGCCTGATAGCGGTCCCGGACCGTGTCGCCGGCGGGCTTGTCCCGCCGGCGATGCCTCCGGGCCTTCTCTGTGACGAGTTGACACCGCCATGACGACGCAACGCTGCTATTACGAAATCCTCTCGGTGGAGCGCACCGCCAGCGACGGGGAGCTGAAGTCCGCCTTCCGCAAGGCGGCCATGCAGCACCATCCCGACCGCAATCCCGGCGATCCCGAAGCGGAGAAGCGCTTCAAGGAATGCAACGAGGCCTATTCCATCCTGTCTGATCCGCAGAAGCGCGCGGCCTATGACCGCTATGGTCATGCAGGCCTCGGCGGCGGGGGTGGCGGCGGCGGCCCGGGATTCGGCGGCTTCCAGGACGCGTCCGACATCTTCTCCGACGTGTTCGGGGATGTGTTCGGCGAGATGTTCGGCGGGGGCGGGCGACGCTCCGGCGGACCCCAGCGCGGGCAGGATCTGCGCTATGACCTGGAGATCACCCTCGAGCAGGCCTTCACCGGTGCCGAGGTGAACCTGAAGGTCCCCTCCACCCAGACCTGCGACACCTGTGACGGCTCCGGGGCCAAGCCCGGCACTCAGCCGGTCACCTGCCAGACCTGCGCCGGCCATGGCCGGGTGCGGGCCAGCCAGGGCTTCTTCTCCATCGAGCGCGCCTGTCCCCGCTGCGGGGGCCAGGGCCGGATCATCACCGACCCCTGCCGCACCTGTCACGGGGTCGGCCAGGTGCGGAAGGAGCGGACGCTTCAGGTGCGCATTCCCGCCGGCGTCGACGACGGGGCCCGCATCCGCCTGCAGGGCGAGGGGGATGCCGGCCAGAAGGGCGGTCCCCGGGGCGATCTCTACATCTTCCTGTCGCTGCGCCCGCACGAACTGTTCCAGCGCGACGGCCTCGACCTCTATTGCGACACGCCTGTGCCCATGTGGATGGCGGTGCTGGGGGGCGAGATCGAGGCCCCGGCCATGTGCCCGGACGGCCTGAAGAGCGGGGACGCCGACAGCTGCCGGGCCCGGGTCAAGGTGCCCGAGGGCGCGCAGAGCGGCGATGTCGTGCGCCTGCGCGGCCGCGGCATGCCGTCCCTGCGCGGACGCGAGCGCGGCGACCTGCTGGTCAGCCTGAAGGTGGAGACACCGGTCCGCCTCACCGCCCGCCAGAAGGACCTGATGCGGGAGCTGGCGGACACCATGACCACCGGCGACGGCCATCACCCCCGCCAGACCGGCTTCTTCGACAAGGCGAAGCGGTTCTGGACCGGGGTCGTGGGCGGGGCCGAGGGCACCGCTGGCTGAGCCTGGCGCAGCATAATCTGCTCCAACATGGCTGGGCACCCGGAGGAAAGTGGCGTCTGCGGGCCGAAATTCCGGGAAAGCGTCTCAAGCGGTCATTGTGGGCACTTATGGTAAGTCGCTGTTAAGGGCTGTTTGAGACTTTGCGGCATGGTCCAGAGCGTACGCAGAGATGACAGGCCGACCGCGGCGCGCGCGCCGGTGTGGGCCGGAGCGGGTCTGCTGTGCGCGTCCATGCTGGCCCTCGCCCCGGCGGTCCTTGCGTCCCCGGGCCGTGCGGTGCCGTCAACCGTCGCGGCAGTCTTCCCGCCGGGCTGGAGCGGGGCCGACACCGTGAAGGCCGCGGCCCAGTCGTCCCGGATCCTGCGTCTCGGCGGTCTTCCCAATATCGTCATCGTCCGCACCGACCGGCCCGAGCGTCTGCGGGCGGACGGGGCGTGGCTGTTCCTGAACCCGATCCTCGCGGGCTGTAACCCCCAACCGGAAAGCTGACATGAGCATCAAGTCCGACACCCTCGCCCAGCAGCGGCAGACCGGTGGCCTGGTGGTGGCCGCGTGCAGTGCCCTCCTGACCCTGGCGGCGGGAACCGCATGGCTGACCTTCGGCCAGGGCCTGATCGCCACGGGCGTTGCGGTGGCGCTGACCGTGGGGCTTGGCATCCTCTCGGGCCGGACCGGCGCGAGCGCGGTGGCGCGGATGGCCCAGGGCGTGGGCCTGATGGCCCAGGTCTCGCTGCTGGTGGCGATCTGCAACGGCCATCTGTGGCAGATCGACATGCACATGGCCTATTTCGCGGCCCTCGCGGTGCTCGCGATCTTTGCCGACTGGCCGGTGATCCTGGTCGCAGCGGCGACGGTCGCCTTGCATCACCTGACCCTCAGCTTCCTCCTGCCGTCCCTGGTG
>Ga0007833_1000289_pt1 | contig 11108 bp, 9 predicted proteins | sample CryBogCBE25Jul07_FD_71204 | JGI IMG/M metagenome (GOLD analysis project Ga0007833, IMG submission 71204) | Freshwater microbial communities from Crystal Bog, Wisconsin, USA - CBE25Jul07 | ecosystem: Environmental > Aquatic > Freshwater > Lake | place: Crystal Bog, Wisconsin, USA | collected...
ATAGAGATCGCGTAAATAACGCGCCTCCTGAACGGCATTGGCGGAGGTGGTGGAAAAGGCCTCCCATGTTGCCGTGAAGACAAAGGCCAGGAAAATTCCATAGACTGTTCCCATGGTCGTGAAAAAGGGTCCCGTCACATCGTGGCTCTGCTTGAGAAAACGAAAGGAGATCGCCTTTCTGAAAAGGTAAAGCCCCAGAACTGAAAGCAGCATGGGCGGAATGAGACACACCGCAAGCAGTTCTAGCGGCGAAAGGTAGAAGCAGAGAGACTGCTCCAGGGACATGGTGGCAATCATCGTGCTCGTTAAGCCTTCGTGTAGAGCTCTGCGCCTTGCTCCGCAAATTCTTGCGACTTCTCCTCCATGCCCTTTTTGAGGGCTTCCTCTTCGGAGAGGTTTTGGGCGGCGGCGTATTTGCGGACGTCCTCTGAGATCTTCATAGAGCAGAAGTGGGGGCCGCACATGGAGCAGAAGTGGGCTGATTTGGCCCCTTCCTGCGGGAGGGTCTCGTCGTGGAACTCGCGTGCGGTGACAGGATCGAGTCCGAGGTTGAACTGGTCCTCCCAGCGGAACTCGAAGCGGGCCTTGGAGAGAGCGTTGTCGCGGTATTGGGCGCCGGGGTGGCCCTTGGCGAGATCGGCGGCGTGGGCGGCGATCTTGTAGGTGATGACTCCGTCCTTCACGTCCTTTTTGTTCGGCAGGCCGAGGTGTTCTTTCGGCGTGACGTAGCAGAGCATGGCGCAACCGTACCAGCCGATCATGGCGGCTCCGATACCGCTGGTGATGTGGTCGTAGCCGGGGGCGATGTCGGTGGTGAGGGGGCCGAGCGTGTAGAATGGGGCCTCGTGGCACCACTCAAGCTGCTTGGCCATGTTCTCCTCAATCATGTGCATCGGGACATGGCCGGGGCCCTCGTTCATTACCTGAACACCCTTGGCCCAGGCGCGCTCGGTGAGTTCGCCCTGCACCTTGAGCTCGCCGAACTGGGCCTCGTCGTTCGCATCGGCCACGGAACCGGGACGGAGGCCGTCGCCGATCGAGAAGCTGACATCATAGGCGGCCATGATGTCGCAGATGTCATCCCAGTGGGTGTAGAGGAAGTTCTCCTGGTGATGGGCGAGGCACCACTTCGCCATGATCGATCCGCCGCGGCTGACGATGCCGGTCATGCGCTTGGCGGTGAGTGGAACAAAGCGGAGGAGGACGCCGGCGTGGATCGTGAAGTAGTCCACACCCTGCTCGGCCTGCTCGATCAGGGTATCGCGGAAGATCTCCCAAGTGAGTTCCTCGGCCCTGCCGTTCACCTTCTCAAGAGCCTGATAGATCGGGACTGTGCCGATCGGGACGGGGGAATTGCGCAGGATCCACTCACGGGTGGCGTGGATGTTCTTGCCGGTGGAGAGATCCATCACGGTGTCGGCTCCCCACTTGGTCGACCAGCGCATCTTCTCGACCTCTTCCTCGATGGAGGAGGCGACGGCACTGTTGCCGATGTTGGCATTGATCTTCACCAGGAAGTTGCGGCCGATGATCATCGGCTCGAGCTCGGGGTGGTTGATGTTCGCGGGGATGATGGCGCGTCCTGCGGCGACCTCGGAGCGGACGAATTCAGCGGTGATCTGCTCGGGGATGCGCTGGGGGAATCGGCCGAAGATAGAGGGGGTGTAGGGGCTCGCCGTACGCTGACCGGAACCTGCGTGCTGCTTGTCGAGTTCGTTGCGGATGATATCGTGGTCGAGTTCGGCGAGTTTGGTCTGCTGGGCGCGGCCCATGTTTTCGCGGATCGCGATGAACTCCATCTCCGGGGTGATGATTCCTTGGCGCGCATACCAGAGCTGGGTAACAGGATGACCTGCCGAAGCTCGGAGCGGCTTGCGCTTGCTTCCCTTGAGTCCGGGGAACTCGATCAGGCGGTTTCTCTCGGAGGTGCTGGCATACTCGGCATGCTTGCCGGAGAGATAGCCATTGTCCATCGGTTGCACTTCGCGACCTTCGTAGGAGACAACATCACCGCGCTTCTCGATCCATGAGGCACGCAGGGCAGGAAGCCCCTCCGAGGAATCGCCATCAAAAGCAGGATCTCCCCAGGGGCCACTGCAGTCATAGACGCGAACAGGAGCATTAGGCTCCAGTTCCCCGGAGAAGTTCTTGGTGGGGGAGAGTTCGATCTCGCGCATCGGGACGCGCACTTCGGGGTGGAGGGTTCCCTCCACATAGACTCGGGTGCTGGCGGGGAGGGCGTCGGTGCTCTGGGGTTCAAAGTCGGATTTGGCGGAGATCATGGGAAATTGGGAGTTGGGAGATAAGCGTTAGGGAAATAGAAGAGGCCACGCGTGGGTTGACGGCGTGGCCTGAGTCCTCTCCCTGACCTGAGTCAGGTACAAAGGGTAGCCTGTTATTTTCCAGGCCTCTCAGCCAGCCGGCTCCCCTGCATGTCATCTGAGAAGAATAGGCCGCACTCCACCTTGGTCAACAGGGGAGTACGGCCTTTGAAGACTTTCTCTTAACCTACCGGAGGAACTCGGAGTTTATAGTCTCTGTCGATGTCGACTTCAGAGATTGGTTGGCTCTCGGATTCTGGAATCAGAACTTGGATGTAGGCGGCCCCATCGTGATTCTGAATCTTTTCTAGGATATCCTCCAGCTCAGCTACAGTTCCCACTTTAGCGGTGAGCCAACCCTTGCAGCCAAAGGCTTCAGGGAGCAGATGGTAGTTCAGCTTTGCCAAATCATCATAAACATGGCCTCGCGCACTGAGAACGTCCTCAACCCCGAAGATATCATTGTTAAGGACAAAGATGATTGGTTTCACACCGTAACGCCCCATCACTCCCAGTTCATTCAGGGTGAGTTGATGGGAGCCATCCCCCGTAACCATCCAAGTGCGGCCGGTTTTTTTGGCCATGGAAACACCCAGGGTGGCTGGAGTGGCCCATCCGATTGATCCCCAGAGACCGGATTCCTCCGCTCCGACACCCTTGGGTAGAATCATGCCGTTGAGGTGGAACATGCAGGTGCCGGTTTCGATGATCAGAGTATCGCCCGACTTCAAGCTGCGTTGGAGGCGGGGATAGAAGGCAGCGGATGAGAGCGTGTCCGATCCGTTTCCTTTGAGTGGTAAAAGATCCTTATAAGTTGCGATCGTTTCATTGCGGCTGGGAACCCTAGCCAGGAGCGCCTTGAGCAGATCGTCAATAGCGACATTCATGAAGACCTTGGTGCCAAGTCGCACCCAATTGTCGTGAATAGAAAGCAGACGCGATGTGTCGAGATTTTCAGACCAGAGGCCGGTGTTTAGTTCCGTTGGGATCATGCCTCCGATATCAAGCACGACATCTGCTCCCTCGACCGTTTCTTTGACAGATGAGGGAACGGAAAAATTGCCGTTATAAAGTCCGATGTATTGAGGTAGGGATTCGTCCATCGTTCCCTTGTCGTAGGAAGCGATGGCTGTAGGTAGGTTCGCCTTTCTGACGATCTCTAGTGCAAGATCCTTCACCCCGTAACGGGCGGTGAGGTTGGTGACTAGCACGATCGGATTTTTGGCCTTTTCAAGTCGCGAGACAATGGAAGCAACGGCTGCCTCGAGTTCCTCAGGGACGCTTTGCTGGCGCTTGATTTCAGCCAACGGCTTGCCTGTGACGGGAGTGCCTACCAAGGGTGAATAACCGGAGAGTTCCGAGATCGCAATATAGGCTGGCATGCTCTGCCGCAGCGCCTCTCGGATCACCCGCTCGAGTTCGTCAATGCAATTGTCAGGAGTGAGAACGGCGGTAACACAGGCAGCAGCCCCGGAAAGAGGTAGGAAGCGATCATAGTTGTTATCCCCGAGGTTGTGGTGCGTCAGGAGCCACTGTTTCTGGATGCGCTCACTGGGCATTCCGACTAGGTGGAAAACCGGCAGACGATACGCTTTGCTGCCCATGACGCCATTGATCGCGGAGAGTTCTCCGACACCATAGGTGGTGGTGAGGATTGCTGCACCGCGGATACGGGCATACCCGTCGGCTGCATAAGCAGCGTTTAGTTCATTGGCACAGCCGACCCACTCCAGGCCGGAAACTTTTTCGGAGGCATCGTTGATCGAGAAGGCATAATCACCTGGGACTCCGAAGATCTTGTCGATGCCGAGTTGGGAGAGGCGTGAAAGGACATATTCAGAGACAGTGGGCGTTTTCATGATGGAATTCACCTTGGCAAAAATTGTGCCGTTTGCAAGAGTGCACATATTACGGTTCCGACATACGAGCTGGGATGGTCTACAACATCCTCTCCAGAAAAGACTCCCGATCAAAGAGGGCTAGGTCACCCGCCTGTTCCCCGGTACCGATGAAGCGGGGAGTGATCCCTGTTTCGCGCGCAATCGCAACGGCAACGCCTCCCTTACCCGAGCCGTCCAATTTGGTGAGGATGAGTCCGGTGAGCGGGGTAGCGGCATGGAACTCCCTGGCTTGCACGACGGCATTGCTCCCCGTGGTTGTGTCAGCCACGAGGAAGACCTCATGGGGTGCCGTCGGATCGATCTTGCCGAGGGAGCGTTTCACCTTTGAGAGCTCCTGCATCAGGTTCGACTTGGTGTGGAGGCGCCCGGCCGTGTCGCAGATGAGGAAGTCAGCCTTGAGACGTTTTGCCTTGGCGAGGGCATCGTGGCAGAGGGCGGCGGGATCTGCTCCATACTCACTGCTGACCACCTCGACTCCGAGCTTCTCGCCCCACGATTTGAGCTGTTCGACGGCTGCTGCACGGAAGGTATCCGCTGCGCAGAGAAGAACGCTGTGGCCGCGTGATTTCAGGAGTGATGCCAGTTTGGCGCTGCTAGTGGTCTTGCCGGCACCATTGACTCCGACCATAAGGATCACAACGGGACCCTCAGAACCCCGAGGCAGGGGGGTGAGGTCGCTTCCCTTTTCAGGAAGAAATTTTGCGGCTTCCTCGCGGGCTGCCTCAAGGACGTTCTCGGAATGAAGAGCCAATCCCTTGGCTCGCAGGGACTCCAGAATAGCGGTCGCCGTTGGGGCTCCGAGATCGGACTGCCAGAGGGCCGCCTCCACTTCCTCCCAATCCACGGCCTCATGGGCGCCTGTGATGCGTCCGAGGATTCCCTTGAGCCAGCCAGCCATTAGTCGTTGGGATCCCCTTCCTCTGCAGGCCTTGTAACGGGTGTTCGTTCCGGACGTTTCAGCGTTGCCTTGATCTTGTCGAGGACACCATTGACGAATCGGCCTGATTCCTCGGTTCCGTATTTTTTTGCGATGTCGATCGCTTCATTGATCGAGACCACGGGAGGAATATCGTCGCAGAAGAGCATTTCGTGGATCGCCAGGCGAAGGATGTTTCGGTCGACCGCCGAGAGGCGTCCCAGTTCATAGTTTTGAGTGTGTTCACGAAGGGCCAAATCCACCTCCTCTGAATGGGCGAGAGCCCCTTTCACAAGGCCTTCGCAAAATCGTCGGGCCGATGGACTCAACCCCCGGAATGCATAGAACTCCTCCAGGTCAGCCACGAAGGCACCACCGCCGAGATCGCGTTGGTAAAGAAACTGGATGGCGGCCTCCCGGCCTTCACGCCTGACTCCCATGGCTGTTAACGTTGAACGATCGTGCGCGCGGCGCGAAGGACTGCGATCGCGGCGCGTGCAGCTTCGGTGCCGCGGTTCATGGTCTCTCCAAGACAGCGTTCCTTGGCCTGACCCTCGTCCGTCAGGAAAAGCACCGAGTGGATGACAGGCGTCATGGTGTCCACGGAAATCCGGCAAAGAGCATCACTCACGGAATTTGCAACCAAGCTCGCGTGGGCTGATTCTCCCTGGAAGATGACTCCCAGACAAATCACCGCGTCGGGCTTGCGTCGTTCGATCATCTGCCGTGTCAGAAACGGGATCTCAAAAGATCCCGGCGCGTGAACGACTTCGGTGTGACTCTGGGGCTCTATCGTGCGGATCTCCTCCAGAGCCTTGGCCAGCATGGGCTCCACGTAATTTCCGTTATAACTGCTGACAACCAGGGCAATCCGATGGGAAGCGACGGGAGCGGTGCGTGGTCGTGTTGGAAGAGGAGTGAGCATTGAGGTAAGGATGGGCGAAGGAGGATGAATTATGAAGGAGGAACTGCAGGATTCCCCCAAGATAAATGTTCGTCCCCTAAATCATATGGCCCATTCTTTTTTTCTTGGTCGAGAGATATCGGGCGTTGTGCAAATTGGGTTCGGATCGAATGGGGACCCGCTCAATGATCTCCATCCCGTATCCTTCCAGACCAACGACTTTGCGGGGGTTGTTCGTGAGAAGGCGAATCTTCGTGATGCCCAGGTCTGCAAGGATCTGGGCTCCTGTCCCGTAATCGCGGAGATCGGGCGGATAACCGAGGCGCTCATTGGCCTCCACCGTGTCCAATCCCTCTTCCTGAAGCTTGTAGGCATGGATCTTGGCGGGCAGTCCGATGCCACGGCCTTCCTGTCTCATGTAAACAAGGACTCCGTGACCGCTCTCCGAGATCTGCGCGAGGGCGCTGTGGAGTTGGCTTCCACAATCGCAGCGCCTTGATCCAAACACATCCCCCGTGAGGCATTCGCTATGAACCCGGACAAGAGCCGGCTTTTTGGGGTTGATGGGGCCTTTCACCAACGCCAGGTGATGATGATTATCAATTTCGGCACGATAAAGGAACATCCTGAAGTCACCAAAATCCGTAGGCATATCAATCTCCTGCTCCCGAAGGACGAGTTTCTCGCTCTTGCGGCGATGGGCGATCAGATCCTTGATCGAGCAGATCTTGAGACCATGTTTTTTCCTGAATTTGAGAAGATCGGGTAGTCTGGCCATGGATCCATCGGCATTCAGGATCTCACAGATCACTCCCGATGGATCGAGGCCGGCAAGCCTGGCCAGATCAAGACCCGCCTCCGTGTGGCCAGCTCTTTTTAAGACTCCTCCTTCGGCTGCTTGCAGGGGAAAGAGATGGCCGGGTTGATGCAGATCGATGGGGTTCGCGTTCGGGTTGGCCAGCACCTTGATGGTTGCGGCGCGATCGCGGGCACTTATGCCTGTTGTGACGCCGTGGGAGGCATCCACGGAGACCGTGAAATCCGTGGCATGGAGTTCACGATTGTGGGCCACCATGCGCTGAAGCCCGAGATGAGCGGCCCGCTCTTTCGTGATTGGGACGCAGATCAGGCCGCGACCGTGGGTGGCCATGAAATTCACGGCCTGGGGAGTTACTTTGGAGGCGGCCATCACCAGGTCTCCTTCGTTTTCACGATCTTCGTCATCGGTCACGATCACCATCCGCCCCTTCCTGATCTCCTCGATGACCTCGGGAATGGTATCGAAGTGAGGAGCCTTGGATTGTCCGCTTACAGAGGCCTTTGCGGGGCTTTTCTTTGGCTTGGCCGCGGGCTTTTTCATGCCGATATAGGCCCTTGGGTTGGGGTCAGGGATTCTTGTGCGGCGCGAGGGTTGACGGTGCGAACGGTGCGACTTGCTATCCACCCTCCGCCGATAACCTGATCGCCGTCATAAAAAACAGCTGCCTGGCCCGGGGTGACGGCACGCAACGCCTCCAAGGGACGCACGAGGGCGGTATCATTGTCACCAGCCGTCACGTCCGCAAGATCGCCAGTATGGCCATGACGCACCTTGACCAGGACCCTGCGGGAGACTGTGGGTGGGACACCGTGCCAGGTGGTGCGGTTGATAGTGAACTCCTCACAGAGAAGATCCTCCTCCCCACCAAGAATCACACGACCGCTGCCTGCATCGATATCGATGACGTAACGGGGAGCGCCTCCTCCTCCCGGAAGCCCTTTGCGCTGACCGATCGTGAAGAACTCGATGCCGTCGTGCGTTCCAAGGTGGTTCCCCTGAAGGTCATAAAAACCTCCTGGCTGGAAGGTTTCGCCACGATCCTGAAAACGATCCTTCAGGAAGGCCTTGTAATCCTTGCCCGGTACAAAGCAGATTTCTTGACTGTCCTCCTTGTCAGCCACTTTGAGGCCTAATTTGCGGGCAATGTCACGGATTTCATCCTTGGTGAGGGAACCCAATGGGAAAAGAGCACGGGAAAGTTGTTCCCGACGAAGGCTGAAGAGGAAGTAAGATTGATCCTTCCTTGGGTCGAGTCCTTTCCGTAAGACAGGTTCTCCATCAACACCGTCCGAGGGATGCTCGACCGAGGCATAGTGACCGGTCGCAATATAAGTCGCACCGAGTGCGGTGGCCTTGTCCCAGAGATTGCCGAATTTCAGCTTCTCATTGCACATGACACAGGGATTGGGCGTACGCCCCGCACGGTACTCATCGGCAAAGTAATCGATGACAAGTCGCTCGAAAGGGACAGCTTCATCGACCACATAGTGTGGGATGCCGAGCGTGTTGGCCACGTTCCTCGCATCGGCGATCGCCTGCGGACCACAGCATTTGTCCTCGGCCCTCGTCATGCAGTCCTGTGGCCAGAGTTTCATGGTGACTCCGATGACTTCCCATCCCTGCTCCTTAAGAAGCCAAGCGGCGACACTGGAGTCCACTCCTCCACTCATGCCGACGACAACGCGTCTGGATTCAGTTGTTGGTAAAGGATGATTCATGAAGGGATTGGCGTGCGCCACGAGATGAAAGAAACTATCTCCTCTCGCAAGTGGCGTCAACGAAGGTGGAGGATGATTCCTTGATAGAATCATCCTTCCAAAATGAAAAAGGCCCCGGAGTCTCCTCCGGGGCCTTCTTGAAATGTTTCCTTATTCTAAACTTAGAAAGCGAAACGGAGACCGGCACGTGTCAGGGTCTCGTTGAGTCCGTTGTTACCATAGATGTAACGGGAATCAGCGAAGATGCCGATCGTGCGGTTAAAGCGGTAGTCAAGACCAACGCCGACGTTTCCGTCGCCCTGGGCCCTGTTGCCACCCCAAGTTGCGCCACCGCCAACGAGGGCGTAAGGAGCAAGGTGGAGGCTCTCGAAGGGCAGACGACCAATGAGGTCACCCTGGGTGCTGTTGTAGACATTACCGTTGCCGTTGAGGCTGGTGAGGGTGTCGTCAACGCTGACGCCGAAATACTTCGAGAAGAAGTAGCTGGCACCAAGACCGCCGCCGAATCCGTTAACGGAAGAGCTCTTTCCGCCCTTGACGTTGTAGTTACCGGCTGCGCCGGCTGCAAAGGCATCGATATCGAACTCGCCGGCACGGAAGAGATCCTGCTGAGGAGCGACAACGACCTTCTTGGAGGAGACTGCTGTGCCGGCGAACGAGGTCGCTGCGGTTGCAATCACGACTGCGAGGAGTGTGAGGGTTTTATTCATAGTTTATTGGTTTGTGGTTATAACTAACAGGCTTGTAAGTAAAGGGAGGAGTCACCCCCTGTCAACAATTATACATGATGGTGAAAGGATGATCACGACCTGGCTTCGGCCCTTGTTCTTGCGGTTGCATGAGATTACACCTTGAAGGAAATCGGTGAAGTGTTAGACTTCGCCCCCATTGCCAGTATAGCTCAGCGGTAGAGTAGGGGACTCATAAGCCCTTGGTCGCAGGTTCGAATCCTGCTACTGGCACATTTGATCACCCATCGTATCCTCCAATCTGAATCTCCACTCTTATGGCAACTACCAAGGCACCAGCTAAAAAAACCTCCTCAGCAATCAAGCGCGCCCGTCAGGGTGAGATACGTCATGCGCGCAATACCAGCGTGATCAGCCGTCTTAAGACCACGGAGAAAAAATTCCGCGCGGCCCTGGAGGTCGGAGTCGATGAGGCGAAGGTCATTTACAAGAATCTAACCTCGGCCCTCGACAAGGCTGCCAAGCAGGGAGTGATTCATAAAAACGCCGCCGCCCGCAAAAAAAGCCGTTTGAATACCCGTCTTGCTGGAGGCGCTCAGGCCGCAGTGGTCGCAAAGCCCAAGAAAACCGCTGTAAAGAAAGTTGTGACCAAGGCCAAGGCCAAGCTCAAACCACGCAAGAAGTAGTCTTTTTCTCAATCTAAAAAACCCCTCTGCTTCCGTGGAGGGGCTTTTTTGTGCCGTGAAGATCCCGGTAAGGGATAGAGGTAAGGCGGCGATCCTCAACAACGGCGTGCAAAGCGATTCTTCCGAAAAGCCGCCGAGGGAACCGGAAAATCTACGGCCCCGACAAGCCCAATACGCTCACCGGGTTCAACCACCTCACGAAGACATCGGATGAAACCGGGCAGTTTCAGGAGGCCCTAGCGTGATCTGACGAAGGCCGTTAGCTCCTCGGTCGTCTGATAAGCAAGGAAAGGTGTCATGAAGTAGACTCCGGGAAAGTGATCGAGTACCGAGCGTGTTACTTCCTTGGCAATCCCGACCCCCTCTTTCCTACCAACAAGTCCTTCCAGCCCCTCCATCCGTCCCATCACATGCTCCGGAATCAGGATGCCGGGAACCTCGTTATGCAGAAATTTGGCCTGACGTCCGTTGAGCAGGGGCCAGACACCGACAAAGACCGGCACCCCGAGATGAGCGGTCCGGCGGGCGGTCTCCTCGACAAGGGAGGTCTCGAAAACCGGTTGGGTCATCACATAGGCGGCTCCTGCCTTGATCTTGCGCTCAAGTCGTTGAATCTGAGTATCAAGATTCCTTGCGTTGGGATTAAAGGTGCATCCGGCAACAAGGCCGGGCTTGGCCTGAAGATCGGTGCCCGCCTGCGTATATCCCTCGTTCAATCTGCTGATGATCTCGAGCAGGCCGACGGAATTCACGTCATAAACGGAAGTGGCCTCCGGATGATCGCCCCCCTTGGCGGGATCACCTGTCAGTGCCAACACGTGACGCATTCCCATGGCGGTCATGCCAAGGAGTTCGCTCTGCAGGCCGATCACATTGCGATCCCGGCAACTCAGGTGGAGTAGGGGGGTGATCCTGCGCTGCTTGAGCATTGATGCCACAGCAAAGTTGCTCACCCTGAGGATGGCCAGGGAGTTGTCGGCAAGGGTGATCGCGTCACTGCCGGCCATGGTAATGGCCTCGGCCGCCGCAAAGAATTTCTCGAGTGGAAGTGTCTTTGGCGGGTCCAGTTCCGTGACGATCACCGTTTTCCCTGCGGCAATCAGGTCAAGGATGCTTTTTTCCCGGAGGAGGGGGGCGACTGACTCTTCGTTGA
>Ga0007833_1000290_pt1 | contig 11099 bp, 9 predicted proteins | sample CryBogCBE25Jul07_FD_71204 | JGI IMG/M metagenome (GOLD analysis project Ga0007833, IMG submission 71204) | Freshwater microbial communities from Crystal Bog, Wisconsin, USA - CBE25Jul07 | ecosystem: Environmental > Aquatic > Freshwater > Lake | place: Crystal Bog, Wisconsin, USA | collected...
GCACACGGCCCACAGCGACGGTCATTGCCGAAGCCAGGCCGGGCTCAGCGTTCCTTGCCCGGTCTTCCGGGTGCTGGAAACGGCCGCGGCCCGGGGCCTCGATTTCGTGGTGGTCACCGATCATAACACAGAGAGCCAGAACAGCAGTTTGCGCGAGCTGCAGCCCTATTTCGACCGCCTCCTGCTGATTCCGGGGCGGGAGCTGACCACCTTCACCGGTCACGCCAATGCCCTAGGGGTGACGAGCCATCTCGACTTCCGCGTGGACGGCCGGCACGTGATAGATGCCAATGCCCTGGCCGACGCCGTCCACGGGGCAGGTGGACTCCTGTCGATCAACCACCCCGCCAATCCCTCAGGCGAGATCTGCATGGGCTGTGGCTGGACCGCGCCCGGTTTCGACTTCGCCCACGCGGACGCGATTGAAGTGGTGAACGGCGGCAATGTCCGCGCGACGGGTGCGGCGGATGGCGCCCTCTCGGGGCTGGGGCTCTGGACCAAGCTGATGAACGAAGGGCTTCACCCGACGGCCGTGGGCGGCAGCGACAGTCATGACGCCGATCAGTTGTCCGGCCCCGGCTCCGTGGGATCGCCGACGACGGTCGTCTATGCCGAAGATCTGTCCGAGCACGCCATCCTCGCCGGACTTCGCGAAGGGCGGGTCTATATCGACGTGGACGGCCGTCCCGGTCGCGCCCTCGATCTGACGGTGACAGGCCCGCAGGGGCAGGTTGTCATCGGTGGGCACCTGTCCGCCGGTAAGGGCAGCAGACTAACGATCGCGATGCGTGCAATGGGCGTCGCGGGAGGACATTTCGAAATCGTCTCGGATGAAGATCTGCCTCGCTTTCCTGCTTTGACGACCGCGCTCGACGCGCCACTCCTCGAGGAGGATGTCCGGACGATCTTGGTCCCGAGCGACGGCAAGCACCATTGGATTGCCTTGCACGTCCGCGATGCATCGGGGCGATTGGTGATGATCTCCAACGCCATCCGCATTGACGGACGTTGATCCGTCCTGAGGGGGATGGCAGTCTGGGCGCTACGTGGCTCGGCTGCCCATGATCGACATTGCGCACACACTGCGCTGTGTGCCTGATCTGTCTGGAAATAATTCAGGGGCGAAGATCAATCGGGTGGGGTGCGACGGAATGCAGTGGGAGCGGGCGAGCCGCACCGTATCGATTGTTATATTCCAGCTCACGACTGCAGCAGTCCTCGTGACTGGAGCCGGCCTTCTGTTCGGCGGCGTGATGCTGGCCGCGAACCGTGGGTCGCTCCTGTTTGGTGTCGAGGGAGCGCTGCTGCTTGCTTCGGGCGCGATGTTCATTCGCCGGAGTTCCAAGGCTGTCGACCTGCTTGGCGTCTACACCGGCGTCAACATCGCTTGGGCTATCGCCGAAGTCGGATTTGACGGCTGGGCGCTGCTACCGCGGCTGGATGTCGCCACCCCGCTGATGCTGCTGGCCGCGCTCCCGATCGTGCAACGCCGCCTGATGCCGGCGACCCCCGCCGACGCGATCCGGATGTACCGGATCACGGTGGCGGCTGTGGCCGCGCTGGCTCTGACGGTGGCGGGCGCGATGGTCGTCGCGGCATGGGCAGGGGCGCATCATCCTGCCACGGCCGTGACGCGGCTTCCGATGGCCGGCGTAGTGGACGAGGCGTGGCCCGCCATCGGTCACGACGCATCCGGAGACCGTTACTCTCCGCTTGCCGATGTCCATGTCGCGAACGTCGGCAAGCTGGTCCGGGTTTGGGACTATCAGGATGATGAACTGGCAAGGACGTCATCGGAAGCGGGGTTTAGCAACCGGGACGAAGCAACGCCGCTCGAGGTGAATCGGCGGCTCTACATCTGCCTTTCCGACAATTCCGTGCTGGCGCTGGACGCTGAGACCGGACGGAGGCTGTGGCGACATGATCCGCATACGGACAAGACCGGAGTGAGGGTCGGGATCTGTCGCGGCGTCGCCTATTTCGCCGACCCTGGATCGGTGGCGTGCCCGCGGCGCATACTGACCGCCACCATCGACGCCCGACTTATCGCGATCAACGCCGAGACGGGTGCCCCCTGTCCGGATTTCGGCGACCGGGGCGGCGTCTCCCTGAAATCGGGTCTTGGAGATGTGAAGCCCGGCTCCTACCAGGCGACTTCTCCGCCAACAATCGCCGGTGACCTTGCGATCGTCGGCGCACTGGTCAAGGACAACCAGAGCGTCGGCGAGCCTTCGGGAGTGGTACGCGCCTTCAGCGCCCGCACCGGCGCGCTGATCTGGGCGTGGGACGTCGGACGCGGCCCTGGCGCATCTGCCGCAGATCGGACCTATACCCGGGGCACGCCCAACGCCTGGAGCTTCTTCAGTGTCGATGAGAAGCTCGGCATGGTCTACATCCCGACCGGCAACGCCACACCGGATTTCGTCGCGCGCCACCGCAGCGCCGGGTGGGAGAAATACTCGAGCTCCGTCGTGGCGCTAGACCTCGCCAGTGGCCGCGTTCGCTGGTCATTCCAGACAACCCATCACGACGTCTGGGACTACGACGTTCCGGCTCAGCCTCTTCTTGTCGACTGGCCCGTACCCGGGCGCGCGGTTCCGGACCTGGTGCAGCCGACCAAGCGCGGCGAGCTATTCGTGCTTGATCGCCGGACTGGCGCCCCCCTCTCCGAAGTGCGCGAACGGTCGGCACCCGCCACCGATCTTCCAGGCGAATGGACAGCAAAGACGCAGCCTTGGTCCGATGGCATGCCCCATCTCGGCGGACCGCCGCTGCGGGAAGGCGACATGTGGGGGTTGACCCCCTTCGACCAGCTGGCCTGTCGGATAGCCTTCCGCAGGCTGCGGTATGACGGGCCGTTCACGCCGCCATCCGTGGGCGGGTCGCTGATCAGCCCCGGCGAGGCCGGGGGGCAGAACTGGGGGAGTGCGACAGTGGACGGCGCGCGGGGCCTGCTGATCACCCCGACCCTTCGGCTGGCCTATGTCGTCCGGCTTGAACCGCGCAATGTTCCGCCACTGGCGGTCGACGCCAATCCCCAGCTGGGCAGCGCATACCGGGCGTTTGTCAGCCCGTTCCTGTCCCGGCTCCACGCCCCATGCCAGCGACCGCCATACGCCGTCCTCAGCGCCGTCGACCTGAAAAGCGGACAGCTCGCCTGGGAACGGCCACTGGGTCTGGCGGACCGGCTCGGTCCAATGGGGCTCCGGTCGCACCTTCCACTGACGCTGGGTGCGCCGCCGTTGATCGGCGGGGCCATTTCCACGGCCGGAGGGCTCGTCTTCATCGGCGCGGCGGGCGACAACAGGTTGCGTGCGATCAGGACCGATACCGGAACAGAGCTATGGTCCGATCGGCTTCCAGCCGGTAATCAAGCAACACCCATCACCTATCGCGCACCGAGGTCAGGGCGGCAGATGGTCGTAATGGTTTCAGGTGGGTGGGTCGGACTGTCCGTGGGCCAAGTCTCGCCGACCCACGTGGTCGCGTATGCCCTGCCCGACCAGCGGGCAGACTGATCCCGATCAAGGTGAAAACATCGATGCTGTCGCACGTCGGTCAGAGGTTCGAGGATGCTTACCGAACGACGCCCGAGCCCTTGATCGTCAGTATGTTGTTGCTGGCAGGCTTTGCTTTCGAGCCCGACAAGACGGCCGCTGCAGCAACGATCCGATGCGCGCTGAACATGTGGTGCGAGAACGGTCTCGGTTTCGTCGAGGCCGCCGATGGTGGCAGGCTGTTCGACCCCGTTGAAGTCATCTGCCGGCTGAAGCTTGCCGCCCGCGACCGGCGCGACACCTTCCTCGCACAGTATTTCGCGCCGACCGGTCGGCGACTGGTCCAGCAACTCGCGGCGCGTGCACCTGCGCAGATCAGGCTCGACTTCAGCCGTCACTACCATCTCCGGTCTCACGCCGAGGGTGATCGTGTCCGCCTGCGGGTGCCGCTGCCCCTGCACGATTACCACGGCCCTTCGGTGAAGGTTGCGGCGCGACGGTCCGGCGCCCAGGGCGACCTCACGGTTTCGGATGGACGACTTGAGCTGCGAGGGTTCGCCCACGGTCCTGGTGTTGTCGAACTCGGCCATCGTGTCACGTTCAAGCCGTCATCCGGCTCGGGCGCGGCCGGCACGCCGGCTGATTATCTCAAGCCGAGCGAGGGGTTGATCCACATATCGGACCGGGTCCGGGCGCTTGCCGACCTGCTTGCCGGACCGGGCGGAAGGCCTGAGGCAGCGGTCCGCGCATTCTGGAACTTCATGCTCGATGAACTGATGTGCGGCCCGATCCACTATGATCAGGTCAGTTCGACGACGCCGTGTGACTGGGTGCTGGATTCCGGATGGTACGACTGCCAGATCGGCTCGGCCCTGCTCATCGCCCTATGCCGGGCGCGGGGCATACCCGCGCGGCTTGTCGGGGGGCACGTGCTGTACCCTGCTGCGCCGACGAACCACTACTGGGCCGAGGTCTGGTTCGATCACGACGGATGGCTGCCAATGGACCTGCTTTGCTGGGATCTGTCCTGCGGCGGTGCCGATCCGGACTGGCGCGAGACCTTCTACGGCAGGATTGACCCACGCATGGTGACCCAGTGCTTCCCGCGCCAGTTCACAGGTGCGCTCGGCGTCGCCCTCCCGCCGGTCTGGCACATCATTCAGTCCGGCGCGACGTCCCGGGTCGAAGCGGCGTCGGGGGTCGAAATCCGGCTGAACGACATCGCAGGCGACCCGGTGTTCGTGGATTCGGTGGCGGTGCTGGAAGGCGGAGACCCTCCGCCTGCAGTTGCTAGACTTCGATGGTGAAGGCTGGTCCGTTCCTGCCGATCATTTCAATCCGGCCCGGCGGCAGCTCGACGGACGCCAGATCGGCCCGGAGCTGCGCCTCCCGACGCCGCAGCAGGGCCTGCGAAATGCTCAGCTCGTGCGACAGCATCTCATGGTGCGACAGATCCCAAGAGTTCGACCCGTGGCTCACGTAGATGAACGTTGCCGGCTGGTCCCGGAGATAGCCGACCCGTCCCCGTCCGATCAGTTCGAGCGCTACGGCGTGGTCCTCGCCAAGACGCGCCGCCTTGCCAGTGGAGGGGTACTGCGACATGGCGGATTTCAGGGCCATCACCGTGCCCGGGTGGCCGCCGACGTCAGTGGCCCGCCAGTTGGTCAGATACATACTCGACGTCTGGGGATAGAACTGGAGGACGTCCTGAATATAGACTGCCTCGTGGTCTCCGTCGCGCATCGTGGCCAGCTGTCGGGCGATCCGTTCCGGATGGTAGATGTCGTCGTCGTCCCACTGGCAGATGACCTCACCGCCTGCGACGGTTACGCTCCGGTTGCGCAATTCGCCGAGCGTGTCCGCGTCCGGCGCGTGGGTCAGGCGAATGTCGCTTCGTCCAAGCCCGGTCACGTGGTCAGCGAGGGCATTGCGGGTTTCCGTCTCCCCCGCATCCATGACAATGACCAGCTCGCGGTGCGGATGGGTCTGGCGGCAGTACGAGCGGATGCTGCGCTTCGCGTATGCCAGCCGCGCAGGAACCGGTAATGTGACCATGAGGCAACTGACGAAGGTTCCGCCATTGCCGTCCGATGCCCCTGAGTTCATGACTTTGAGTCTGCCCCCGCCAATTTCGTGCGGCTTATACTGCCATACTGTCCATTAGCCGGACCTGAACGGAGTTGATTATGTTGCTGGAGCTAAGATTGTCGGAGATCGTTCCGGGAATGTCCGGGGCAACGATCGAGTGCGTCCACGCCGTAGCCGGCAGTGTGCTGAAGCCCGGCGCCAGGCTCCTGGACCTCAGCATCGACCTCAGTTCCGCCTTCGCTCAGGAGTGTCCTCCGATTTCGTTCTTCCGGGTCATCCTGCGAGAGTCAGCGGTTCTTCGCCGGATTGACGTGGTGCCGGGGAAGTACATGGAACTGGGGGAGGTGATCGCACTTTTCGCGCCGACGTCCGACGATCCGGTTGACGGTCCCGCGGATCGTTCTGTCCGCATCGCCACCGCAGGCATCATGCACCATGCCGAAATGTGGACGGGGTCGCACCAATGAAGGTCCCGCTGACGCTCGGCCCGCTGTCTGCCGAGGGTCACACCATCCTGCGGTCCGGGGTCCGCTGGCTCTGCAATGATGGCTATGTCTGTCGCCCGAACGAGGTCATCGGATACTGCAACCTGAGCCTGGAGCGGTCCGGTTCGCGCACCGCGGGAGCGGGCCCTTTCGCGGAGGAGATGGAAATCCAGGTCGGCTTCGCGTCACGGCGGCCGGGGCGCATACGTTTCGCGGCGGGTGTCGCGCTCGGTGGCTACCTGGATATTCGCGAGGCAAAGGCGTGGGACGCCGCCACGGTGATTGCCGAAATCGAAACCGATGATGCTAGTGCGCATGATGGCGTGTCCGAGGATGTGCGGCTGCTGATGCTGGCCGGGCGACGGATGACCGCTCTGGCAGACGTCCATTCCGGTCTGCTGCCTGGCTGGCTCGGTCGCAGCCGGGCCTGGTGGGGCAGCGGGGACGAGGTTCCGCTCACCTTGCTGAGCCTCGGCATCTGCGACGCGACCAGCGTTGTCCTCGGTGACCAGACGGCATTTCTCGAGTTGTTTGCTGACTGTCCCCACGCGTTGCATGTGGTCTTCCACCCCGACCATCCGGTCGCGCCGGCGGCACCCGTGCTGCTGGACCAGCTGCAGCGTACGCCATCCCAGTTCAAGGCCATCGCCCAGGAGGTGCGGGGGTACATGGCCAGCAGCGCCGCGTCGCCGACAGCGGAAGACTGGATGTTCGTCGGTGTCCTTCTCGCGACCCTCGGTCGCAACCCGCTTTTAGACAGCTATAGCATCTTCACACCCTCGGGACTGCAGACGATCCCACCGGCGCAGGCCGTGCTGCTGTCGCTGAACGCCGAACCCCAGACGCTGCTGAAGCACCGAAAGCTTGGATACCGCCTGCACGTCATGCGGCACCACCAGGCCGCTGCAGGCCCCGCGACGCGTGCCTGGATGGCTCAGGAATTCGAGGTGGTCACGCTGTCGCTGGAGGACATCCGTCGTGACTACGAGTCCCTGATCGATGCCATTTCAAGTCAGACGGGCGCAAAGGTCATTGTACTGAACAGAATGTCTACGTCGGGCTACGAGGATATTTCCAACTACGCTCCGTTCGACTCGCCGATGAGTAATACACTGGCGAACATCGGTTCGAAGGAACTCAACCTGATCCTCGATGAGATCGCAGAAACACGCGAGCTCTACATCGTCGATGTCGATACGATCGCTGCAGCCCTTGGGGGGCGCAATCATCTCCCCGACGGGATCCACCAGAGCGGGTTGATGCAAGCCCATCTGAGACGGGAGCTGCTGCATATCCTCGACGGCCTCCGGGGCATGGACTGAGGGCGCGATCAGGTTACGTCGAACTCGACCGCGAGGTCCGCCAGCATGCCGGAGTCAGTGGGGGTTGGCTCATCGGCAGTGTCGCTGAAGACAGCGAGGATCTTCTCGAGGCCGACCCAGTCGCCAGGCTCTGCGCGGATGTCCCTCAGGATGCCTTGCTGTCCCGCGCGAACTTCGACGACGGCCTTGTGGGTTTCGAGCTCCACGATCATGTCGCCGACTGAAAATGGACTGCCGATGGTGCCATGCCATTCGAGGACGCGGATTTCCTCCACGCCTGGAACCGCAGCCGGCACAGACAACTGATAGATCATTGGGCCCTCGAGTTCGACTTTGAGGCGTTTGTAGCAGGAAGCCCTTACTGGGACATGACTGCCGCAACGGCGGCGCAGACGCTATCCGGGTCGGGAACACAGGCGCGTTCGAGGACGCGATTGGATGACACCGGTGCCGGCAGAGCGCCGACCCGCACGACGGGTCGCGGGCCAATGCTTTCGAACACCCTGGCTGCGATCTCGACCCCGACGCCGCAGGTCAGTTGACCTTCCTCGACGGTCACGAGGCGTCCGGTCCGTTCGACCGACGCAACGATGTGTTCCAGGTCCAGCGGCGCCAGGCTGCGCAGGTCGATGACGTCGCAGTCCACGCCCTGCTCAGCGAGCCTGCGTGCAGCTTCGAGTGCGACGACGACCATGTAGCCGTGCGTGACCAGCGTGACGTCCTGGCCTGATCTCCGGGTCGCCGCCTTGCCGAAAGGCACGGTGTGCTCCTCGACGGGAACCTCTCCCGGGGTCGGGAACAGCCGCTTGTGATCGATATAGACCACCGGCCCGTCTGCACGCAGGGCCGACTTCATCAGTCCGTAGGCATCGGCGGGGTTTGACGGGGCGACCACCTGCAGGCCGGGAACGCTCATCAGCCACGCTTCCAGGCACTGGGAATGCGCGACCCCTTGCCCCTGGGCCCCCGAGGTGGTCTTGACGACGAGCGGTGCCGTTAGGGCACCGGCTGTCTTGTACCGCAGCTTTGCCGCATAGTTAATCAGTGGGTCGAAGCCCAGCATCAGGAAGTCCATGTAGGTGATCGTCACCAGCGGGCGGAACCCGGCCGCGGCCGCTCCCGCACCGACGCCGATGGTGGCGTTTTCTGCGACCGGCATGTCGATCACACGGTCCGGGCCGAATTCGGCGAAGATCCCGTCATACTCCCGATACGAGCCGCCGAACGCGCCGACGTCCTGGCCGAGGATCAGAACTCTCGAGTTCGCCCGCATCTCCTCGCGCACCGCCCGCGCGACGGCCTCGCGGAAGAACATCTTCGATGTGGTCGGCGCAGCGCTATCCGACATGGTCGAGCACGCTGTCTGCGATTGGGTAGGGCGATGCATCGGCGAACGCCAGGGCTGACGTGGCTTCCCGCCGCGCCTGCTGCTCGAGGGCCGATAACTCGTCGGAAGGGAGGCCGAGCCTGCCGATCTCGGCGGCGATCGGGCACCGGAGTTTCAGCTCGGCCAGCTGTTCCCGGCTGCGGGTCTCACGGGCTGTGGTGGAGTGCGACCTCAGCCGGATCGAAACGGTTTCGAGGAACGCTGGCCCATCGCCTCTCCGGATCCCTGACACGGAGTCCGCGACAGCGTTGGCGACGGTCGTCACATCGAGGCCGTCGATGGTGCGGGACGGCATCCCGAACGTGGCACCGAGGTCCGACAGGCGGCTCGTCGCCATGGCGTCGTCCCATGCCGTGGAAACTGACAGTCCATTGTTGTTGCACAGGAAAAGCAGGGGTAGTCTGAGCTTGGCGGCGATGTTCAGCGTCTCGTGCAGCGCGCCCTGGCCACATGCCCCGTCACCGAACATGACCACGACGATGGACGACGACCGGCTCAGCCTGCGCGCCAGTGCGACACCGGCGGCGACGCTTAGGTTGCCGCCGACAACCGCGTGCGCCCCGAAGAAACCAGATCCAGGGTCGGACATGTGGCCGCGCCCGGCGCGACCCTGGTTGGGCCCGTCGACCTTGCCGAGCAATTCGGCCATCAGCGGCCCGGCAGGGACACCGCGGGCCAGCGCCGGCCCGATGGAGCGGCCACCTGTCAGAAGGTCGTCACCGGGCTCGAGCGCCGAGCACAGCCCAACGGCCACGGCCTCCTCTCCGGAAGACAGGAGCTGGAAGCCGTGATCTTTGCGGCTGGCAAGCGCGGTCTCGAACGCACGGATGCGCATCATGTCGAGGAGCCGCTGGCGGCGCTGAGGTGTGACGGTCGAGGTCATGCGCCGCGTGAACTTCCGTGCCGGCTGATGGCGGACATCAGCAGCTGGGCGGTTTCAAGGGGCCCGCGCCGACGCAGCGCCCGGCTGATCCGGGAGAGGGCTTCGGGCAGGGCCATCTGCCCCTTCATCACCTGCGTGATCAGCTTATGGGCATGGTCCCTCTGGACTTCAATCGTCACCGTCGCGACCCGTTGACGCCGTCGCCCCCTACCCAGCTGGACGACGTTGTCGAGCATTGCCACCTCCACGGCCATCGCGACCGGCTTGCGGCCGAGATTCGCCGCCAGCGCGGCGTCCTGAACGTCGTATGTTGCAAGGCCGTCGAGGGCATTCGCCAGAATGCAGGCGGCCAGGGTCCAGCCTGCCATCTCGACCGCCGCCGCGCCGCCCAGTCGATAGTCCGTCGACAGCGCGAGGGCACCGACGTCTGCGAGGTCCCGGTCCAAGTCTGCAACAAGGACCGAGAACGTCTGCGACAGCTTCGCGGCTAGCAGGTTCAGCTGCCTCAGCCGGTGCAGCCGCCGTTGGTCTTCCGAGCGGTCCGGGCCGGGCTCGATGTACCGCAATACGGTCAGCAGCACCACGCAGCGGTCGAGAGCGGATAGGGCCTCGATGTCAGCCTGCAGTTGCGCCTCGACTGTCGTCCAAGGGGTCTCGAGATCCGCCAGCAGCGACGCCAGCGAGATGATGCAGATCGCGTCCGGGGATGCGGACTGCAGGGATCGGCGGTCGGGCGCGATCTCGATGTCGAGCGTCCACGCCGCCTGATCAGCTTCCCCGAGACAGATGCAGAGCCGCGACGCGGCATCCTCGACCACCTGCGCCTCCCGGCCGGAGACGGCGGCGACGATGCACAGCGTGCGCGGGCCGGTCATGCCCGCGGTCCGGGGAAGGGGGCGTGCGCCGGTGCGGCCAGGGACAGCTCCATGTGGCGCTGGCGGATCATCTCCCGGCCCACGGCACCGCGACACCGTTGCGCCGCCGCGGCGAGCTCGGGCAGGGAGTGGATGCGGGCTGCGGGCGGGAGGGACGTCTGTTCGTTTATACTGTCCCAGAACACCGACAGCAGGGCGACGTCCGGGATGGGGTGCAACTCGAAGAACACGTCTTCCCAGTCCTTGTCCTGCAATGGGTCGCGCCAGCCGGTCCGATGGGTCAGATGGTAGCTCCGCCCGGTGCAGGGCCACATCGACAGCCCCTCCTTGAACAGACGAAGCGCCAGTTCGCGGTGCTCGTTGATCGAGATGTCCGGGTGAAAGCCGCCGCAGGCAAGGAAGGCGTCACGCGGGACCGACTGGTTGGCACCCGACGCCGCGACCCACAGGATGTCCGGGACCTCGCGCGCGTGAAGGGCCCCCATTTCCAGCTCGAATATTCTGCGCGGCCCGGCGCCGGGATAGATTCCTGGCTGGGCCCGGTTGTCGATGGCGTCAAATT
>Ga0007833_1000294_pt1 | contig 11011 bp, 12 predicted proteins | sample CryBogCBE25Jul07_FD_71204 | JGI IMG/M metagenome (GOLD analysis project Ga0007833, IMG submission 71204) | Freshwater microbial communities from Crystal Bog, Wisconsin, USA - CBE25Jul07 | ecosystem: Environmental > Aquatic > Freshwater > Lake | place: Crystal Bog, Wisconsin, USA | collected...
GCCTTACGGAGGCGACGAATCAGCGGACGCTCATCCGACGTCGTTGAGACCGAACGGTCAACGCGCGCGACTCGTTCCTCGCCCCCGATACGAGCCACTAACTCTTGACCGAGCAGCTCTTCCACTTCGAGTAGGTCAACATCGAGGCCGAGTGACTGCAGCGAACCGACTGGTCGGTCGGGGATGCCGCAAGGAATAATGGCCTCGAACGCCGTCATGTCGGTTGCCACATTGAGGGCCAGGCCGTGCAGGGTGCGACGCAGGCCTTGGGCGTTGCGCTTGGTGCGGACACCGACCGCGGCAATCTTCACGGGAGTCGTGTCGAGGTGGGCCCAGACCCCCGGGTACTCCTCGAGTCGGCCGACACGACCAAGTGTCTGGTCCGCGTCGAGCATCGTCACCGTTGCGATGATTGCATCTTCCATCATGGTGACGTGGGCTTTTCCGGCCGAGGGGTCATCCACGACAGTAATCACCGGCCAAATCACTATCTGACCCGGACCGTGGTACGTGACGTCGCCGCCACGATCGGCGTCCACCACGTCGGCCTTGAGTGTGGTCGGATCAACCAGGAAGGCGGCCTCAGAAGTACGGATCCCCTTGGTGTAGGTCGGGGGGTGCTCCATGATGAGGAGGTAATCGTCAGAGGCGTTCAGCAGCGCTCGCTGGAGGTCATTCGCTTCTTCGAAGCGAACGCGACCGAGGTGGCGCCGACGGAGCATTTATCGCTCGGCGGCGACGTCGTCGAGCAAGGCGCCGACGCGCTCAACGAAGGCGGCGGCCACGACGCCGTCACAGACGCGGTGGTCAAAGGACAGACCCAGCACAACGCGGTGACCGACGGCGATGGCCGGCGTTCCGTCGCGGTCCACCACCACCGGCACCGTACGGACGGCTCCGATGCTCAAGACGGCCACCTGGGGCTGCACAATGATGGGCTGGTGCGTCAACGTGTTGGCGCTCGGGGCACGAGCGACCGAGAAAGTTGCGCCCATCAGGTCATCAGCATTGAGCTGACGCGCCGCATTGCGGGCGTCAAGTTCGCTCACCCGACGAGCGAGTAGTGCCGTCGAAAGGCTGGCCGCGGCGTGCACCACGGGGACCAACATTGCGTCATCGACTTCGTGACGGGTGAACCCGATGTTGATGGAGCGCTGGAGAACAATCTCGTTGTCGAGGTAGTACGCGTTGAGCTCCGGAAAGTCTCGTAGGGCGCGAACCGCAGCCATAGCCACGACGACTTCATCGGTGAGGGTGAATCCTTCCTCGGTGGCACGACCGGCCGCGTCCAGTGTTGCTGCGAATGATGCATCAACCTCCACGGCGACGAAGCCGTGCGGCACGATTTGAGCGGACACGCTCAAGTAGGCGCCCATACGACGGTGGCCGTTGGACTGCGCCAGAACGATCTCTTCGGTCGGCCCGAGGGCAACGGCGCGCTCAGCGTCGCGGCGGGTGATGACACCACCCTTACCGGTACCTGTCACGGTCGATGGGTCGACTTCACCATCGGCCAAAATTCGACGGACGACCGGCGACAGAATCAGTCCGTTCGTCACGGTGCCGTCAACGCTCTGTGGCTGGGCGAGGGAGGTTGGGGCGGCAGCGGGGGTCGGCGTAGGAGCCGCGCCCGTTGGGGCGGCGGCTGACGCGTCAGCCGATTCGTCAATGATGCAGACCACGGCGCCCGTCTGAACGGTATCCCCTTCAGCGGCGAGGATCTGGGTCAAGACACCCGTTGCGGGCGATGGCATTTCGGAGTCGACCTTGTCCGTCGAAACCTCAAAAAGGGCTTCGTCGCGAGCGACGACGTCACCGACTTTCTTAAACCACTGCGTGATGATGCCCTCAGTGACGGATTCACCGAGTGAGGGCAGCGTGACCTCAGCCAACGTGAATACCTCGACCAGCGAGGGCGAGCAGCGTCTCGCCGAAGGTTTCCGACAACGATGGGTGCGGCTGAATCAGCGCGGCGGCTTCCTCGGCGGTGGCTTCCCAGTTGACGGCGTAGTAGCCCGCGCCGAGCTGTTCGGTGACCCAGGGTCCGGCCATGTGCACACCCAAAATCTGGCCAGCGGTGCCGTCGGCACGCTTTTCAGCAATGATCTTCACCACACCGTCGGTCTCACCAATGATCTGGGCACGGCTGTTGCCGCCGAAGGGGTCCTTCTTGACCACGACGTCGTAGCCGCGCTCCTTAGCGGCGGCCTCAGTCAAGCCACAGAAGGCCACTTCAGGGTTCGAGTAGATAGCCCAGGGCACGCGGTCGTAGTCCACGGGCACGACCGACTCACCGATGATGGTCTTGATGGCCACGACGGCCTCAGCAAAGCCGACGTGGGCGAGCTGCGGCGTGCCAGCGACAATGTCGCCCACGGCGAAGACGTTGGGGTTGGCGGTGCGCATGAAGCCGTCCGCGACCACGAAGCCACGGTCGTTGACTTCGACACCCGTGCCTTCGCCGAGCAGGCCCTCGCTGCGAGGACGACGGCCCACGGAGACAACGACCATGTCGACCGCCACATCATCGGCGCCGTCGAGGTGGATGGTGGTACCACCCTTTTTGCCCGGCGTGTGGCCAGTGATCTTGGCGTTGGTGACAATCTCAATACCGCGCTTCTTGAAAGCGCGCTGCACGACAGTAGCGACTTCAGTGTCGCAGCCCGCGAGGATCGAGGGCAGGCCCTCAAGGATGGTGACCTTCGAGCCCATGTCGCTCAACATGGAGGCGAACTCGGAACCGATGGCGCCACCACCGATAACGGCGGCGGTCTCGGGAAGGCTGGTCAAGTTGAGGAACTCGTCAGAGGTCAGGACGACCTTGCCATCGACATCGAAGCCGGGGAGGGTGCGGGGCACCGAGCCAGCGGCGAGGATGACGTTGGTGCCAGTGGCCACGACGCCGGCGTCAGCGCCGTCAACCACGACCACCGTCTGGTTGGCGTCAAGACGAGCGGTGCCTTCGAAAATCGTGACCTTGCGGCCCTTCAGGAGGCCCGAAACACCCTTGTGCAACTTGTCAACGATCTCGTTCTTGCGGGCCTGCGACACGGCGAAGTCAGTCTTGACCGCACCCGTGGAGAAGCCAAAGGCGCCCGCGTGCTCGAGCGTGCGGCGGACGTGTGCCGTCTCGAGAAACTCCTTGGCGGGAACGCAACCACGGTGGAGGCAGGTGCCGCCAACCTTGTCGCGCTCGACCAGGGCCACATTGAGGCCGGCAGCTGCGCCGTAGAGTGCGGCGGCGTAACCACCGGGACCGCCACCAATTACGACCACATCAAAGGTCTGAACGTCGTTCGCCATGAGAAATTCCCTTCGTACCAGCGTTATGCTTCGGGCTAAATCCTACCGGTCAGCGACAACATCCCCCAAGGGGATTAGCCGCTTCGCTGTCCATACTGACTATCAGCGGCCGCGGTGGCGAGGACGTCGACGAAATCATTACCTTTGTCGCCCGAGTGACCCTTCACCCAGGTAAACCGCACGTTTCGTCCGCTATTTAGAACCAATTCAATGAGTTGCTCCCACAAGTCGCGGTTCGCCACCGGCTGTCCTTGAGAGTTCTTCCAGCCCCGCTTGAGCCAACCGACGTGCCATTTGTCATTAAAACATTTAACGACGTAGGTCGAGTCGGACACGATTTCGACGTCCTCGCTCGGGGTGCTACGCAGGGCCTCGATGACCGCCATGACCTCCATGCGTTGGTTCGTCGTGTGGGCCTCGGCGCCACTGGCGTAGTGATCCTTGCCACTCGCCCACGCCCACCCGCCAGGTCCGGGGTTGCCGCGGCATGCCCCGTCGGTATAAATGCGCTTCACAGGCTACGAGTCTGCCAGGCGTCAGGGTCGTCGCTAAAACGCTTCACGGAATCCGGTAAATCACCACGCAGTACTTGGCCCAAGGTGACGTGCTCCAGTACCTCACGCAAGGCACCACGTACCGCCACCCAAACGTCACGCAGGTGCGAGGCGTGGCCCTCGTAGTGCAGCGCCTCGGGTCGCATGCCGCGTACGCCGGCCATGGGACCCGAGACCACGCGCAAAATGTCGGCAATCATGATCTCGTCAGCGGAGCGGGCCAGTCGAAAGCCACCATCGGGACCGCGCTGACTCGTCACCAGGCCACCCCGTCGAAGGTCCGAGAGAATGGCCCCGAGAAATTTCGCGGGGAGTTCTTGTTCCTGGGCGAGGTGTTCCGCACTTACCGAGATGTCGCTCGCCGCGAGGCTAAGGAGCGCGCGAATCGCGTAGTCGGCCTTGGCGGGAATCTGCATAGTTCTATTCTGCCCTAAATCACTAGAAATACCAGCATTGGTCCTAGTGTGGTGCGATGCAGTCACTCGCCACCCGTTCTCTCTACCTCTGTGTCGGACTTCGCGACGACATGGAGACCTTTCTACCGGCCGTCTTGCGCGGAGGTGTTGACGTTGTGCAACTTCGCGAAAAGGTGGCCGACGAATCGCTACGCCACGCCATGGCCCTTCGTATGGTACCGATTTGTCGGGACTTTGGCGTGCCGTTCATCATGAATGACTCCCCGGAATTGGCCGCCGATGTGGCCGCCGATGGCGTGCACGTCGGTCAGGACGATACGTCTGTTGCTCGATGCCGAGAGCTCCTTGGCAACGACGCCATCGTCGGTCTATCAACCAACGAACCGGCCGAATTTGCCGCGGGCCTCTTGCAGCCGGTCTCCTACCTCAGTGCGGGACCGATTGTCGCCACACCAACCAAGCTCGGTCGCGCGGGCACGGGAGTCGACTACGCCGTCACTTCCCAGGCCCTCACGGCGCTGCCCGTGTTTGTGACGGGTGGGGTAAATGAAGACACCGTGGGCGACCTTGTGGCCCGGGGGCTTCGTCACTTCGTCGTGGTTCGCGCCCTTACCGAAGCGAGTGATCCCGAAGCGACCTCGCGCCGCTTACGTCAGGCGCTCGACAGTGCTCGGTCAGCGGTGGCGGTCGAGCCACCCCAGTAGGGTCGCCACCATCCGAGGGTCGGCCCGAAGTTGGTGACCCGCGCTTTGGATGATGCGAAGTTCGGCCCGCCCGTCCGCGGCGGCGACCAATTCTCGCGCCTCCGAGGCCGGCACCTCGAGGTCGTCACTTCCGTGACCAATCAATAAACGTCGCGGAGGAATGGCCGCGATGGCCCCCAGCGGATCGAGCGCGAGCAACTCGTTGTAGAGGAGCGTTTCGTCGAGTAACTCGTCGGCGCTCCCGACAACGCCCGCGAGCTGGACGAGTTCGTGGAATGATCGGGGCGGCCCTGCCCACCGGTCAAGGTGAGCCGGGGCGGCGAAGGTGGCCACGCCACGAATGTCGTCGTGTCGTGCGGCGTAACGGAGGGCGAGGCTACCCCCAAGACCAAAACCAGCCAGTGTTATCCCGCGGTCTTCTCGAGCCAGGAAGTCGAGTAGCACGCCGAGGTCAGCGAGCCATCGCGAGGGCGAGAAGGTGCCGGTACTCGCGCCGACGCCCGAGAGGGTCCCCGTCGCGACCGTCCAGCCCGATTCATTGGCGACGTGTTCGGCCAGTTGGGGCAGTAGGGCGGCTGCTTGGCGGCCGAGGCCCTGCGCGCGGGGTAAACCGTGAACGAAGACGAGTGCGTGCGTCGTACTGAGGCGACCCGTCGGCAGGGCGATACGGATATCGAGGGTGGACTCGCCACTGAGTAGTTGATGGTGTTCCAGCATGAGCGTGTCCGTCCAGACTACGTGGCGAGTACGGCCGAACGGTGTCGCCGGTAGTCTTGAGGGGTGACCACTCCTCTCCTTGAACTCCGTAATTTGCACGTCAATGCTGAAGGCAACGCCATTTTGCGTGGCGTTGACCTGATTGTCAACGAAGGCGAAGTTCACGCGCTCATGGGTCCCAACGGCGCCGGTAAGTCAACACTGGCCAGTGTTGTCATGGGGCACCCTGGTTACACCGTTACGCAGGGCCAGATTCTCCTCAACGGCGAAGACATCGCCGAGTGGTCACCCGACCAGCGCGCCCGCGCCGGCATCTTCCTCGCCTTCCAGTATCCCGAGGCCATTGGTGGCGTCTCGGTGGTGCAGTTTCTGCGCCAGGCCATCGCCGCGCGACGCGGTCTCGAAGAACTCTCCGTTTTGGAAGTCCGCCTCGACCTCATGGAATGGATGGACCGCCTGGGCATGGACCCCGCGTTCGCCGAGCGTCACTTGAATGACGGCTTCAGTGGTGGTGAGCGCAAGCGCAACGAGGTGCTCCAGATGGCGCTGCTGACCCCCATCGTGGCCCTGCTCGACGAGACCGACTCGGGACTCGACATTGACGCTCTTCGCATTGTGGCCCGCGGCGTGCGCACCGTTCGCGAAGAGCACCCCGCGATGGGTGTCGTGGTCGTTACCCACTACGTGAAGCTGCTCGAAGAGATTCAGCCCGACCACGTGCACGTGTTGATCGACGGTCGTATCGAGCGCTCCGGAGACGCCAGCCTCGCCCAACTCATCGAGGAGCACGGGTACGAGAGCCTGCGCCCGTCGGGTGTCGCGTGAGCACCTTCAACGCCCGCTTCGTGCGCGGTGACATTGCCCAGCTCAAGCGGGTCGTCAATGGCAACCCACTGACGTACCTCGACTCCGGCGCCACCTCACTTCCCCCTCGCGCTGTGGTGGAAGCCATGGATCGGTACTACGCACTCCACCACGCCAACGTGCACCGCGGCGTGTACCAAACGGCCGCCGAAGCAACGGCCCTGTACGAAGACGCCCGATCGGCCGTCGCCCGCTTTCTCAACGCGCCAGGCGGCGCCGAAGAAGTGATCTTCACGAAGAACTGCACCGAATCCTTCAATCTCCTGGCTCGTTCGTGGGGCGCCACGTTCCTGAAGGCGGGCGACGTCGTCCTCCTCAGCGAGATGGAGCACCACGCCAACATCGTGCCCTGGTTCCAACTACGCGACGCCATTGGTATTGAAGTCCGCTTCCTTCCCGTCACCGACGACTTCCGTCTCGACCTCTCTAATCTCGACGCCCTCCTGCAGGGTGTGAAGTTGGTGTCGGTCACCGCGATGTCAAATGTGCTCGGCACGATTAATCCGATTCGTGAGTTGGCCGACGCCGCCCACGCCGTCGGGGCGCTGCTCGCCGTTGACGGCGCTCAGTCCGTCGCCCACTCCGTGACCGACCTCGTCGCCATGGACTGCGACTTCCTCGCCTTCTCCGCTCACAAGATGCTCGGGCCGACTGGTATCGGCGTCCTCTGGGGTCGCAAGGCCATCCTCGACGCCATGCCACCCTTCCTCGGTGGCGGGGGCATGATCGGTGACGTTTCCGTCAATGGCTTTACCTACGCCCCCGTGCCAGCTCGGTTTGAAGCGGGCACTCCGCCCATTGCCGAAGCCGTGGGACTCGGGGCCGCCGTTCGGTACCTCGAAGGGCTCGGTATGGCCCACGTCGCGACCCACGAGGCGCACCTCACCGCGGACGCCCTCACCCGACTGCAGGACCGCTTTGATGGTCGCGTCCGCATTATCGGACCCGGCACGGTGGACCGTCGCGGCGGCGTCATTAGTTTCGACATTCCGGGTGTCCATCCACACGACATCTCCCAGGTACTCGACCAACACGGGGTCTGCGTGCGACCCGGTCACCACTGCGCAAAGCCACTAATGAAGCGCTTTGGCCTGAATGCCACGGCCCGCGCCTCCTTCGGCCCCTACTCCCTCACCAGCGACACCGATGCGCTTCTCGACGCACTCGATGACGCCATGACCATGTTCGGCGCATGAGTAGCCTCGACGACCTCTACCGCGAGATCATCCTCGACCACTACCGGACGCCGCGCAACCGCGGTGAACTGGAACCACCCGCCGTGCGGGTCGAGGGTTTCAACCCACTCTGCGGTGACGAGATCACCGTGTACCTGAACGTCACCGACGGCGTCGTTACCGACATCAAGCTCACCGGTCAGGGGTGCTCCATCTCGCAGGCCTCGTCTTCACTCATGAGCGCCGCCGTCAAGGGAAAGTCCGTGGACGACGCTCGGGCCGTCATCGCGACCTTCAAAGACCTCATGATGGGACCGAGCGACGTTGAGCACTCCCCCGCGGAGCTTCGCAAAATGGGCGAGTTGGCGGCCTTGGCGGGAGTCGTAAAATTCCCCGTTCGCATCAAGTGCGCGACGTTGGCCTGGAATACCCTCACCCAGGCGCTCGACGAAACGTCGAGCTAACTCAGCAGGGAACCGGGTCGAACCACTGGTCACCCACGACCGTGGTCGTTGTCACGGGGGTGGCGGGCTTGTGGTGCTTGACCGCACCGCTCGTCGACGTGTGCTTGGCCGTCGTCGTTGGCGCGGGCTTCGGGATCGTAATCACGGGAGGCATTGGCGTTGCGCCAGTGGTGTTCGGTGGTGGATTCGTCGGGCGAAGCAACTGTGAGCCGAAGATCTTTACCAACGTCTGTTGCGCCGTTGGCTGATTGATGAAGAGCACATCACCCAGGGTGCTCCGGCCGCCCACGACCGGCAGTGTGTAGTACGACATCGCGTTGGGGCTAATGCCGTGGAAGCGGTACGCCAAAGCGATCAATTCGTTCAGCGTGAAATTCGAGTCGAGTGAGATGCCCTGCGGCAGCGCGGAAAGCAGATTATTGATGGTCAGTGGATTCCAGAGGGTCTTCGCCTGAGCGATGAAGGCCTTGATGAATTCGTTCTGCCGGTAAATGCGTCCGTAGTCACTGGTGACGTCGGTGTTCCACTGGTTGTGCTCGTACCATTCGTAGTGGCGAGAACGAGCGAGGGCGAGCGCCATCGTCGTGTTGATGGTGCGACATCCTGCCGTGCGCACGCGAAGACCCGAGTAGGTATCGCGAGCGGGGTACGGGAAGTACATACGCACGCCACCGATCGCTGAGGCGGCGTTGACGAGACCACCAAAACTGACGGCGATGGTGTGGGCAATGGGAATACCCAGGTTGGCGGTAATGGTCTGGGCGACGAGCGCTGAGCCATTCTCAAAGTTCACGTTAATGCGGTTGTAGTTGCCGTACTTCGCCTGATTCTTCAGTAGCGACATCATCGTGTCACGAGGAATCGACAGGGTCGCAATCGTCTGGTGGACCGGATCGACGTGCATAATCTTCACGACGTCAGAACGCTGGCCACCGGGGGACGCAGCCGTGCCGGCGCCCGTCATGGCCGCTTCGGCTCCGGTCAATCCGGCGCGGGAGTCAGAACCGATTTCGAGAATATTAAAGGGCTGATTGCCCAACGTGTGCACTTCCCCGGCCGAGGAGAGTTTCGGAATCGAGGCGAATTTGAGCTGGGCGTAGAGGTAGCCGCCGCCAAGCAAGGCCACAATCAATCCGACGACTACGACACCCGTGATGATGAGCTTGCGTGACGTCGAGCGCTTGCCGCCTCGAGGTTTCTTGGTGGCGACACCGGCCTTGCGATCAATCGCTTCGCCCAGAGCCGCGAGGCGCTGCGCGTTGGCCAAATCACGACGGCCGGCCGACGACAGTCGGCTCTCAGAGTCCCGTGGTGGTTGTTCAGCCATAAATGGATTCTACCCGAGTACCTTTACGTTACGGACGGGCGAGATCGCGGAACGGTTCGTAGCCGTCACGTTCGAGAATCTCTGCCATCTCGGGGCCACCCGTTGCAACGACGCGACCAGCACTGACAACGTGAATCACGGTAGGGGTCAACTCCTGCAGCAAACGACTGAAGTGGGTGATGACGAGGACGCCACAGCCCCATTCCGTCGTCGCCGCTTGCAGGCGACGAGCGACGGCGCTGAGTGCGTCAACATCCAAACCGGAGTCAATCTCGTCGAGCATGGCGAAGGTGGGACGCAACGTGCCGAGTTGCACCATCTCGGCGCGCTTACGCTCACCACCCGAGAGGTCAACGTTCAAGAAGCGCTCGAGGAGTTCGGGACGCAAGACAACCCGCTCGGCCTCGTCGCGCATGCGCTCACGGAGACCGTCAATGGGTGCGCCGGCGGCGGCCATCACGTCGTAGGGGCGCACTCCAGGTACTTCGAGGGGCTGCTGCAGGGCCAGGAGCAGGCCGTGACGCGCACGCTCGGAGGGCGACAGAGCCAACAGATCGACGCCGTCGAGCGTGACGCTTCCGTCAAGCACCTTGTAGCCAGGGTGTCCCGCGAGGGCGTGCGCCAGGGTGGACTTACCCGATCCGTTAGGTCCCATAATGACGTGGACCTCACCCGCGTGCATCGTGAGGTCGAAACCCTTGAGAACTTCCTTGCCCGCGACACTGACGCGCAAGCCTTCAATCTTTAGTTCAGCTGTCATGGCACCACCACTTCGTATCGTCCATCAACCGAGACCACGTCATAGCGGGCCACGGGACGGGTTGCGGGAAACGAGGCCGGCTGGCCGGTCGTGAGATCAAACATCGCGCCGTGACGCTCGCACTCAATTTCGCGCTGGTCCACGTCGACGGCGCCAAGTGAGAGGGAGAAGTCTTCGTGGCTGCAGCGGTCGTCGAGGACGTACAGGTCGTCCTCGATACGCACCACGACGAGAGTGCGACCCGCACCCTTAATCTGACGGGCTTCGCCGCTGACGAAGTCGCTCAGCTGTCCAAGGTCAATTGTCGTCATGGCGTTACCACCGTGGTGGCCGCGAGAGCCTCGGTGATGTCGGCTTCGACTACGGCCGCGAGTCCTTCGGGCAAGGTAGCCACCATTTCGTAGAAGAATCCCTGAATCATCAGACGCTCCGCAACGTCGCGCGGCACGCCGCGGGACTCGAGGTACCAGCGCTGGAGTTCGTCCAGTGGGCCCACGCTCGAGGCGTGCGCGCACATGACGTCGTTCTCACGGATATCCAGGTTGGGCACCGAGTCAGCGTGCGCGTGGGGCGACAACAGCAGATTGTGATTGGTCTGGCGAGCATCGGTGCGCTTAGCGCCCTTCTCAATTTCAATCAAGCCGGTGTACACCGAGCGAGCTGTGTCGGCAACGGCACCCTTCGAGAGCAGCGTCGACCGGGTGCGCCCGGCGATGTGAAACTGGCG
>Ga0007833_1000298_pt1 | contig 10968 bp, 10 predicted proteins | sample CryBogCBE25Jul07_FD_71204 | JGI IMG/M metagenome (GOLD analysis project Ga0007833, IMG submission 71204) | Freshwater microbial communities from Crystal Bog, Wisconsin, USA - CBE25Jul07 | ecosystem: Environmental > Aquatic > Freshwater > Lake | place: Crystal Bog, Wisconsin, USA | collected...
TCTGTCCCGATTTTCCGAGCAGGACGGAAAGCTGCGGCACCAGAAACGTCAGGAAGATAAACATCAATAGGATGGCCGACGAGAAGACGATTGCCGGATAGACAAGAGCCGAAGTGACTTTTTTGCCAAGCTCGCCGACCATTTCCAGATGGGCGCACTGCCTCTTCAGGATCTGAGGTAGAACCCCGCCGCTTTCCCCAGCCGCAACAAGGTTGCAATAGAGGGGATCAAAGGTCTTGCCGCAGTTACGGAGTGATTTTGAAAAACTGACTCCTTCCCGTACCTGTTGCCTCAAGTAGGCGGCCACGGTCTTCACCGGTGTTCGTTCCTGACGCTGTTCTATAACTTTGAGTGCACCCTCCAACTGCAGTCCCGCGTCTAGAAGTTCGGCAAGCTCCTCCGTGAAGAAAAGAAGTTGGGGAGTCGTCAGCCGAGGGAGCTCACCCGCACTGCTGAATGAGGCCGAACTGGGGATACTCGTTGCCGATGAATTTCCTGATCCTGAAAATCCGGAAACCAAACCACCTAACCAGCCTCCGTTCGTCTTGACCGTCACCCCTCCCTCCTCGACGACTTTGCTTGGCTGCAGCCCCCTCTCACGGAGTTTGCGGTAGGCATCGGCTCCGGAAAGCGCCTCGATCCGGCCGTGATCGGGACGACCTCCGGCATCAAGGGCACTGTAGGAGAAATTCGGCATGATTCGGCTTGGTTGTGCTCCATCGACTCCTACGAGAGCCAGTGTGTCAACGGTATTTGAATGCCAGATTCTTCCGGTTTCACCGTTCCTCCAATCTCCTGATTCGCTTGAGATACCTCACCCCGTCTGTCCCCAGGCTCGAAGGATCGATGATCGGATCGCCAAAAAGACGATCCCAGATTCTCTCAAAACAATGCGCGGCATCTGGAACCGATAATGAAAGAGCTAGTGCCTTCCGATAGAAGTTCACCGACCTGCCATTCATCGCTGTCCTTGAGATGGCAAACTGCGCCCCTACTCGAAAATAAAAAAACTCCGGAGAATGCTCGAGGAACAGTTCCGAAAAAAGCTTTCCCGTGGAAAGTTCCCTGCGATCTGAATTTTTACTCCAGGGAACGAAAAGTCGCCGCCCAAAGGGATCATCCTTTTCCTCCAAAAAACCATACCAGAGGAAGGCATCCGGCCGCTCGCTTCCATCAGCAAGTGCCTGCAAACGGTCATGAAAATCGGGCGCATGATCAAAGGGATGCCCCTGACAAAAAACTGTCACTTCAGCCATTGAATCATAGCGGTTGATCAGATGGTTCAGGTAGGAATGAGCCTCCCTCCCCACATTGGGAAGGGAAATAACTGATAATCCCTCACGCTGCGGAAAACCGTGGGGGAGAGCTGGAGAATCACCCTTGTTGAGGATGGTCAGATGCACTGAAGTTGGCACTCTTTTGAGCCAACGCAGATCCTCCTCATGGCGGGCAATGACCAACTCAATGAATGGACGGGGCGACGTCATCGTACAGAGTGAGTTATTTCCATATTCCAATAAGGCTTGGCGCATTCACACCGGTTGCATTAGTAAAGACCACTTCATTTTATGAACATCCTCATTCTTGCCGCCGGGTATGCCACTCGCCTCTATCCTCTGACGGAAAACAAAGCAAAACCGCTCCTTGATGTCGCCGGCAAGCCGATGATCGAGTGGGTTTTGGACAATCTTGCACCGATTCCAGACATCGACAGGGTCTACGTCGTCACCAACAACAAATTTGCGGCTTCCTTCGAGGAGTGGGCGGCCGATTACAAGACGCGTCATGCCGGGCTTGAGTTCACGATCGTCAACGACGGATCAACCAGTGACGCCGATAAGTTGGGTGCAATCGGCGATATTCACCATGTCATCAAGTCGCAGAATATCTCCCATCAGGATCTTCTGGTCGTGGCCGGCGACAACCTGTTTAGCCAACCCGTTCCCGACTTTGCGGTGGTCGCAAAGAATCACCCGGCAACACTTGCTCTTTACGACGTGGGTGACCTGGAAGCGATACGCAAATACAACAATGTCTCCACTGACACGGACGGCGTCATCACTCATTTTGAGGAAAAACCTGCTCATCCCACGACCACGAAGACCGGCATCGCCCTCTACTACTACCGCTCCGACGTTCTCCCCCTTGTCGATACCTACATGGCTGAAGGCAACAATCCGGACCAACCCGGGCGCCTTATCCAATGGCTCTACCGGCGCGTTAAGGTCGGCACTTGGGATGTCCCCGGGACCTGGTTTGATATTGGTAGCAAGGAAACTCTGATTGAGGCAAACGAGGTCTTTCAGAAGTTCGTTTCCTGACCAATTCATGACCGCCCTCGCGGTCAACCGAGCCTGCCGGCCAAATTGCCAATCAGGACAACAACACTTCGACCAGAGAGCATAACCTGCGATTGATCGGAAAGGAGTTGCTCCGATCCGGATTCGAAGAAGTCATCGGGGGAAGCACTTCCCGTGTCGACGGCGCGCCTCCAGCGCATGCCTGAGGGAAGCACCGGTAAAGCAAAAGCCAACGGCTCGTGCCACATGTTGAAGGCGGCATAAATAAAATCACCCTCAGGTCCGTAGGACTGAGACCTGTCTCCAGCGATCATGAAGGCCAGCGAACGACTCTCACCCCCCCAGTCCGGCACCCCGACCTTTACTCCGTGCCAACTGATATCCGGATATCCGCTATCACGGGTATTCGTGCCGGAGAAATATTCAGCCCTGTGCAATTGACCGTGCCGGCGACGAAAATCCGCCATCAGGGAGACAAAACGCCGAAGTCCCTCGCCCGAGCCGCCGCCGCACTCCGGGGGATTCCAGTCCAGCCAGTTCCACTCCTCGTCATGACAGTAGGCGTTGTTGTTACCATTTTGGGTACGCCCCAATTCATCACCCATCGAAAGCATGGGCACGCCTTGACTCAGAAAGAGAAGAGCCATAGCGTTGCGTTGAAGTCTGGCCCTCAGGGCATTGATCCCCTCATCATCCGTGACACCCTCCGCACCGCAATTCCATGTGAAGTTGTCATTTGCCCCGTCGCGATTTCCCTCTCCGTTGGCCAGGTTGTGCTTCTCGTTGTAGGAGTAGAGATCGCGAAGGGTGAAGCCATCATGGCACGTGATGAAATTCACGGAAGCGGTGGGCTTGCGTCCCGCGGCTGCATAGAGATTGGGTGACCCCAGGATCCCCTGCACGACTTCTCCCACCACGCCGGGATCTCCGCGCAGGAATTTCCTCGCGGCATCACGGTAGTGACCGTTCCACTCCATCCAACGCCCATAGGCGGGAAAATTTCCTACCTGGTAGAGACCGCCAGCGTCCCATGCCTCCGCAATCAGATCGCATCTCGCGAGGATAGGGTCGAGGGCAAGAGCCTCGAGCAGGGGCGGGTTCGAGAGCGGGTGCCCGTTGCGATCACGTCCAAGCACGGAGGCCAGATCGAAGCGGAACCCATCGATATGGAACTCCGAGACCCAGTAGTGAAGACAGTCGAGCACAAAGGCACGAACCACCGGATGGTTGCAATTAAGCGTGTTTCCACACCCCGTGTAGTTTGCATAACTCCCGTCGGGGTTGAGCATGTAATAGGTCTGGTTGTCGATCCCCCTAAAGGAGATGGTTGGACCACGCAGATCCCCCTCGGCCGTATGATTGAAGACAACGTCCAGGATTACCGAGATGCCAGCCGAATGCAGGGACTTAACGAGATTCTTGAACTCCGAGACCTGAGTGCCATGGTGTCCCGTGGCGGCGTACCCCCCCTTGGGTGCAAAAAATCCCACCGTACTGTATCCCCAGTAGTTGCAGAGCGGTGTCCCAGTAAGCGGATTCACCAACTTGTTTTCATACTCATCAAACTCAAAGACAGGCATCAGTTCCACGCAATTCACTCCGATGGACTGCAAATAGGGGATCTTCTCGATCATCCCCTCGTAGGTTCCCGGATGCCTCACTCCCGAGGAGGGGTGTCGGGTGAATCCCCGTACATGCATCTCATAGATCACCAAATCCTGCACGGGAAGATTGATCGGACGATCGTGCCCCCAATCATAATCCTCGTACGGCATACGTGCTCGGTGAGGATAAACTTCCTCTTTGCGGGGAGGCGAAAGCCAGACATCACGACCTGCGATCTCACGGGCAAAGGGATCAAGAAGGATCTTTTTGGGATCGAAGAGATACCCTGCTTTTGGATCCATGGGTCCTTCCATCCGGAAACCGTATTCCATCTCCTCATAGTCGAGGTCATATACGATCATCGCATAGACATCACCAATCTTGCACTCTGGCGGAAACGGGATCTCAGCATAGGGTTCGGGTTCCCCCCTCCTGAAGAGAACAAGCGTGCAACTGGTCGCATGCGAAGAGAAGATCGAAAAGTTCACTCCACCCGGGGCATGACTCGCCCCATAAGGGAGTGCATGGCCGTAGCGCATGCGGAAGCCTCCGAACTCATGGGTGTGATGGAACGCGGCCCTCATTGTCTTCAATCTTTATCACGCTCCTGCTCCTCTAAATAGGAATTTATAAATAAGAGTCAGCGGCACCCGAAAAATTCTAAAAAGAACCGGCTCAATTACTCTGCCGGAGGAATCAAATGGAAGGCGGGTATCTTGGCTAGGACAACGTCCCCCTCATCGGTGACAGCAAGGTAGGCTCCCTCCGCAACGGCACGACCCGCGGTGGTGTGGTAGCTTTTGTAGGAGAACTCCTCACCCGGTTCGAGCCGCGGATAGCATCCCACGACCCCGTCTCCCTCGACGGCCGTTATCTCGCCGCTCTCTGCGCGGACCACCCACTTGCGTCCTTTCACGCTGAGGGTGCGGTCACTCCCGTTGCGGATGGTAATGTGGTAGACGAAGGGGTGAGGTTGATCGGGTGAAGCAGGCAACTCGGGATCATATACCACCCGATCAACGATCGCCTCGAATCCCTGAAGGAGTTCAGCCCGCATCGGTCGGGAAGTTGTGAAATCAGGTAACGGGAGTCCCTGAAGCGGACACCTTGGGTTTCACCGTCGAGGAAATATAGAGTTCCCTGAGTTGCTTCATCTCTGCGGTGGCGGGCGATCCGGTGAGAAGCTCGACACCACGGTTGTTCTTCGGGAAGGCAATGACTTCGCGGATAGACTCCTCTCCGGCAATCAGGGCCACCAGACGGTCAAGTCCCAGCGCAATGCCACCGTGAGGAGGTGCTCCGTGGCGGAAAGCCCGTAAAAGATGTCCAAAGAGTTCCTCCTGCTCCTCTTCTCCGATGCCCAGCACGGAAAACGTCTCGGACTGAAGATCCCCCTCATGGATTCGGATACTGCCGCCACCGATCTCAACGCCGTTGAGCACGATATCATAGGCCTCGGCACGGATCTCTCCCAACTTGGATGGATTTTTGAGCAGATCGCGGTCCTCCGCCTTTGGGCGGGTGAAGGGGTGATGCACGGCGTTCCACTTCTTCTCTTCGGCATTGAAGGCAAGCATGGGAAAATCAACGACCCACAGGAAATTGAGTTGAAGTGGATCGATTGCGAGTTTTTGAATCTCTGCGACACGGAGTCGGACGCGACCAAGGACGGTGCAGGCGGTCTCCCAGGCGTCGGCTCCAAAAAGGACAAGATCTCCCTCCTGCATATCGAGGCGAGCCGAGAGGGCGACTTTCTCCTCCTCACTGAAGAACTTCACGATCGGAGACTTCCATTCGCCGTTCTCAACCTTGATAAAAGCAAGCCCTTTGGCGCCTGCCAACTTGGCCATCTCGGTGAGTTCCTCGATCTGCCCCGTGGTGATGCCGGCGAATCCCTTGGCATTCATCGCCTTGACCACACCACCAGCATCAAGGGCTCCGCGGAAGACCTTAAACTGGCTCCGGGCGAAGATATCACTTGCGTCACTGATCTCCATGTCGAAGCGGGTGTCGGGCTTATCACTCCCATAACGGTTCATCGCATCGGCATGGGTCATGCGGGGAAAGGGCACAGGAATCTCGACACCACGAGCCTCACGGAAGACACGCTGGAAGATTCTCTCGATCAGATCCTGAAGGTCCTGAGCCTTGGTGAAGGAGGCCTCGATGTCGACCTGGGTGAACTCGGGTTGACGATCGGCCCTAAGATCCTCATCGCGGAAGCAGCGGGCTATCTGAAAGTACTTGTCAACACCGCCGACCATGAGGAGTTGCTTGTACTGCTGCGGTGCCTGGGGGAGTGCGTAGAAGGAACCCGGCGTCAGGCGCGATGGCACAAGGAAGTCTCGAGCCCCTTCAGGAGTGCTCTTGGAAAGAATCGGTGTCTCGATCTCCCAGAAGCCCTCGGTGTCCAGGACATCGCGGATCGACTTGGTGACGCGGTGTCGCAGGCGAAGGTTCGCCGCCATGGCAGGACGTCGCAGATCAAGGAATCGGTGGGTAAGTCGAAGGTCCTCATTGGCAATCTTCTCGTCCATCGGGAAGGGAGGAACCTCGGAGCGGTTGAGCACGGTCAGCGAGGAAACGATCAACTCCACGGCGCCTGTTGCAAGCTTTGGGTTTTCAGTACCAACAAGTCGGGCCGCCACCTGACCGACAACAGTGATCACATCCTCGGAGCGCAGGCTGTGGGCGGAGGTGGCCGCTTCGGCATGCAACTCGGGACGGAATACAATTTGGGTGATCCCCTCGCGGTCGCGCAGGTCGATGAAGATAACCCCGCCATGATCACGGCGTGAGGCGACCCAACCACTCAGGGTTACATCACGTCCAATATCAGAAGGGCGCAGGGCGCCGCATAGGCAGTCACGATAGTGCATAGGAAAATCCAAACATTAACCGGTTATCGGCCGAAAGGTAAAAGGTGAAAAAAACTATCTATCTAGGAGAGCTGCAGCGACATGTTCCTCAAGCCAAATGGCAAGAGCAGAGTGATCCAACTCCTGCTCCATGCGGTCGGAAAGCCGTTTTACTTTCACGCTTGGCCATTCGGTCCCGATCACGACCGCATGAGATGCCCCCAGCGCCTCCGCCGTCCCAAACTGCTTGCCAACTTTTTCCTGACCAAGAGGGAATCCAACGCGCCATCCGGTGGCGCGGAGTTGCTGGGCGAGAGCGAGGGCATTCAGCCGGTGACTCTCATCTGCAATGACAAGATAGACCTGCACGGGAGTTTCAGACTTGAGAAAGAGGGTTTGAAGTGACTTGGCAGATGGGATCTCATTGATCAACTCGAGGAGCACGGCATCGCCGACACCGAATCCGACAGCCGGCAGATCGGCCGAGCCGTCACTGAGGTCCGCAAGAAGTCGGTCATACCTTCCTCCTCCGGCAATGGCCCGCAGATTGCCTTGAAGCGCAAAAGCCTCGAAAACCACTCCCGTGTAATAGGCAAGTCCGCGAACCACACCCAGGTCGGGTCGGACGTACGCACGCAGGCCACGAGCCTCCAGATCGGCAAGCATCGGATCAAGGGCAGGAATCCTGCCGGTGGAGATAAACTCTTGGATTGTCACATATGGGATCCCGAAGGCAGACAGAAGTTCCTCTGTTTTTTCAACAGGCATTTTTTCCATCTTGTCCACAATGTTGAGAAACTCCGCTGCACGGTCACTCTCGACGCCATGGAGATGCAGGAAGTCATGCCATGCGGAACGGTCACTCAACCTGATGGCAAAATCTTGCGGACCAAGACCGAAGGAACGAAGAAGATCGATCAAAAGTGCCACCACCTCCGCATCGGCCGCCGGCGTTGCGTCTCCGACCAGGTCGCAGTTGAACTGCAGGAATTCGCGCAACCTTCCCCGCTGCTGGCGCTCATAGCGGAAGCAGGTCCCGACATTGAACCATCGAATCGGCTTGGGGTAATCACGGTGCTTTGCAGCCACCATGCGGGACAGGGTCGGTGTGACTTCGGGCCTCAGAGCCACGGCCCGGTTACCCCTGTCCGTGAATTCATAGAGTTGACCGAGTATCTCCCCTCCGCTGTTTTTCTTCCTATAAAGTTCGGCGGATTCAAGAGTGGGCCCGTCGAACTCGACAAATCCGTAGCGCCGGGCGGTCTCCCTCCAGAGTCCCGTAATGTAGAGGCGACGCGCAAAATCTTCAGGAAAGAGATCGCGAAAGCCGGGTAATGTTTTCATGGAGAGAAGCAGAAACAGCAAACTAGGGGATCGTTCCCCACTCTTCAACCCTCCAATCGCCAATCTTTATTCCAACTTCAATCATCCCGCTTCTTCCCTTAGGATCCCTTCATGAATCTTAGGACCCCCTCCCTTCAACATCTCTTTCTCATTCAAACACTGGCAACTGCCATGATGACCGGGATCATCTGGTTCGTTCAGATCGCCCATTACCCACTTTTCGAAAAGATTCCCAAGGAGGGTTTTGTGGCTTACGAGAACTGCAACACCACGCGGACCGCTTGGGTCGTGGCTCCGATCATGCTTGTGGAAATCGGCACGGCGCTCGCCCTGATCCTCTCGGGATACAGGATTGCCTACAATCCCCTGTACCTGATTGCACTGGGGTGCCTTCTTCTGATCTGGTTGAGTACACTTTTGGTACAGATTCCGCTTCATGGCATCCTCAGCCTTCGGGCTGATCCTCGCACAATGGATCTTCTTGTCTTAGGCAACTGGATTCGGACTCTTCTTTGGTCCCTGAGGTTGGCGCTTCTTGGCATCCTGCTCGACATTGGGAAGATTTTCTAAATAAGGGTATGTTTTCTCTTGCGGGATGGGATTGCTGCAGATAACAAGCCCTTCCCCTAAGTTCCCCGACCTACTACCAGAAAACCACTTTCAGATACCGATATGGCCAAGAAATCAGCTCCTCCCGTTAAAAAGAAGGTTGTAAAACCCATCAAAAAAACGGCACCAACACCCTTGAAAAAGGCACCCGCAAAGACTTTGAAATCCAAGGTAAAGCCAGTCGCCAAGCCAAAAGCCAAGCCAGTCGCCAAGAAATTAGCCCCCAAGAAATCTCCCACTAAGACCCTTAAGGCGAAACTGGTGCCAGTTGCCAAAGCGACATCCAAAGCCAAGCCTTCCGTCAAAACGGCTCACACAAAGGGTGTTGCAACGAAGAAGCCTCTTATCGTGGCGAAGGCTCCCTCGAGGAAGTCCTCCAAGACTTCCGCTAAAAAAGTTACTCCATCTTTTTCTTCCAACCACAGGGTCCTGGCTCAGCAATTCATCAGGAAACCCTTGAGCAATAAAAACCTCAAACTCACCCCTTTCCTTACCAAACAACGTCAGCGTCTCCTAGAACTCAAGGATACACTTCTTGATGCCATGAGGGGAGTAGCCCGGGACAACCTGCATGCAGGGACGGAAACCTCTGCTTTCGGCATGCATCAGGCAGATGCGGGTAGCGATGCCTACGATCGTGACTTCGCCCTCAGTATGCTCTCCAAAGAGCAAGGATCGCTTTACGAGATTGACGAGGCGCTCAAAAGGATTGAAGATGGTACATACGGCGTGTGTGAGACCTGCGAAAAGCCGATCCGACACGACCGCCTTGAGGCCCTTCCTTTCACCCGTTACACGGTGGAGTGTCAGGCTGAGCTTGAAAAGCGCCAGCACCATCACAGTGCAAGGCCGCAAATCACCTCTCTCTTCGGCCTGACCGAGGAGGAGACTGAAAGCGAAGAGGAAGAAACCACAGAAGCCAGCTAATACCGCCGACCAACCCAACACTTACTTTTATGCCACGCGATATCATCACTCTGGAGTGCACCGAAGCAGTTGCCGAGGGAAAGCCCGTCTCCCGTTACGTCACCACCCGTAACAAAAAGAGTCTTAACACCCCTGGCCGTCTGGAGAAGAAAAAGTATAATCCGAATCTTCGACGCCATACTCTCCATCGCGAGACCAAGTAGTCGTCTCTCGGAAATTCCTCAATCTATTCATCAATGAGCACGCCAAAGACACCACAGCGAAAGTCCAACTTCCGCCGCGCAAACCGCGCCATGCCCCACCGTCGTCTCGACATCTCCACAGATGCGATCGACTTCAAGAACCCCGACCTCCTCAAGAAATTCACGACCGAGAGCGGCAAGATTCTCCCCCGTCGCATGACCGGAGTGGCAGCGCACCTCCACCGCAAGATCACCAAAGCGATCAAGCGCTCACGTAACGTTCTCCTGATGAAGTAATCAGGAAGAGATTCTTCTTAAAGAGGCGACCTGTTTAAAGGGTCGCCTCTTTTTTTGCCTGCTTACAAATGAGCGCATCCTGAAACAAAGGGCGCCTTGCCACTCCGGTTGGCATATCCATAACAACAGGATGATTTTTTGCCGCGAGATTCATGCATGAAACCGATGCTGCCTCGACAGAGGCGGCCCCCTCTTTTTCCAGGCAAAAAACTGCCGCCAATGCTGATAAAGCAAGGCGGCAGTTCCTCCTCTAAAAACCCCTTGGTTTTAGAGTTCGTAAACTCCCTTTACTTGGCGGGAGATGGGGATGGCTTGACGACCACATCCTGGGCGGCCTGCACGCCCTCTTTTCCGGCTGTCACAACGGTGCCAACGGTGTTAGTTCCTGTCTTCACTGTCCCAACGACAGCTCCATTGGCCGTGGTTGCCGTGTCACCGGCGGCATAAACTGTCGTGGCAACTGCCGTTCCGGCGGTTTCCGCAACGGCCTTCACACCTTGATCCACGGTTTGAACACTCCCCTTTGCAGCGGTCTGCAGGGAGTTCTCGACTCCCTTGACGGGATTATTCGTAATGAGGGCGCTGCCTGAACCAACGACGGTCTGACCCGCAACAATGGCAGTCTTGACGGTGCCTACCGCCGCAGTGCCGACAGTACCGGCGACCCCTGTTCCAGCATTGATGACTGTGTTGCCTGCATTCTCGGCGGTCCCCGCAACAGTTCCCACGGCCTGCACGGATGTGTTTTTTACGGCCGTCAGGGCGCTTGTATTGGTGGTCGCATCAGGATTCGGAGCTTTTGTTCCTGCATTGGCGGTGGCCATTGCGGCAAGTCCAGAGATTCCA
>Ga0007833_1000300_pt1 | contig 10944 bp, 8 predicted proteins | sample CryBogCBE25Jul07_FD_71204 | JGI IMG/M metagenome (GOLD analysis project Ga0007833, IMG submission 71204) | Freshwater microbial communities from Crystal Bog, Wisconsin, USA - CBE25Jul07 | ecosystem: Environmental > Aquatic > Freshwater > Lake | place: Crystal Bog, Wisconsin, USA | collected...
ACGAAGCCATGATTGCGGTACTACAAGATGAAATGGGGAAGGGCGCGTTTAAAGCAGTTCTTCATTGCTTCTCTTCAGGACCAGACTTAGCCAAGGCGGGTGTTGAATTGGGCCTCTATGTCTCATTTTCAGGTATATTGACCTATAATCGTTCCGAAGAGCTTCGCTCGATCGCAGCGGATATTCCGCTTGATCGATTGCTGGTTGAAACGGACGCGCCTTATTTGGCTCCCCAAAGCCGTAGGGGAAAACGCAACGAACCATCTTATGTGGCTGAAACCCACGCCATGCTCGCAAAAGTTAAGGGCATTGCCGACAGTGAACTCGCGTCGATAACAACGAATAATTTTTTCACTCTCTTTTCGAAAGCACGGCGACCAACGGGGCTGTCGAAATGACGCTTAAACTGACCATTCTCGGCTGTGGTTCATCCGGCGGCGTGCCTCGACCCGCTTATGGATGGGGCGCCTGCGACCCAAACAACCCCAAAAACCGGCGTAGACGCTGTTCCATCATGCTGGAACGCTCAAAAGATTTAGCAAAAACCGTTGTTATTATAGATACTTCTCCGGATTTGCGTGAGCAACTTCTGAGCGTCGATGCCAAGCGCATTGATGCCGTTTTATTCACCCATGATCACGCCGACCATACGCATGGGTTGGATGATGTTCGGCCCGTCGTGTTGCATATGCGCCAGAGAATTCCGACCTATATGGATGCCGTTACATCTCGCGTGCTGCATCAAAGGTTTGGCTATTGCTATGAAACGCCGCCTGGTAGCGATTATCAACCCATTGTTGAGGACCGTAGGCTAATATCGGGTCATAGGGTTGAAATAGACGGCCCAGGTGGCTCGATTGCTGCGACACCATTTCGGGTTCACCACGGCATGATAGATGCGTTAGGCTTCCGGATCGGTTCAACGGCTTATTCGCCGGATGTGAATGATATTCCGGATGAGAGCATTGCAGCGCTTACGGGTTTGGACCTTTGGATTGTCGATGCGTTACGTCCAACGGCGCATCCTTCACATTTTTCACTTCCAGAAACACTGGCATGGATTGAGCGGTTAAAACCCAAACAAGCCATTTTAACGAACCTCCACACTGATTTGGATTATGCCGCCTTAAGCGCTCAATTGCCGAAGAATGTTACGCCTGCCTATGATGGCCTAGAAGTAATCATTTGAGATCTCTTTCTGTATCAATTTAAGTTCCATAATGTTTCTTATGCGAATTTAATATTCAGAAAGAACGCGGTTATCCCTTCTACATATTGGAACTTTCCCGCCATGCTCCCGTCCAAGAACATTAAAGATCTCATCGCCATCATGGCAGCTCTCCGGACGCCTGTCACAGGTTGCCCATGGGATTTGGAACAGAGCTTTGATACGATTGCGCCTTACACAATTGAAGAAGCCTATGAGGTTGCCGATGCGATTGAGCGCGGCGACATCAGCGATCTCCGCGATGAATTGGGCGACCTCCTCCTCCAAGTGGTCTTTCATGCTCGCCTCGCCGAAGAGCAAGGCAGCTTTAAATTCGACGATGTGGTTCATGCCATCACGTCAAAACTTATTCGCCGACATCCACATGTCTTTGGCAATTTACAAAATTTGACGCCCGAGGAAGTCAAAGGGCTATGGGCCGACATCAAGGCACAAGAAAAGGCCGATAAAGTGGCAGAAAGGAAGGCAGCGGGACTAGAAGCCGCGTCCGAGAATACCTCTCTTCTGGCCGATATCCCGTATAATCTCCCTGCCCTTATCCGCGCCGAAAAGCTTCAAGCCAAAGCGTCGAAAGTAGGCTTCGACTGGAACGATGCCCGTTTGGTGCTTGAAAAAATCCGCGAGGAAACCGGAGAAATCGAGGACGCTTTAGCTTCAAAGGACCAAGCAAATATCGAAGAAGAAATTGGCGACTTGCTGTTTGTTGTGGCCAATTTAGCCCGCCATTTATCGGTTAATCCCGAAGACGCTTTACGCAAAGCCAATTTGAAATTTGTTCGTCGTTTCAATTATATAGAAAATAATATGAAGCTATTAGGTAAAGATATCAAGGACGCAAATCTGGAAGAAATGGAGCATTTCTGGAATGAGGCGCGCAAGCTCGATAAAATGAAGGTCTAATGACCCTCCCGCCGCATTAATCGGGCATCCGGAAAGCGCTTTAAAAGCCTCGCTTCCTTTTCCGGCAAAACGCGTATCGCTAAACGATATCCGCCCTCTTCCGTCATGCGTCGCTCGAGCACTTCGGTATCTTCATAAAGCCAATTCATGCGCGCACCATCGGCTGGTCCGAGCGCTACCGAATAAACGATACTGGCGCGCGCTACCCGCTTTTCGATGAGCGAGAGCAAATCAACGATCCCGTCGCCCGTTATAGCCGACACCAAAACTGGCTTTTCAGATAATGGACGGCTTTCCATGCGGCCGGTTAGCCATTGGCGCTCTTCGTCTGATAATAAATCGGCCTTATTCCAAACTTCGATCAAGCGTCCGTGATCATCAGGATCGATGCCAAGATCTCTTAAAATACTGACCACGTCAGCCGCCTGCGCTTCGGTATCGCCATGCGAAACGTCGCGAACGTGAAGGATCACGTCAGCGGAAATAACATCTTCCAAAGTTGCTCTAAAGGCGGCCACCAACATGGTTGGGAGGTCAGAGATAAAGCCAACCGTATCCGACAGAATGATGGGTGCGCCATGAGGCAGCTTTGTAACGCGTGCCGTCGGGTCCAAGGTGGCAAAAAGCATGTTCTCGGCCAGCACTTCCGCCGCGGTGAGACGGTTAAACAAAGTCGATTTACCAGCATTCGTATAGCCTACGAGGGCGACAATCGGATAGGGAGCGCGATCCCTGCCCTTACGGTGCAACCCGCGAGTCCGCTTGACGGACTCGAGATCCTTTTCGATCTTCATCATGCGTTCTTGGATCAGGCGTCGATCGGCTTCAATTTGGGTTTCGCCCGGGCCACCCAAAAAGCCGAACCCGCCGCGCTGGCGTTCCAAATGGGTCCAAGAACGGACCAAACGGCTCTTTTGATAGGATAAATGGGCTAGTTCTACCTGTAAGGTACCCTCTTTGGTTCGCGCGCGACGCCAAAAGATTTCCAAAATCAGGCCTGTTCGATCAATCACTTTCACCTTGAGGGCGAGTTCCAAATTGCGCTGCTGTACGGGACTTAGCGCGCAATCGACGACAACGAGCGTAATCTCTTCATTTTCGACATATTCATGCAACTCCTCGATTTTGCCCGTACCGATAAAGGTTGCAGGACGAGGCGCGGCAATGGGAATGATCATTGACGCCACAAGCTCAATATCAATGGCTGCAGCGAGGCCTGAGGCTTCCTCAATACGGGCCTCAAAATCTCTCGTATTGCTTTCGGGAGCGCCTGACGCGGCACGGCGAGCCGCAGCACGGCTTGTGAGGTAAGGACCAATCACAAGCGTGCGCGTGCCAACCGATATGTCTTTGGTGTTTTCTTCAGGGCCGACGGTAAATCGGCCCGATGCGTGCGGGTCTTTTGCCACCTCAGTCCTTCAGGACCGCGCCGGTTTCATCCGTTGGATCAAAAAGGGTGACGGGCGAACCCGGCATAATCGTGGAAATCGCATGCTTATACACGAGCTGCGAATGACCATCCCGGCGTAAAAGGAGGCAGAAATTATCAAACCACGTCACCACGCCTTGCAGTTTCACGCCGTTGATAAGGAAAATCGTTAGGGGAATCTTGCTCTTCCGAACCTGGTTCAGAAATGTATCTTGAAGGTTTTGTGCGCGTTCTGTCGCCATTTTTTTACCCTTTTTGTTTTTGCCGGAGCATACGGGCTCACGGAACTGTCTTTTATCGCGTTTTAGACCATCTAACGAGCGAACCTGCTGACACAAACACAGCGCAGGCCGCCTCAAAATCTTCAACTATTGGTATAGATAGTCAACTCCCCCTTGCGCTTCAACCTACCCCGAGCGATTTCAGCTTCCGATGCAGGGCCGAGCGTTCCATATCCACAAATTCTGCCGTTCGGGAAATATTGCCACTAAAGCGATTAACCTGAGCGATCAGATACTCCCTTTCGAAGACTTCCCTCGCTTCTCTCAAGGGTAAGGACATCAGCTTTTCGCCCCCCTGCCCACCAGGCAAGGATGGAACCGATGCCCCGACATCCGTCGGCAAGAGTTCGGCCGTAATCGTCGAATTAGGGTCGCCGCCCGCCATGATGAGCATCCGTTCGACACTGTTTCGAAGTTGCCGCACATTCCCCGGCCAATCATGCGCCTGAAGAACGGCTAAGGCATCTTCGGCAACAGGACGCTGGGCCAACCCTGACACACGCTCGATTTGCTCCATGAAGTGACTGACAAGATCCGGTATGTCCTCCCTCCTTTCGGATAGAGAGGGAACCCGAACGGGAACAACATTTAACCGATGGAGAAGATCCTCGCGAAACCTTCCGGATTGTACTTCGGCCATAAGGTCCCGCGATGTCGAGGACAGGATGCGGACATCGACGGCGACTTTATTGGTGCCGCCTACCCTCTGAAACGTCTGATCGATGAGAACACGTAGGATTTTGCTCTGCGTCTCTTTCGGCATATCGGCCACTTCATCGAGATATAAAGTGCCGCCATGCGCCTCTTCAAAAGCACCGATCCGGTTCGGACCGTTTGATCCATCCTCAACCCCAAAGAGCTCGGCCTCCATGGATTGCGGCGTAATGGTTGCTGCATTGAGCGCGATAAACGGGCCAGACGCTCGATCAGACGAAGCGTGAATCATGCGAGCGACAATTTCTTTGCCGCTACCCGATGGACCCGCAATCAGCACCCGCGCGTGGCTTGCTCCAACACGCTCTATCGTTTGCTTTAAATGATTGATCGCCGTTGAGCGGCCGATAAGCTGATTAATAGCGGGCGCTTTGGTCCGCAGTTCGCGGATCTCTCGACGCAAACGAAAGGTTTCAAGAGCACGGTCCGCTACCAGTAAGAGCCGATCCGATTTGAAAGGCTTCTCGATAAAATCATAGGCGCCTCGCTTAATAGCGGAGACGGCCGTTTCGATATTGCCATGGCCGGAAATCATCACCACGGGCAAATCGGGATTTTGCTCCTTGATGATGTCGAGCAATTGTAACCCGTCAAGCCTAGAGCCTTGGATCCAAATATCTAGAAAAATGAGATGGGGGCGGCGTGCTGAAATTTCTCCCAATGCATCGTCTGCATTGGCGGCCGTTCGGCATTTAAATCCTTCATCCTCGAGAATACCTGCAACAAGATCTCGGATGTCCGCCTCGTCATCGACGATCAGAATATCAGCACTCATTGTTTCTTCTCCGCTGACGGACTTGAAGCCGTTTGCTCGGCGTTTAAACCATCAATCGGGAACCACAAACGCACACGAGCACCGCGACCCGCATCGGCACGATCGAGCAATTCGATCCCGCCACCATGATCTTCAAAAATTTTACCAACAATGGCCAAGCCCAGCCCCGTACCACCAGCGCGCGTTGTCATATAGGGCTCGAGCAAACGTTGGCGACTTTCCGTCGGAAAGCCTTTGCCATTATCCGTAATCTCGATGGCTAAAATGCCTGATTGGGCGGTATCAAGCGACACGACGATTTCACCCTGACCGCGTTCAATGCTTGGTACGGCTAGGATCGACTCCGTTGCGTTTTTGACAATATTCGTGAGTGCTTGCGAGATTAAGCGCCGATCAAAACTGGCTTTCGGAAGATCCTTGGGTATGACGTCCAAAAAATTAATTTCGGGATGCGCGACACGCATAAGAAACAAGACTTGCCGAATAACGCTCGAAACATCTTCGACTTCCGGCAATGGCTTTGGCATGCGCGCGAAAGACGAGAACTCATCGACCATGCGTTTAATATCGTCCACCTGCCGAATGATCGTATCCGTGCACTGATCAAAAATTTCGCGATCGGTGGTGATGACTTTTCCATATTTACGACGGATGCGTTCAGCGGAAAGCTGAATAGGTGTTAACGGATTCTTAATTTCATGCGCGATGCGGCGCGCGACATCGGCCCAGGCGGATGTTCTTTGCGCGGTCACTAGATCGGTAATGTCATCAAGCGTAACGATTGCACCTTGTTGCATATCGCTTGCTTGTTCACTCGTGACACGAACCGTCAGCGATCGATCCCGTGTGCCTTCATTGTATTCAATTTGACCTTGCACGGGACGGCCACGATCGACAATTTCGCGGTTGATAAATTCGGCAAAAGCGGGGATCGCTTCGGCCAATATTTGACCTTTTAGCGACGATGATATTTCGCCCAATAATTGCTCGGCGGAAGGATTTAATACAGTCACCCTTCCCTCGCCATCCAACCCAATCACGCCTGCTGAAACACCTGAGAGAACGGCCTCTGTAAAGCGGCGTCTTTGATCCATGAGCGTATTGGCGGTTTGAAGATTTTCAGTTTGATGACCAAGCTCGGCAGCCATTTTGTTAAACGTATCGCCGAGATGGCCAAGGTCCCCTTCATTCCCCGTCACGGGAACCCGAACATCGTAATTGCCACTCGCTACCTGATCGGTCGCAAAAATCAGACGTCGAATAGGAGCCACCAGCCAATTGGCAAAACTCAAACCAATCCAAACGGCTGAAAGTAAGAGAATGAGAGAGATCAACGCGTACATTGTTGCAAAGGCTATCTGAACACCGAGCTTTTGTTCGGCGAGCGCGTCGTAATACCGAACCGCCAATTGCGCTTGTTGCGGGAATTGCAAGGCCTTGGGATCAATGGTTCGAGCGACGAGCAAATAATTGCTATCAAAGCCGGGAATTTTCACCAAGGCACGGAAAATATTGCTGTCGGCTTGAAGCAGACAAATGCCGTCGCCTGACTCCTCTGCAGCTGCAAATTCTTCTGATTTCGGCAATTTCAGATCAGGAACCGCGACATTATCAATTCGTTCGATGGTCGCGCCATCCGGTTTGAGCATTATCGCTACAAAGAATCCTAGGAAATAGGACCGAGAACGCATGAACTCACGAAAGACAGCTTGGTCCTTATCAAATACCGGACGGGCCTGTCCGATATCAGCAGCCATCAGTCGAACTTCACGACCAATCGCTCGGCATTGGAATTCTTGATAGGCCTTCGCCACTTCAACCGATGTCTGTAATAATTCTTTGATCTGGCCGCTGAACGAGATGTCGATGCCGCGTTCAAGGGTCAGCCACCCTACGATAGCAACCAATACCGCGGGCGCTGCGGCGACAAACGCAAAGAGCGAAACGATACGCGCATGGAGTGCGGATCCCGCTAGACCTGCGCGGCGGGCTTTTAGAAGGCGGTAGGCATCAACGCCTACCATGATCAATAAAAGACCGATCAGCAATCCGTTAACGGCGAATAGGCTGATTATAACATCGCGGGTTGGAACAACGGGTACAAAATTGGCCAGCACAAGAAAGGTGGCGAGCGCTGATGTTAGGGCAAAAGCGACGACCAAAACACCGAATGCGCTTCGCCAAAAGGATGAAAGGCGAACCCCAACCCTCTGTTGGCTCACAGTTTTAGTGCCAAAAATGCCCAAGAGCGCCATAAGGACGCTACCCCTCGTTTATTTCAAATCGATCATATTCACTGATGCAATATAGCAACAGTGTTGCTGATTGACCACGGCAAACGGGACGTCGAGGTAAATTAAACGTGCATAATCCTAGCGCAGAGTCCGGATAATCCGGATATCGAGATCGCGAATTTTTTTACGCAGCGTGTTGCGGTTAACGCCCAAAAGTTCAGCCGCTTTGATCTGATTACCCCTCGTTGCCGCCATTGCAGCATTAATGAGTGGCTCTTCAACATCGCGAAGAATGCGATGGTAAAGACCCGGAGGAGGCAGATCGCCTTTAAAGCCTGCGAAATAGACATCCAAATGATGTTCGACGGACTCACTCAACGTCGCTGCAACGATCGGTTCTCCAGAAGATACAGCGCTGAAGGTCGGTGTCTCGACCAGTTCAACATCGACGATGGCCTCCGTAATTGTCTCCTGCGGATAGAGCGCTGCAAAACGACGAACGAGGTTTTCAAGTTCGCGTACGTTGCCCGGCCAACGATGCCGCTTAAGCCGCTCCAATGCACCGGTATCAATCTGCTTTGCAGGAAGACCTTCTTTCTCGGCCAAAATGAAGAAGTGCCTCACGAGATCCGGCAAATCCTCAATACGCTCTCTGAGCGGAGGCAAACGAAGCGGCACAACATTCAACCGGAAAAACAAATCCTCACGAAAGAGACCCTGTTGAATGGCAACGCGCAAATCTTTGTGAGTGGCAGCAACAATTCGAACATCGGTCTTGATCGACGTTCTTCCACCGATTGTTGAATACTCACCTTCTTGAAGCACCCTCAATAAGCGCGTCTGCGCTTCCATTGGCATATCGCCAATTTCGTCGAGGAAAAGGGTTCCGCCTTCGGCCTGTTCAAAGCGACCTGTGGCGCGATTAACCGCACCCGTAAAGGAGCCACGCTCATGACCGAATAATTCGCTCTCAATCAAATCACGCGGAATAGCGGCCATATTTACGGCAACAAAAGGCCCCTTCCGACGCTTGCCGTAATCATGCAACGCGCGCGCGACAAGTTCCTTACCGGTTCCCGATTCACCCATGATCATCACGGTAAGCTCGGTCGCCATTAATCGAGCCAAGGAGCGATAAAGTTCCTGCATTGCAGGCGAGCGACCCACCAGCGGAATCTCTTCATTGATCCCTTCGGATGACGCTTGAACAACGCCGCGCGGACGGGTAAGCGCCCGACTGATAACCGCTAAAAGTTCCTTTAGATCAAACGGCTTTGGAAGATATTCATAAGCCCCCCGCTCGGATGCACGAATGGCGGTCATAAACGTATTTTGCGCGCTCATCACGATAACGGGCAGATCAGGCCGCAATTTCTTAATGCGTGGCAAAAGATCAAACGCATTTTCATCGGGCATAACAACATCGGTGACAACAAGGTCGCCCTCACCTGCTGCTACCCAACGCCATAGCGTACTGGCCTGTCCAGTAACCCGCACCTCATATCCGGCGCGTCCTAATGCCTGATTGAGAACCGTGCGAATGGCCGCATCATCATCTGCGACAAGGATCGTACCATTTGGCATGCGCTATCCGTCACTTTCTACCACGCCTATATCGCGTGGAGTTTGCATCGACAAAAGAACCCTAAAAATCGTTCGACGAGGTAATGATTCACATTCCACTACTCCGCCATGGTCACCGATAATCTTCGATACCAAAGCAAGACCGAGGCCAGTCCCCGATGCCTTTGTCGAGATAAACGGATCAAACAGACTTCTCATCAGATCTTCCGGCACACCCGGGCCATTGTCCCGGATACAAATTTCAAGCGGAAGAGCAACACGGCTATTGCTACCCGGCACAACCATTCGGACACCTGTCCGATACGCCGTTGAAATCTCAATTTCACCGTCTACCGAGTCGGGCCCGATGGCTTCAGCTGCATTTTTAACAAGATTGAGAAAGACTTGGATCAACTGATCCTTATTGCACCAAATATGCGGCAAAGATGGATCATAATTCTCAGAGAAGCGGATATGCCTCGCAAATCCCGATGTTGCTAAACGCTTAACATGCTCGAGAACGCTGTGAATATTAATCGATTCCCGTTCAACAGGGCCGCCATCAGCGAAATTTTCAAACCGATCGACCAGTTTCACGATCCTATCCGTCTCATCACAAATCAGACGGAGCAAACTTTGATCCTCGTCCATGACCGAGGTTTCAAGCAATTGAGCCGCACCCCTAATGCCGGAAAGCGGATTTTTTATTTCGTGGGCGAGCATTGAACCCATCGCCGAAATCGAGCGCGCTGCTCCGCGATGCGTCAATTGCCTGTCCATTTTTTCAGCAATTGTCTTTTCTTGAAGCATAATGACCACGTCCTGTGCATCATCGGACTCCAACGTGGCATAAAGATCGACAATCTTGTCCGTACCAATGCGCGGCGTACCGATATCGACGCGATACTCGCTCACACTGCCACCATTGGCGCGTACCTGATCGATCAAGGACAATAAGGGCGAGCCAAAAGGCACAATTTCAGCCAAGCGATGCCGCCTTAAAACAGAGCGGCTCATTTGAAAAAACGATTGGGCTGCCAAATTGGCTTCAACAACACGATTATCGTTACCCACGACAATCACGGGCAAGGGCAAGACGTTCAAAATCGCCTCGCTTCGATTTTCAACCAACCCTAAGCGACCAGTGGACGGTATCGTCATGCCGCGCTCCGCGTTGGCTTGGTCTGATATAACAGTTTCAACAATTGAATGACCCTTGTCGGCGAATTCGACGTCACGATCTCTTGGCGCCATTCGGAATGGTCTTCTTCTGACAGGCTGAGTGCATCATCCGCATAGGCCGCGATATGCTTGCGCGCATGGCGGATCCCCGTTTCAATCCCCATCGCCGATAACAAGCCTTCGTAATGCTCTATGGCGGCCTCAAGCCTAATTTCGGCCTTGGGCTCCGAGATGGTATTGCCACCCTCTAATCCACGGGCAATTTGGCCAACCAACCAAGCGCGGCCTAACGCGGAACGTCCGATCATCACGCCATCGGCATTTGATGAATCGAGCATCGCCTTTGCGTCAGACAATGAATGGCAATCTCCGTTAGCGATAACCGGAATGGTGACAGCTTCTTTGACGGCGCGGATAGCGCTCCAATCTGCTTGGCCTTTATAAAATTGGCAGCGTGTTCGACCATGAACGGTTATCAGTTTAACACCCTGCGTCTCTGCACGGCGGGCAAGTTCCGGCGCGTTTATAGAGCGCTCATCCCAACCAAGACGCATTTTAACGGTCACAGGGATCGACACCGCACCAACGGTTGCCTCAATCAGCCTCTCGGCGTGATCAAGATCCCGCATCAAGGCTGA
>Ga0007833_1000319_pt1 | contig 10683 bp, 5 predicted proteins | sample CryBogCBE25Jul07_FD_71204 | JGI IMG/M metagenome (GOLD analysis project Ga0007833, IMG submission 71204) | Freshwater microbial communities from Crystal Bog, Wisconsin, USA - CBE25Jul07 | ecosystem: Environmental > Aquatic > Freshwater > Lake | place: Crystal Bog, Wisconsin, USA | collected...
GGCCACCTGGGCGGCGGCGACATTGCGCATGAAATACTCCCCCTGTCCGGTGCAGCTGATGGCGGCATGCCCGTCGGCAAAGGTGCCGGCCCCGATGATCGGCGTGTCCCCCACCCGGCCGGGCAGCTTGTTGAAGACGCCCCCCGTGGAGGTCGCCGCGGCCAGACGGCCGTCGGCGTCCCGCACCACGCAGCCTACCGTGCCGTGGGCCAGGGCCCCCGGCGGATGGTTGGCCTCGTCCCTGCCCGCCCGGGTGAACCAGGCGGCGGGATCGGCGATCTCGGCCAGGCCCCGGGCCCGGGCAAAGGTGGCGGCCCCGTCTCCCGCCAGCAGGACATGGGGCGTGTGGGTCATCACCGCCTGGGCAGCCAGGATCGGGCTCTCGAAGCCGTCCAGCGCCGCGACGCCGCCCGCCCGTCCGGTGGCGCCGTCCATCAGGCTGGCGTCCAGTTCATAGGCCCCTGCGGCATTGGGCGAGGCCCCCCGACCGGCGATGTAGAGCCCCGACATCTCCAGCTCGACCACGGTGGCGACACAGACCTCGACGGCACTGTCGCCCCGGGCCAGCCGATCGCGTGCCGCCTCGACCACGCCCGCCATGTGCCGGATCTCGCGGCTGTAGTCCCGCGCGCGACGGGCTCCGGCCCCCCCGTGCAGGGCGAGGGCGATGGGGGACTTCGGCATAGGTGAACCCTATTCACTCTTGCAACTCGCCATCAAGGCGATAGCGTCTCGCCGAAGCCATAAACCAGGGAGACGCCTCAATGAAGGCCGTGTTGAGCAAGATCGTCGGCGGACCGGAAACCCTTGTCGTCGAGGACCTTCCCGACCCCGTCGCCAAGGAGGGCGAGGTGGTCATCCGCGTCCATGCCTGCGGCGTGAACTATCCCGACGTGCTCATCATCGAGGACAAGTACCAGTTCAAGCCGGCGCGCCCCTTCTCCCCCGGTGGCGAGGTGGCCGGGGTGATCGAGAGCGTGGGGCCCGGCGTCACGGCCCTTAAGGTGGGGGACCGGGTGATCGGCTCCACGGGCTGGGGCGGCATGGCGGAGAAGATCGCGCTGGCCGCCGGGCGCTGCATCCCGATCCCCGACGCCATGCCCTTCGACGAGGCCTCGGCCTTCATCCTGACCTATGGCACCAGCCATTATGCCCTGAAGCAGCGGGCCCATCTGAAGGCGGGGGAGACCGTGCTGGTCCTCGGGGCCGCCGGTGGCGTCGGCCTGGCGGCGGTGGAACTGGCCAAGGCGGCCGGAGCCAAGGTCGTGGCCGCCTGCTCCAGCCAGGAAAAGGTCGATCTGGCCATCGCCCATGGGGCGGACAGCGGGGTGGTCTATCCCTCCGGTCCCTTCGACCGGGACGGGCAGAAGGCGCTGGCCGACCTGTTCAAGTCCGCCTGCGGCCCCAACGGTGCCGACGTGATCTATGATGCCGTGGGCGGCGACTACGCCGAAGCCTCCCTGCGGGCCATCGGCTGGGAGGGGCGCTTCCTGGTGATCGGCTTCCCGGCGGGCATTCCGAAGATCCCGCTGAACCTGACCCTTCTGAAGTCCTGCCAGATCGTCGGCGTGTTCTGGGGGGCCTTCACCGCCCGCAATCCGGCGGAGAATGCAGAGAACGTGAAGGAGCTGATGGGCCTCTATGCCGCCGGCAAGATCAAGCCCCACGTGTCGGCGGTGTTCCCGATGGAGCAGGCCGGAGAGGCGATCCGCCAGCTGTCCAGCCGCAAGGCCCAGGGCAAGGTGGTGGTCACCCTGGCCTGATCCGGCGATCTGGCGATCAGGCGACCCGCTGACCCTTCAGGGCCCGGTTCAGCTTGATCGTCAGCATCTCCAGCCCGTTCAGGGCGATGGCGAAGGTGGACCCCGGCGCCATCATCCGCTGCGCATCCGCGGACCGGATATTGATGGCCTTGGCCACCAGTTCGGCGGACTTGTGGAACTCGTTGTGGCGCTCGACGGCCTCCCGGTAGAGGGGGCCGTCACCCAGGTCGTCCACCCCCTGGTGATGCAGCCAGTGGCCCATGTCGCAGCGCAGGGACCGGGCGATGGAAAAGGCGTCCACGCGCTCACCGGTCTTCACCGCCTCGGCCAGGTCGCGGGCCAGGTCGCGGTGATATTGGAGATGTTCGTCGGGGGTCATCGGAGCGTCTCGGAAGGGATTCGGGGTTCGGGTTCTGCAGCCGCCAACCCGAAGCCTGCCCCGTCACGCCAGTCCCTCTGACCCGGGACACCCGGCGGCGAGGGGGCGGAGAGACACGACATCGCGTCGGCTCCCCGCACCAGATCACAGAAGAGTTAGAAAACTCCCTACGCCCCGCCCCGAAGCGCGGGTCAGGGGCCTCAATAGATCTCGAACAGGCCTGCCGCGCCCATGCCGCCGCCGATGCACATGGTCACCACGCCCAGCTTGGCACCCCGGCGCTTGCCTTCCATCAGGATGGTCCCGGCGCAGCGGGCACCGGTCATGCCGTAGGGGTGGCCGATGGAGATGGAGCCGCCGTTCACATTGTACTTGTCCGGGTCGATGCCCAGCTTGTCGCGGCTGTACAGGCACTGGGAGGCGAAGGCCTCGTTCAGTTCCCAGATGTCGATGTCGGACACCTTCAGCCCGTGGCGGGCCAGCAGCTTCGGCACGGCGAACACCGGGCCGATGCCCATCTCGTCGGGCTCGCAGCCGGCCACGGCCCAGCCCCGGAAGGCACCCAGCGGGCTCAGGCCCCGGCGCTCGGCTTCCTTGCCTTCCATCATCACCACGGCGGCGCCGCCGTCGGCCAGCTGGCTGGCATTGCCCGCCGTCACGAACTTGCCCGGTCCCTTCACCGGCTGCAGACCGGCGAGGCCGGCGAGGGTGGTTTCCGGCCGGTTGCACTCGTCCCGGTCGACCACCACGTCGACGATCGATTCCTGGCCCGTGGCCTTGTCGACCTTCTTCATGGTCGTGGCCATCGGCACGATCTCCTCGGCGATGCGGCCGTCGGCCTGGGCCTTGGCGTAGAGCTGCTGGGAGCGAAGGGCATATTCGTCCTGATATTCCCGGCTGATCCCGTAGCGCTCCGCCACGATGTCGGCGGTGTCGATCATCGGCATCCACAGGGCCGGATGCGACTTCATCAGGTCGTCCTGGGTGTAGAAATAGGTGTTCATGTGCCCGCCCATCTGCACCAGGGAGATGGACTCGACGCCCGCGCCCACGGCCACGGTGGCCCCGTCGGCCTTGATGTAGTTGGCGGCCACCGCGATGGCGTTGAGGCCCGACGAGCAGAAGCGTCCCACCTGCATGCCCGAGGTGGTCACCGGACAACCGGCATAGAGGGCGGCATTGCGCCCCACATTGTGGCCGGTGGCGCCTTCGGGGTTGCCGCTGCCCAGCACCACGTCGTCCACCTCGGCGGGGTCGATGCCGCCCCGGGACATGGCGTGCTTGATCGCGTGCCCGGCCATGGCCGCGCCGTGGGTGTTGTTGAAGCCGCCGCGGATGGACTTGGCCAGTCCCGTGCGGGCGTAGGAAACGATGACGGCGTCGCGCATGGCGGGGTCCTTGTCCGGAATGGGGCTCTTCAGCGAGTGGCCGGACCATAGCGACCGGCGCGCGACACCGCCAGTGCACGCGAACGTCAATGTCGGCGTCGGGGCCCGCCTCCGGGGGCCATGCGTGGACCTTCCGGCGAAATCATGGTGAGGATCGCGACGGCGACATGGAACCGGTGGCGCGGGTGTCCGGAGGGGCCTGACTTGAGCGACGCGACCTCATCTTCGGGATCCCGGACCTCCCTCATGCGGGTGATGGGGGTCGGCTTCAGCATCGCCCTGGCCTTCGGCAACACCATCGGCGTGGGCATCCTGCGCCTGCCGGGCTCGGTGGCGGCGGCGCTGCACGATCCGGTGCTGGTGATCGCCGTCTGGGTGATCGGCGGGGTCTATGCCCTGCTCGGTGCCGTATCGGTCGCGGAACTGGCGGCGATGACGCCCCTGTCCGGCGGCTTCTACGTCTTTTCCCGCCGGGCCTTCGGGCCGCGGTTCGGCTTTGCCGTCGGCTGGAACGACTGGCTCGCCACCAGCGTCACCTGCGCCTATGTGAGCCTGACGGCGGTGGACTTCCTCGGCGTCCTTGTTCCGTCGGTGGCCGCCCATCCGCAGGCGACCGCCATCGCCCTGATCGGTCTGTTCACCGCCGTCAACTGGGTGGGGGTGCGCACGGGCGGTGCGGTGCAGAACGCGGTCAGCGGCCTGGTCGGCCTGATGCTGGTGGGGCTGGCGCTTGCCTGCTTCGTCCTGCCGGCCCCGTCGGGTGCCGCACTGGGTGCTGCGGGTCCCGCCGGTTCGCCGATCCGGTTCACGGCGGCGGTGGTCACCGGACTGATCGTCGCCCTGCGCACGGTGCTGGTCACCTATGACGGATGGTACGGGGCCATCTACATGTCGGAGGAGACCGTGGATCCCGGTCGCAGCCTGCCCCGGGCGGTGATCGGCTGCGCGGCCCTGGTCATGGCCCTCTATGTGCTGATCAATCTGGGCTATCTCCACGCCCTGCCGCTGGCCCGGCTGAGCACGTCGAAGCTGCCCGCTGCCGAGGTGGCGGCCCGGATCTTCCCCGCCGGCGGCGCGATCTTCGTCACCGTGGTCTCCCTGCTGACCGTGCTGGGCCTGCTCAATGCCATGGTGCTGTGCGCCCCCCGGGTGCTGTTTGCCCTGGCCCGGGATACGGCCCGGGCCCGCCAGCTCACCCAGGTGGGCCGGGGCGGCACGCCCCAGGTCGCCACGGCGATCTCCATGGGTCTCGCGGTGCTGCTGGTGCTCAGCGGCAGCCTGGAGCAACTGGTGTCCGTGGCGGCGGTGTTCTTCGTGATGAACTTCGTCTTCAGCTATTCCGCCCTGTTCACCCTGCGGGTCCGGGAACCGGACGCGGAGCGACCCTTCCGGGCCTGGGGCTTCCCGGCCTCCACCGGGATCGTGCTCATCGGTTCCGGCATCTTTCTGGTGTTGACGGCGCAGGAGGACCCGCGCTCGGCGCTGATCGCCGGCGGGCTCCTGCTCATGTCGCAGCCGGCCTACAGCTGGGCCAACCGCCGGGGGGGCAAGGCCGAGGAAGCCCCCTAGGCCACGGCCTCCAGCGGAGCTTCGAGGCGGCTCAGCATTTCCCGCGGGCACACCTGCCGGAAGTGGGTCCTGTAGCGGTCCCAGTCCCTCAGCATGTCCGCCGCCAGCACCGAGCCGGTCTCCCGCTCATGCTCCGCGATCAGGGACAATAGCCGCCGTTCCCAGAAGGCGTTGGCCACGGGGGTGACCACCACGCTCTCGGGATTGACCCGGGTGTCGAAGTCGTTCGTGGCGTCATAGACGAAGGCCATGCCGCCGGTCATGCCTGCGGCGAAGTTGGCGTCCGTGGCCCCCAGGATGACCACCGTGCCGCCGGTCATGTACTCGCAGCCATTGGCTCCGCAGCCTTCCACGACAGCGACGGCACCGGAGTTGCGCACCGCGAAGCGTTCCCCCGCCCGGCCCGCGGCGAACAGACGACCGGAGGTGGCCCCGTAGAGGATGGTGTTGCCGAGGAGCGCGTTGTCGGTCCGTCCCCGGGCCGCGGGCGGCGGCCGGAGGGAGATGGTGGCACCGCTGAGACCCTTGCCCACATAGTCATTGGCCTCGCCGGTGAGGCGGATGTGCACCCCCTGCACGGCGAAGGCGCCCAGGCTCTGGCCGGCCGAGCCCTTGAGTTCCAGGGTCAGGTGGCCGGGGGCCAGTCCGGTCATGCCGAACTTGCGGACGATGCGCGACGAGATCCGCGCGCCGATGGCCCGCTGGGTATTCCGCACCGTGTAGGTCAGCTGCATCTTCTCGCCGCGGTCCAGCAGGGGAGCGGCGTCCTGCTCGATGTCCGCGTCGAGGGTGTCGGGCACCTCCGTTCGGCCCTCGACCACGCAGTAGGCCGGGTTCTGGCCCGGATCGGCGCGGACGAGCAGCGGGTTCAGGTCGAGATCGTCCAGGTGCTCGCCGCCGCGGCTCATCTGGAACAGCAGATCGGTGCGGCCGACGATGTCCCGCAGGGAGCGGAAGCCAAGCGACGCCAGGATCTGTCGCACATCCTCGGCGATGAAGCTGAACAGGTTGATGACCTTTTCCGGCGTGCCGGTGAACTTGGCCCGCAGGCGCTCGTCCTGGCTGCACACGCCCACCGGGCAGGTATTGGAGTGGCACTGGCGCACCATGATGCAGCCCATGGCGATCAGGCTGGCGGTGCCGATGCCGAACTCCTCGGCCCCCAGCATGGCGGCGATGACCACGTCCCGGCCGGTGCGCATGCCCCCGTCGGCCCGCAGGGTCACCTGATGGCGGAGATTGTTCAGGGTCAGCACCTGGTTGGCCTCGGACAGGCCCATCTCCCAGGGGCCGCCGGCGTGCTTGATGGAGCTCTGCGGCGAGGCGCCTGTGCCCCCCACATGGCCCGCCACCAGGATCACGTCGGCCTTGGCCTTGGCGACGCCCGCGGCAATCGCCCCGATCCCGCCGGCGGAGACCAGCTTCACGCAGACCCGGGCCTCCGGGTTGATCTGCTTCAGGTCGTAGATCAGCTGGGCCAGGTCTTCGATGGAGTAGATATCGTGGTGCGGCGGCGGCGAGATCAGGGTCACGCCGGGGGTCGCGTGGCGCAGGCGGGCGATCAGTTCGGTCACCTTGAAGCCGGGCAGCTGGCCGCCCTCACCGGGCTTGGCACCCTGGGCGACCTTGATCTCGATCTCCCGGCACTGGTTCAGATATTCCGCCGTGACGCCGAAGCGCCCCGAGGCCACCTGCTTCACCGCCGAGTTGGGGTTGTCGCCATTGGGCAGGGGGCGATAGCGCTCCGGCACCTCGCCGCCCTCGCCGGAGACCGACCGGGCCCCGATCCGGTTCATGGCGATGTTCAACACCCCGTGGGCTTCCGGAGACAGGGCCCCCAGGCTCATGCCCGGCGTGACGAAGCGCTTGCGGATGGCGTTGACGCTCTCCACCTCGTCCAGGGGCACGGGCTTGCGGTCGCTCTGCCATTGCAGCAGGTCGCGCAGGGCCACGGGCTGATCGCTGCGCATGCCCTCGGCGAAGCGGGTGTAGAGCTCGTAGGAGCCGGTGTTGCACGCCTCCTGCAGGGTGTGGATCATCGCCGCCTCGTAGGCGTGCTTCTCGCCCGAGGCGCGCTGGCGATAGAAGCCCCCCACCGGCAGGGCGATGGCACGGGTGCCATAGGCCCGGTCGTGAACCTCCAGGGCCTTCTGCTCCAGCCCGGCCAGGCCGATCCCGGAGATCCGGGAGTTCATGCTCGGGAAGAACTCCGCCACCAGGGCGCGGGACAGGCCGATGGCCTCGAAATTGGACCCGCCCCGATAGGACGAGATCACCGAGATGCCCATCTTTGAGAGGATCTTCAGAAGACCCGCCTCGATGCCCTTCTTGAAGTTGAGGCAGGCGTCCCGGAGCGTCAGGTCCCCCATCAGCCCACGCTCCAGCCGGTCCTGGAAGGTTTCCTGGGCCAGCCAGGCGTTCACCGCCGTGGCCCCGACGCCGATCAGCACCGCAAAACCGTGGGTGTCCACGCACTCCGCCGAGCGCACGAGGATCGACACGTAGGACCGCAGGCCCCGGGCGACCAGGTGGCTGTGCACGCCGCCGGTGGCCAGCACCATGGGCAGGGCGCAGCGGTCCGGACCCGCATGCTCGTCGGTCAGCACGATCTGGGTCCGCCCGGACAGCGCCGCCTCCTCCGCCTCGGCACGGATGCGGTCGAGATGGGCGCGGAGCGCGGCCCCCGGTGCCGCGCCCGGTGCGGGCAGGGGGAAGGTGCAGTCGATCACCGCGGCCGTCTTCTCTCCCAGCACGCCGAGGAAGCGGTCATACATGCCGTTGGTCAGGATGGGACTTTCCAGAACGTAGACGTCGGTCTGGGTCTCGTCCTGAGCGAGGATGTTGCCGAGGTTCTTGAAGCGGGTCTTCAGGCTCATCACCCCCGCCTCGCGCAGGGGGTCGATGGGCGGGTTGGTCACCTGGCTGAAGTTCTGGCGGAAGAAGTGGCTGAGCGGCCGATAGCCCTCCGACAGCACCGCCAGCGGGGTGTCATCCCCCATGGAGCCGATGGCCTCCTTGCCCTCCTCGGCCAGGGGGGCAAGGATCAGCTCCACGTCCTCCATGCTGAGGCCGGCGGCCACCTGGCGGCGCACCAGCGCCTCCCGGTCCAGCTTGCGCGGCTCAGGGCCCGGCCCGATCCGGTCCTCGAGCCCCACGATGTTCTTCAGCCATTCCGTATACGGATGATCATCGGCGAGGGCGTCGACCAACTCCTCCTCGTCGTAGAAGCGGCCTTCCTGGAGGTCCACGGCCAGCATCCGGCCCGCCGTGATGTGGGTCTTGGAGACGATCCGGCTCTCCTCCACCCCGCACATGCCGGCCTCGGATCCCATGATCAGAAGCCCGTCGGAGGTGCGGGCGACCCGCAGGGGGCGAAGGCCGTTGCGGTCCTTGCCTGCCACCACCCAGCGGCCGTCGGTGGCGCACACCGCCGCCGGGCCGTCCCACGGCTCCATCACCGCGTTGCAATAGGCGTAGAGCGCCGCATGCGACGGCTTCAGCCGGGGGGAGGCGGCCTCGGGCATCAGCAGGGCCTTCACCATCGGTGCCGGGCGACCGGCGCGGACCAGCACCTCGAACACGTTGTCGAGGGCGGCACTGTCGGAGCCACCCGGCTGGATCACCGGCTTGACCAGACCGTCATGCTCGCCGAACGCATCGGCGGTCATGCGGATCTCGTGGCTCTTCATCCAGTTGACGTTGCCCTTCAGCGTGTTGATCTCGCCGTTGTGGGCCAGCATGCGGAAGGGCTGGGCCAGCCGCCATTCCGGGAAGGTGTTGGTGGAGTAGCGCTGGTGGAAGATCGCCACTGCACTGGCAAACCGCTCATCCCGCAGATCGGGATAGAAGTCGTCGATGTGCTCGGCCAGGAACATGCCCTTGTAGACCAGCGACCGGGCGGACAGGGAGCACACATAGAACGGGGCCACGCCCGCGGCCGAGACCTGCTTCTCGATCCGCTTGCGGATCAGGAACAGGGCGCGGTCCAGCTTGGAGCCGTCGGCGTCATCGGCGATCAGGGCGGCGGGGGCGGCCAGCATGATCTGCTCGATCTCGGGACGGGTGGCGTTGGCCTTCTCCCCGATCACGGCACCGTTCACCGGCACCTGGCGCCAGCCATAGATGTAGAAGCCCGCCCGCAGCACCTCGCTCTCGACGATGGTACGGCAGGCCTCCTGCGCACCGAGATCCGTGCGGGGCAGGAAGATCTGGCCCACGGCGATGGCGCCGGGCTGCACCCGGTGACCGATCCGGCGCACCTGGTCTGCAAAGAAGTCCTGGGGGACGTTCAGCAGGATACCCGCCCCGTCGCCGGTCTTGCCGTCGGCGTCCACGGCCCCGCGGTGCCACACGGCCTTCAGAGCGCGGATGGCCAGCTCCACCACTTCCCGGCGGGGCTTGCCGTCGAGGGCGCAGACCAGGCCGACGCCGCAGTTGTCCCGCTCGCTCGCGGGATCATAGGCACCGGTGTCCGTCAGCAGCTGACGGTTGGCGAGGTAGCGGTCGATGGTGTCTGACATGGGTTCAGGCCTGTTCGGCAAGGGCCAGACCGGCTTTCGCCGCGGCCGTCTTTTCCAGATAACGGTGCACGCCCTCGGCAGCGTCCAGACCGTCGCGGACGGCCCAGACCACCAGCGAGGCACCCCGGGCGATGTCCCCGGCGGCGAACACGCCGTCCAGATTGGTCGCGAGGGTCCGGGTGTCGACCTTGATGGCCCCCCACCGGTTCAAGGCCAGGCCCGGCGCACCATAGCCGTGCACCACATCCTCGGGGTCGAAGCCCAGGGCCTTGATCACCAGGTCGGCGGGCAGGTCGAATTCACTGCCGGGAACCTCTTCCGGCGTCTGCCGGCCGGACGCATCGGGGGCTCCCAGCCGCATGCGCACGGCCCGGACCCCTTGCACGCCGGCGGCGTCGCCGTGCAGGGCCTTGGGCAGGGCCAGCCATTCGAACACCACGCCCTCTTCCTCGGCATGGGTCACCTCCCGGTCGGAGCCCGGCATGTTGGCCCGGTCCCGGCGGTACAGGCAGGTGACGCTGGCGGCGCCCTGGCGGATGGCCGTGCGGACGCAGTCCATGGCCGTGTCGCCGCCACCGACCACCACCACCCGCTTGCCGTTGGCGTCCAGCGAAGGCGGCAGCGAGCCGTCTCCGAGCCCCGCGCGGTTGGAGGCGATCAGATAGTCGAGGGCGGCAGCCACGCCGGCGGATCCCGTGCCCGGCACCCCCATGTCCCGGGCCTTGTAGACGCCGGTGGCGATCAGCAGGGCATCATGCCGGGCCCGCAGGTCCGTGAGGGTGGCGTCCCGGCCCACCTCGAAGTTCAGGCGGAAGTTCACGCCGCCCTCCGCCAGACGGGCGGTGCGGCGGACGACCACGTCCTTTTCCAGCTTGAAGCCGGGAATGCCGTAGATCAGCAGCCCGCCCGGGCGGTCATGGCGATCATAGACGGTGACCCGATAGCCCCGCTCCCGCAGGCGCTCGGCGGCCGTGAGCCCGGCGGGTCCCGCGCCGATGATGCCGACGGACTGGGCCCGCTCACGTAGGGGCTTCAGCGGCTGGACCCAGCCCTGCGCCCAGGCG
>Ga0007833_1000323_pt1 | contig 10632 bp, 7 predicted proteins | sample CryBogCBE25Jul07_FD_71204 | JGI IMG/M metagenome (GOLD analysis project Ga0007833, IMG submission 71204) | Freshwater microbial communities from Crystal Bog, Wisconsin, USA - CBE25Jul07 | ecosystem: Environmental > Aquatic > Freshwater > Lake | place: Crystal Bog, Wisconsin, USA | collected...
GTATTCAGCCGGTCGGGCTCACGGACCTTGCGTTCAAGCCCGGCCTGGAGGGAGCGTGCAATGCCCGTCTCGCCCGCCTCATAGGCCAGGGCGACAACCCCGCGAGGTCGCGCAGAGGCGTCTGGTAGGCATCGTCGGGCGAGGCCCAGCCCCGGGCCGCCACGGCCTGGAGGAAGCTGTCATGCGCCCGACCGCGATCCCCCATGGCCGCCAGGGCCGCACCGATCTGGGCCCGGGCGAGCGCGGAGGATTCCTTGTCGAAGCCGGCATCATGGAACCAGCGCAGGCGTCCGAGGTCCCCGTGACCGCTCTTGGCCATGACATAGAGGGCATAGGCCGCCGCCCGGCTGCGCAGACGTTCCGTCGCCTGACGGTCCTTGTCGGAGGTCCGTCCGAACCCGGCATAGGTCTGCATCCGGTAGCCGACAGAGGTGTATCCGTCCGTCTGGGACACCGAGCGCATGGCCGACACGGCCCGGCCGATGGCCTCGTCCGGCACGGCGGCACCCATGGCCTTCGCATCCAGCAGGAAATCGACGATGAAGGCCCCGGTCCACGGATCCGCCTCGCCATCCCCCACCTGCCACAGGCCGAAGGAGCCATCCAGCGCCTCCCGGTCCAGGAGCCTGGAGACCGACGCCGCCAGCGCCGTCCGCGCGGCAGCTCCGCCCCCCGAGGCCAGGGAGAACAGGGCCGCATAGCCCTTGGACGCGAGTTGCTCGCTGCAGCCATAGGGATAGCGCGACAGGGCCGTGGCGATCGGTGTCGGATCGAAATTGGCGAAGGGGGAATAGGACACGGTGAGGCCGGCATCCGCCGCCAGCCCGGTCAGCAGGGTCGCGGAAGGCGTGTAGCTGTCCCCCGGCTTCTGCTGGGTTGTGAAGGCCCGGGTGATCTGCCCCCAGCCCGCGCGGGTCTGCAAGGGGAAGGTGCGATCGGCGGCGAAGCCCGGTCCCCGGGCATCGAGGGTGACCTGGCCGATGGCCGGACGATGGCCGGCGGTCAGGCTGATCCGTTCGGTCACGTGCTGCCCCGGCTGCAGGTTGAAGCTCGCACCCGGTGCCGCGATGGGCCCCTCCCGGCCGTTCAGACTGACCCGGTAGCTTCCGGCCCGGCCCTCCACATTGTCCAGCTCCACCGTCGCCCAGGCCCGGTCACCCGGCGCGAGGAACCGCGGCAGGGCCACCTCGGCCACCACCGGCTCGCGGATGATCAGGTCGGAGGTGCCGGAGCCGACGGCGCTGTCCGTCCAGGCCACGGCCACCAGCCGCAGCTGGCCGTTGAAGTCCGCCGCCGGCAGACGCACGGTGGCATGCCCGGACGCGTCAGTGGTCACAACGCCCGACCACAGGGCGACCGAGCGGATCGGCACCACGGCCAGTCCGGCCCCGCCCACCTCGTCTCCCCCGAAGCTGACGGCCCCCGCCGCGCCGAGGTTCGGATCGAGCAGGCGGCCGTAATCGTCGCGATAGGCGAGCCCGAGGGCCCGCTTGCCGAAGTACCAGCCGGCCGGGTCAGGGGTCTTCTGGTGCGTCAGGCGCAGGATGCCCTCGTCCACCGCCGCGAGCGTCACCCGGGCGGTCTGTCCGCCGGTGAGCCCCCGAACCTGCAGGTTCGCCACGACGGGTGCGTGAGAGCCGATCCGGGTCGGTGTTCCGATGGCGACGGTGAGCTTCCGCCCCGGTGCCTCGAGGGGCACATAGACGAGCCCCACCGCCCGGCGGGGCTTGGGACTGGAGACCGGGTCCCTCGGCTGGACCACGGTCACCAGCACATAGGCCCCCGCCCCCCAGTCCGCACCGGCCCGCAGATGGACACTGCCGCCATTGGCCCCGATCGTCGCGGACTTCAGATTGATCAGACGGTCCCCGGCCACCGCCACCTGGGCCTCGCCGGCGAAGGGGGCCTGGATGCGGATCTCCACGTCGTCGCCGGGGTGATAGCCCGTCCGCACGGCGGAGACCCGGGCCATGTCGGGGGCCTCCACCCCGTCCTCGGCATCGCCCCAACCGGCGGACTGACGGATGACCGTGTGCGCTCCAGTGCCCGGTTCGTCGAGCACGAGGCGGTAGTCCCCCCAGGGCAGCTTCCTGCTGATCCGTGCAGCCCCGCCGGTGCCCACCGAAAGGGTGCCCTCGGCGATGGGGATGTCCCGGCTGGTGCGCCGCCAGGACCAACGGCCACCGGACTCGAACCAGTCGTAGTTCCAGCGTTCGGAGATCAGCACATAGTGCACCTGCGGCGCCGCCACCCGGTGTCCCTGGGCGTTGACCGCCACCACCTCGAAGGTCTGGACCGGATCGGCACCGGCACCCGGTGTCGATTTCACACCCAGATAGAGGTCGCGCAGGTGCAGCTTGAGGGTCGTCTGCTCCGCCACGGGGCGACCACCGGGCTCGAACACCGACGCGGTCAGCCGGGCCCGGAGCGGGTCGGTCGGCCGGCCGAGGCTCTTGAGATCGAGAGGAGCCAAGGCACGTCCCGAGGCATCGGTCTGCCCCTGCGGCGTCTCGACCAGCTTCTCGTCGAAGGGTTTCTGCTGGTCGCCCCACACATAGCCCTTCAGGGCCGGGAAGGGATCGGGATCGACGCTCACCCGGGCTTCGGAGGTCACGGCGAGGCCCGCGGCGATGGCCCCATAGAGGTACCGCGCCGCGACCTGCACCCGGCGGGTTTCCCCTGCCAGCACCGGCCGGTCAGGATCGGCCCCGAGGGTGACGGCCAGCCGCTGGGGCGCGAAATCCTCCACCTGGAAGGCGGCGGAGCCGGAGGCACCCTCGGTGCCCTCCATCTCGAGGCTGACCCGCCACATGGCCCGGGGGGCCCCGGCGGGCAGCACCACATCCGCCGCCGCCGATCCGCCGGGAGTTGCCTTGAACGGATAGCGGGCGAATTCCAGCCCCGAGGGTCGCCGGACCACCAGCGCCCCCCGCCGGTCGGTCACGGCATGGGCCAGTCGGTCGCGCAGCAGGCCGACCACATGCACGGTCTCCCCCGGGCGATAGATGCCCCGGTCGGTATAGACAAAGCCGTCCACCGCACCGGCGGCCCGGGCCACATCGGCGCCCGTGGTCGGCTTCGACCCCGGGGGCGAACGTCCGCCCACGTCCTGCTTGGACAGGTCCACTGGCGAGCGTTCGAGATCCAGCAGGGTGAAGTCCGCCGTCGGACCATAGGCCATGACGCGCACGGGCCTGGCCCCGTTCTCCCCGCCCAGCAGGGCCCGGGCAAAGCGGACGCGGCCGCTGGCATCGGTGAGCGCGGACGCAAGTTCCCCGCCGTCCGCCCCGACGAGGGCCAGGCGGACCCCCGACATCAACCGGGCCGTCTTGAGGGAGCGCACCACCACGTCCAGGGCGTCACTGCCGTCATAGGCCTGCAGCGCCATGTCCGTGAACAGGATCCAGCGCCGGGCGGTGGCGGGACGGGAGGCATCGGCCTCCCCGTTTCGGGGCTTCACCCCCCGCAGCCCCGTGGCATCCCGCGCCACGACCACATAGGCACCGGACTGCAGGGTCTTGAGCACGGCGCCCAGGGGAAAGACCGTCGTGGTCCGCTGGTCGGCGGCGCCATGAACCGCCATGTCCCCTTCCCAGACCTTGCGGCCGTCATCCCCCACGTCGTCCTCGGAATACTCGTCCTCGGCACTGGGCTGGGGGGCACTGATCTGCTTGCGGACCAGGTTCCGGTCGGGCACGCGCCACACCTCGAGGTGCAGCCGGGTCACGTTCACCGTTTCCAGTCCCACCCCGTCGGCATCCTCCCGCGGCAGGATCACCCCCTCGCCGGAAAAGCCCACATAGGTCGGCTTGGCACCGGCCACGAACTCCACGTCGGTCGTCTCGGCCAGGGTCTCACCAGCGGCGGACGGCAGGCCGCGCAACAGGGTCACGGTGCGCCCGGCATAGCCCACATCCGCCACGCAGAGCTCGTCCTCATGGACCGTCACCGCGACCGGATGGCCGAGACCGGGACGGACCGAGACGAAATCGCTGTAGGAGGCCCGCGGATCGAGGGGCCGGGTCATGCGGATGCAGGCCGAGGGGGCCGTGCCGCGGGAATCCAGCCGACTGGTCCAGACGGTGAAGCCGTCCGGCTTGCGCGGCGCGGCGCGGGGGGCATCGGCGGCGCGGGGCTTGCCGAACAGGGACCACGGGCTTCCGTCCCTGGCCGCCTGGGCCACCGGTGTGGCGGGTGGCGGCGCGGCGGTCAGCCGGGCAAGGCCGAAACCGGCAGCGAAGGCCGCGATTATCAACCCGGCCGCGATCCAGGTCCGACGCTCGCCTGCAAGACCCGCCATGACCGCATCCCCCGCTCGCCCGAGGTGATCATGTGCCGGGCAGCGCGTGAGTCAATCGCGGGCCGGGGGAATTCCGCTCGCGCGATGCGGTCATCGGCGACGGCCGAAGCCTCAGGGCTGTTTCGGCAGCCAGGGAACGAAGCCGGAGGTGGTTTCCATGTACCGGACATAGTCCGGGCGGGTCTTGCGCAGGCGGTATTCCAGCGTCGGCGCACCGCTCCACTTCATCAGGGTCCAGGTCAGCAGCACCGGGCCCGGCAGGGCGAACAGGCCGCAAGGGGTCTCTGCCGCGATCAGGAACAGGCCCCACCAGGTACAGGCGTCGCCGAAATAGTTCGGGTGCCGGGTGTAGCGCCACAGGCCGCTGGACAGGACCTTGCCCCGGTTGGCCGGATCGGCGCGGAACCGGGTCAGCTGCCAGTCTCCCACGGTCTCGAACAGCACGCCGAACAGGCCCAGCCCCACACCGGCAAGGGCGACGGGCCCGAGGGGGGCCGGGCCGGTGCCGACCTGGCCCAGCTGCACGGGCAGGCAGACGATGAACAGAAGCGGGGCCTGGGTGGCGAAGACCAGGCGCAGCGTGGCCTCGCCGAAGCCCCAGCCCTTGGCGTCCTTGGCCTTCTCCATCATCCGGATGTAGCGACGATCCGGGCCGTGATGGCGCCAGCGCCACAGGAGATACCCTCCGAGCCGGAACCCCCACAGGCTGCACAGGGCCGTCAGGGCCAGCTTGTGCGGGGTGAGCCCCCCCGTGACCACCAGGCTGGACCAGGCCAGGGTCACCATGCCCAGCGCCCAGAAGGCGTCGACGAAGGTCACGTCCTTCAGGCGCAGCGCCACGAGCCACAGGAGCGCGAAGAGGGCGACGCAGACCCCCGCATTGATCGCAAGAACGGTCAGGATCGGCATGGTGTCTCCGAAGGCTTGCTCAGACGGCCGGACGGTCGGCCAGGGCCAGCACATGCGCGGTGGGCGCAGCGCCCCCCTGCTGGGCGGCAATGACGCCCACATCCACATAGTCCCGCCAGTCGAGGATGCGGTCCCCGCGGAAGCGGATGACCCCGGCATAGGGGGCCACCACGGTCAGGCCGCTCTTCGTGGTGAACTCGTCCACCCCCTCCACGAACAGACGGTCGGCGCTTTCGGCATGGTCGAACACGCGCCAGCGCACCTCGGCCATGTCGGCCCCGAAGCGGATCAGGAACTTGCGGGCGGCGGCCTTTCCCTTCAGCGGCGGCTCGGCCCCCACGGCAAAGTGCCAGACGATGTCGTCATCCATGCGGGCCAGCACATCCTCGATGTCCCGTCGCTTCCAGGCGTCGATCAGGGCGAGGAACTGGTCGATCCGGCGGGGCGCGGTCATGCGTCAGACCCCGACCACGAGGCTGACAGTGGTGGTGGTCGAGCCGCCGATGTTGAGGGTCTGGCAGGTCCGGGCCCCCTCCACCTGATAGTCGCCCGCCTCGCCGGTGACCTGCTTCATGGCGTCCAGCGCCATGCGCACCCCCGTGGCCCCCACTGGATGACCGAGCCCGATCAGCCCGCCCGAGGGATTGATCGGCAGGCGGCCGCCCATCTCGATCACGCCCGCCTCCACCGCCTTCCAGGACTCCCCCGGCGCGGTGAGGCCCAGATGGTCGATGGCCATGTATTCGGTCATGGCAAAGCAGTCGTGGGTCTCCACCACATGGATCTCGGACAGATCGGTCACCCCGGCCCGACGACGGGCATCCTCCACCGCCCGGCGGACCTGCGGGAACACGTAGGTCTGCCCCTCGCTCGCCCGGATCTTGTCGGCATAGGGAATGGGGGCGGAGCGATGACCCCAGCCGCGGATGCGCGCCAGATCCTCCAGCCGTCTGCCCCGGGCCTTCGCCCACTCCGCCGCCCTTCGGGGGGAAGCGAGGAAGATCACGGCCGCCCCATCGGTCACCTGCCCGCAGTCGAGCTTGCGGGTCCGTCCCTCCACCACCGGGTTCAGGGCATCGTCCTGGGTGAAGCTGTTCTCCGGGAAGGTCCATTGCCGGGTCTGGGCATTGGGATTGCGGCGGCCATTGGCGAAGTTGATCTCCGAGATCCGCAGCACGTGGGCGGGATCCAGGCCATAGCGGCGCTCATATTCCTCGGCGAGGTCGGAGAAGGCCCGCGGCCAGGGGAACTGGGCGTCGAGATATTCATGACCCGCCCAGGCCGCTGCCCCGAGGTGCTGCGCCGCCTGCTGCCCGGAGACGTTGCGCATCTGCTCGATGCCGACGACGCAGGCGAGGTCGTAGCGTCCGGCCTCGATCTCCGCCGCGGCCGCGAGGATGGCCACGCTGCCGGACGCACAGGCCGCCTCGTGCCGGGCCGTGGGCATGCCGTCGAAGTCCGGATGCACAAGGCCGAAGAAGCCCCCGAGCAGGCCCTGCCCCGCGAACAGGTCGGCGACGAAATTGCCCACATGGCCGCACTCGATGTCCTTCGGCTCCAGCCCGGTCGCATCGAGGCCGTGGCGCACCACGTCCGCGAAGACGTCGGCCAGCTCCAGACCCTGCCGGGTCCAGTTTGCGGAGAAGTCCGTCTGCCAGCCGCCCAGGATATAGGTCATGTCGCGTCCGTTCCTGTCTGGGCCATCGGGCACCGTCGCGCCGTCGGCCGATTGATGTTGCGCGCCGGGATCAGCGCCCCAGACCGCGCAGGGCACCGGCCTCCGCGGAGTCGATATATTCGTCGAGCCGGGTGATCCGGCCATCCGCCATGCGCACCACGACGCAGGCCGACATCTTCCAGGGCGTTCCGTCGGGCAGGGTTGCGGACAGGACGTGCTGCTGCACGAAGCCGTTCTTCAGGGCCTCCAGACGCTGCACGGTGTAGACCCGGTCGGGCAGCTTGCGCACGAACCAGTCCAGCGACCTCATGTTCTGGTCGACGGTCTGTTCCACATCATCGATGTTGTGCCAGATCTTCGCATCCGGGGCGTAGCAGGCCCGCACGGCGTCGGCGTCGCCCTCCTGGATGGCCGCCACGAACCGCCTGGCGAAGGTCAGGATCTCGTCCTCGGTCATGATCTTGATCCCCTCATCGGCCGGTGCTGATCCTGTCGGCCGTCAGCGCCCGGCGCATGGCCAGCTCCAGCCCCTTGGGGTCCCGCGACAGGCTGGCGCGGACGTCGATGGCGAGGAAGTCGGTATCCACCTCGTCCACCCCGCGGGCAATGGCCTTGAGGGCCGCCCGGGCGATCGTGGACGGTGCCTCCTTGAAGCCGTCCACATGGCTGGCCATCCGCGTGTCGACGGAGCCGACGATCAGGGCGGTGACATGGGTGTTCTGCGGGGCCAGCTCGGCCCGGAGACAGGCACACATCGCCCGCCCGGCGAACTTGGACGGGCTGTATCCGCCCATGACCGGGGCTGCGACGATGCCGCCCACGGACAGGACATTGGCGATGGCACTCTCCCCGTGCCGTGCCAGGATCGGGGCAAAGGCGCGACACATCATCAGCGGACCGAAATAGTTGGTCTCCATCTCCAGCCGGGCCGCGGTCAGGTCCGGGGCCCGCATCAGGGTCGTGTTGCAGAAGGCCCCGGCATTGTTGATCAGCAGGCTGACATCGGGGCAGGCCTCGGCCGCGGCGGCGATCTGGTCAGGATCCGTCACGTCGAGGCGAACGGCCACCAGCCGGTCCGGGGCCTCCGCCACCAGGGCCGCCGCATTGGCCGGATCGCGGGTGCCCACATAGACCCGCCGCGCGCCCGCTTCCAGCAGACCGCGCACCAGCGCCTCACCGATCCCGCGATTGCCGCCCGTCACCAGCGCGACACTGTCCTGCAGCTTCATCCCCGTGCGTCCCGCCGTTTCCGTCCCGGTGCTGCCGCCCGCGAGCGCAGCCCCCTTGTCTGCCGGTCTTGCGCCAGCTGATCCTGAGGCTAGACCTCCTGTCAGGCATTTCAACCCGCTTTCCCGCCGACGCCTCCCTTGCGTGCCCGCGCGAGCGGGATCAGACCTGCAGGCGGGCCTCGAGGGCGGCGATGAACGGTGCAAGCTTCGGCGGTGCCTGCGGACTGGCGGGGCGGACCACCCAGATGGCCACCGGTTCGGGAGCTGCGTCCTCGAGCACGACCTCCCGCAGGGCACCGCTGGAGAGTTCGGCCTCGACGTCCCAGTAGGAGAAGGTGGCGATCCCCAGTCCGGCGAGGCAGGCCACATGGACGGCCTCCATGCTGTCCGACTCGAAGCGGCCCTCGAAGCGGACCTCCCGCACCGCGCCGCCCGTGACGAAGGGCCAGGCCGCCCGATCGATGAGGCCGAGCCTCTGGTGATCCGCCAGATCGTTCAGGGTGCGGGGCACCCCGTGGCGTTGCAGATAGGCCGGGGAGGCGCAGAGCCGCCGGGGATTGTCCGCCAGCTTGCGGGCCAGCAGGCTCGAATCCCGCAGACGGCCGATCCGCACGGCGAGGTCAAAGCCCTCTCCGACGATGTCCGTCATCCGGTCCTGCAGGGACAGTTGCACGCGCAGCGCGGGATAGGCCTCGAGAATGCCCGGGATCAGAGGCGCCACCACCTTCCGCCCGAAGGAGGCCGGGGCCGTGACCCGCAGCAGGCCCGAGACCGCGCCGATGCCGCCCGCCAGACTATCCAGCGCGCTGGTCTCCGCCTCCAGCATCGCCCGGGCATGGGGCAGGAAGGCGAGACCCTCCGGCGTGAGGGACAGCGAGCGCGTGGTCCGGTTCACCAGACGCACCCCCAGATGCTGTTCCAGCGCCGCAAGTCGACGGCTGGCGAGGGTCGGCGAGAGGCCGAGGCGGCGCGCGGCCCCGCTGAGGCTGCCGCTCGCAGCGGCCTGGCTGAGCACGGCGAGGGCCTGAGTGTCCATTCCGTCAAGAACCGATAAAGTGGCCTGTCAATTTCGGCTATTTATCCTGATACTGAAAAAATGCCAAAAGTTCGGCAGCGTCGGTGCGCCGACCCCTCGTCCCCCATTCAGCCCAGGGTATCCTGATGACCTCCCGCCTCGTTCCCGACCCAATCCTGCAAAGCTTCGTCGAAACCGAGGTGCTGCCGGGCCTGGACATCACGCCCGCGGCCTTCTGGTCGGCCCTCGAAGGCCTGGCGACGGAATTCGGTACGCGCAATGCGGAGCTGCTGGCCGTCCGTGACAGCCTTCAGGCCCAGCTGGACGCCTACTGGTCTTCCCAGCGGGGCAAGGCGGTGGATGTGGGCGAGGAGGCGCGGTTCCTGCGCCAGATCGGCTATCTGAGCGACGAGGCCCCGGACTTCCAGATCGGCACCACCGGCGTCGACGCCGAAATCGCCAGCACCGCCGGGCCCCAGCTGGTCGTTCCCCTGTCCAATGCCCGCTACGCGCTGAACGCGGCAAATGCCCGTTGGGGTAGCCTGTATGACGCCCTCTACGGCACCGACGCCCTGGCTCCGGTGCTTCCGGCCGGTCCCTACGACATCGAGCGCGGGGCAAAGGTCATCGCCTATGCCCGGGACCTGCTCGACGAGATCGCGCCGCTGGACGGGGCCAGCCACCGGGACGCCGCCCGCTACACCGTGGTCGACAGCCTGCTGCGGGTCGGCCTGATCAATGGCGGCGAGACCGGGCTCCTCCACCCCGAGGTCCTGGCGGGATGGCGCGGCGATGCGGGTGCGCCGGACGGTGTGCTGCTGTGCCACAACGGCCTGCACTGCGAGATCCTGATCGACCGAAAGAGCGCCATCGGCCGGGATGACCCGGCAGGGATCAGCGACCTCCTGATGGAAAGTGCCCTGACTGCGATCCAGGACTGCGAGGATTCGGTGGCCGCTGTGGATGCGCAGGACAAGGTGGGCGTCTATCGCACCTGGCTCGGCCTGATGAAGGGCGACCTGGCGGAGACCTTCCAGAAGGGCGGCCAGGTCCAGACCCGCCGCCTGAACCCCGACCGCACCTATACCGGCCGGGACGGCCAGCCCCGGGTGCTGAAGGGGCGGGCCGTGCTGCTGGTCCGCAATGTCGGCCACCACATGCTGAGCGATGCGGCCCTGCTCGACGGCCAGCCGGTCTACGAGACGGTGATCGACGCCCTGGTCACCGTGGCCAGTGCCCTGCATGACCTGCGCGGTGCCAAGGCCAACAGCGCCACGGGCTCCATCTATGTGGTGAAGCCCAAGATGCACGGACCGGACGAGGTCGCCCTGGCCGTTCGCCTGTTCGACGGGGTGGAGGACGCACTGGGCCTGCCCCGCAATACCGTCAAGATCGGCATCATGGACGAGGAGCGCCGGACCAGCGCCAATCTGCGCAGCTGCATTCACGCGGCCCGGGACCGGGTGGTGTTCATCAATACCGGCTTCCTCGACCGCACCGG
>Ga0007833_1000330_pt1 | contig 10566 bp, 9 predicted proteins | sample CryBogCBE25Jul07_FD_71204 | JGI IMG/M metagenome (GOLD analysis project Ga0007833, IMG submission 71204) | Freshwater microbial communities from Crystal Bog, Wisconsin, USA - CBE25Jul07 | ecosystem: Environmental > Aquatic > Freshwater > Lake | place: Crystal Bog, Wisconsin, USA | collected...
GCAACTTCCTCGCCGCAGTCGCTCTCGTATCGGCAAGGCTGTGGATCAGAGCTATTGAGTCCACGCCCTAGACCTCGAGATCATCCTCGCGCCCCTGGAGGGGCCGGGGGGCGAACCGGACCGGTTCATCGGGCTCTACCAGCTGCTGGAACCCACGCCGCTTCTCACCGGGCGGCCGGTATCACAGTTGTCGATGACCTCGGCGCAACGCCTTGCCGCCCCGGTGCCGACAGGCACCGCCGGACCGGCACCGCACCTGCGCCTGGTCGTGAACAACGGACGCTGGGTGGCCTAGCGCCACAGCCGGTCAGGCTGCCGACATCACGCCGGGATCCTCCGGTGCGAGGGGCGCACGGCCCCTTAGTTCGTCGGCGATCTTCTCGGCGATCATGATGGTCGGGGCATTGGTATTGCCGCCAATCAGGGTGGGCATGACCGAGGCGTCGACGACGCGGAGCCCTTCCAGTCCGAACACCCGCAGGGACGGGTCGACCACCGCCATCGGGTCGGTCTCCAGTCCCATCTTGCAGGTCCCCACCGGGTGATAGATCGTCTCTCCATGGGCCCGGATCCAGGCGTCCAGATCGGCGTCGGACTGCACGGCCTGACCCGGGGCCAGTTCGGCCCCGCGGAACTCCCGCATGGCGGACTGGGCCACCACGTCCCGAGCGATCCGCACCCCTTCCCGCACGGCCCGGCGGTCCTCGTCGGTGGCGAGATAGTTGGCGAGGATGGTCGGGTCCGCGAACGGATCGGCGGAGCGCACCCCGACCCGGCCCCGGCTTTCCGGCCGCAGCTGGCAGACATGCATCGTGAACCCGTCCTGCTTGGCCTCGGCCTTGCCGTGGTCCTGCATGATGGCCAGGACGAAGTGCAGCTGCAGGTCCGGCCGGTCCAGGTCCGGGCGCGACTTCAGGAAGGCCCCCGTCTCCAGTCCGTTCTGGCGGCCGGTTCCCTGGCCTGTCAGCATGTACTGGATACCTAGCGCCAGCCGCTTCAACCCCTTTGTGTCGTTGTAGAGCGTGACCGGTTGGGTGCAGGCCCAGTTGACCGCCACGTCCAGGTGATCTTGCAGATTCTCGCCGACCCCGCGGAGGTCGTGAATCGACGCGATCCCCGCCGACCGCAACCGGTCCGGATCCCCCACCCCTGACAGGTTCAGGATCTGCGGGGACTGGACCGCGCCGGCGCACAGAAGAACCTCGCGATCGGCATGGGCGGTGAGCACCTCGCCCCCTTGGCCCAGGACATAGTCGACGCCGACGGCCCGGCCCTTCTCGATGCGGATCCGGGTGGTCCGGGCCCCGGTCTGGACTGTCAGATTCGGCCGCTGCCCCATCACCGGCGACAGATAGGCCTCGGACGCGCTGCACCGACGGCCGTTTCGGATGGTCATCTGATAGCGACCGAAGCCCTCCTGCTCGGCCCCGTTGAAGTCATCGGTCAGGGAATGCCCCGCCTCGGCCCCGGCCTTGACGATGCCGCGATAAAGGGGATGACGCTCCGCGCGCTCGCCCCAGCTGACGATCAGCGGACCGGTCCCGCCATGGAACGGGGTTTCCCCGTCCGCAAAACCCTCGGACTTGCGGAAATAGGGCAGCACGTCAGCATAGGACCAGCCCGCGAGCCCCATCTGCCGCCACTGGTCATAGTCCCGGGCGTGCCCGCGGACATAGAGCATCCCGTTGATCGCCGAGGACCCGCCCAGCCCCTTGCCCCGCGGCCACCACAGCCTGCGGTCGTTCATGTGGGGTTCGGGCTCCGTCCAGAACCCCCAGTTGAAGTCGTTCTTGGCCTTGATGAGCTGACCTACACCGAGGGGCATCCGCACCAGTACCGAGGTGTTCGCCCCGCCGGCCTCCAGCAGCAGGACCCGGGTGTCGGGGTCCTCGGTGAGTCGGGCCGCCAGCACGCTGCCCGCGCTTCCGCCGCCGATGATCACATAGTCGAAAGGGCCGGAAGGCATGGTCGTCTCCGCTCAACTTATCGCTGTTAAGGCGCATGCTTGCCAGAGTTTGCGCCCAAGGCAAGGGACAAGCGCCGCGAACGACAGGTGACCGCGCACTGCATTCCCGTTAAGAGGTTCTGCCCGTGCGGACGTGGTGGAATTGGTAGACGCTCCGAAATTCCATTCGTTTAAGAGTCTCAATTTTCTCGATAATTTTCTGTTTTATATAATAATCATGCTCTTCAGCGACTTGCACAGCCGTTACACAGTTCTTGATTCCCCCCCCCAAAAAAAACTCGTATGTGTACGCTTCTGTCGACACCCCATGAAATCATGGGCGAAAAAGTCAATGTCTATATGTCCGAGAACTCGCGCTATTTGCGGTTTTCGAGCTTTTTAACGGTCGCAACCACCGCAACAGAACCGAGGAATAAAGCCCCTCACGCGCCAAAGAATTCGCCGAAGACTGGCATCTCGATCTCAAAGGCAAATCACGCAACGGAGAACTCAAGGGCGGTGTTACCTTCAAAAAGGCCGCCGACCAGTTCGTCCGCGAATTCGTCGCCCTGACCGAGGGCCACCGCAGCCCGATCTATGTGAAAGGACACGAGGATCGCCTTCGCGTCCATCTCCTCTCCTATTTCGGCAATAAAGCACTCTCCGAGATCGCTCCAGGCCGCGTACAGGAATATCGCATCCACCGGATGACATCGCGCAAGCCCTCCAATACCGGAGAACCGATGTAGCCTGCCAAGAGCAAGCTCCATCAGGAGATGGTCTGTTTGCGCAAGGTCCTGAAATGCGGCGGCAGCGGCGGCGCGATTCAGGTTGTCCGATGCGCACGAACGCGACCATGCCCACATCAATCGGCAAACCCACTAATAGCACGATACGAACTCTTATATGTAAGAGATAACGCCCGTTAGAACTTATATATAAGACATTTCTTGGCTTTCAGGGCGATTTCGGGCATGCTCGGCCAATGGAAAGAAGCGACGCTATGACCACCAAAACCAAGAGAGCCGCGCCTCGCGCCTATTCCCGTCATTGCAGGGAAGCCTTGGAGGTGTTGGGCCAGCTCATCAAAATCCACCGCATTGAACGCAAGCTAAGCGTCGAAGATCTCGCAGTGCGGGTAGGCGTATCACGCGACCTCCTGCACCGCATCGAGCGGGGCGATCCGCGCTGCGGTATAGGCCTAACCTTCGAAGCCGCGATCATCGTTGGCGTACCTCTCTTCGCGAGCGATCGCCCCGCGCTCGCCATCCAAAAGGAACTCCAAAGCGACAAGCTGCGCCTGCTGCCCAAGGCCGTTCACAAGCCACGCGCGACGGTGAAAGATGATTTCTGAAGCCCAGCGAGCTAGCGAGGCGTACGTTTGGATTTGGCTGCCCGGCGCGACCGAGCCCGTCGTGGCTGGTCGGCTTTCCCGCGAGCGAGGCGGAAGACTGAGCTTCAACTATGGCCGAAGCTATCTTGCCCGGCCCGATGCGATTTCGATCTACACGCCAGAACTGCCTCTGCGTGAAGGCTTGATCGAGCCCGAAGCGCGGATGCAACTGCCCAGCTGCATCCGGGACGGCTCGCCCGACGCCTGGGGACGTCGCGTCATTATTAATCGGACGACCGGCTTGCGGGGCGAAGATGCCGCTGCGGCCGAGCTCGACGAATTGACCTACCTGTTGGAATCCGGCTCGGACCGGATCGGTATGCTAGATTTTCAGCATTCCCCCACCGGCTATGCCCCCCGCGAAAGCGCCAACGTTACGCTCGAGGAACTGCTGGCGTCAGCCGAACGGGTCCAGCAAGGCCTGCCCCTCACACCGGAGCTTGCCCTCGCGCTTCAACACGGCACCGCCATTGGCGGCGCGCGCCCGAAGGCATTGATCGAAAGCGGCTCGAAGAAATACATCGCCAAGTTTTCTGCCTCGAACGACCTCTACAGCGTGGTCAAAGCCGAATTCATCGCGATGCGCCTTGCCGAAAGCGTCGGCATTCACGTCGCACCGGTCAAACTCGCCGAAGCTCTGGGCAAAGATGTACTGCTGATTGAACGGTTCGACCGCCAGCGAAACGAGCGCGGTTGGGAACGGCGCGGCATCGTATCCGCCCTGACCATGCTCAGCCTCGACGAGTCGGAAGCACGCTACGCAAGCTACGAGGACTTCGCCACCGTCATCCGCCACAAATTTGCGGATCCGACCGAGACACTGCACGAGCTGTTTCGCCGCCTTGTCTTCAACATCCTGTGCGGCAACACCGACGACCATGCCCGCAACCACGCCGCCTTTTGGAACGGAAGCGCCCTGCGCCTTACCCCAGCCTACGATATATGCCCGCAAGGACGAGCAGGTGGCGAGGCCTCGCAGGCAATGCTCATCACGGGAAATAGACGCCTAAGTCGCCTAGCCATTTGCATCGAAGCCGCCCCCCAGTTTCAGCTTACAGAAGCGCAGGCGAGGGAGATCGTGGCCATCCAAATTGCGACTCTCCGCGACCAATGGGAGGCCGTCTGCGACGACGCCGAGCTAAGCCAGGTTGATCGCGCCTATTTTTGGGGGCGGCAGTTCCTCAATCCCTACGCTTTCGAAGGGGCTCCGGACGGCTTCGCACGCTAATGTGCGTTGGCCCCCCAGCGTCCCGATTGATTGCCTTCGCAAGGCGACGCACCCTTGAACGCGAGCCGAAAGCCGGCAACCGGCACCCCCTCTAAATCCACCGGAATTCTTGAATAATTACCGATAGCAAGAAGATTATTGGAGCCTAACCGCTTTATCGCTATAGTTAGGGACACGCGGGCGTGGCGAAATCGGTAGACGCAACAGACTTAGACCAAACTTGAGTGCTCCCGGGGAAACCCAGGAAGTAGAACTGCTCAAATTCGGGGAAACCTTTCAAATGGCAATCCCGAGCCAAGCCGTCCGGCGCGAACGCGCCAGGCGGAAGGTGTAGAGACTAGACGGGCAGCACCTAAAGCGCGAACGCGCTAGGGTGAAGGTATAGTCCAGACCACAAACGGCCCGAACGGGCCGGCGGTGAAAACCGTAGGGGTAAGAAAATCTGTCAGGGGCAACCCTATGCCGGTTCAAGTCCGGCCGCCCGCACCAGCGCAATTGCCGGTCACGATCCGCGACAGGCCGACCTCCGGCGGCTAGGCTGCCCCCCTGTCCCCCGACCGAAATTCGGAACGCCTCATGTCGCCTGACCCGCTCCCGTCTGCCCCGGTTCGCAAGGCGTTTGCGGACGGCGACCTGCTGCTGGAGATCGAGGGTCCCGTGGCGACCCTGGTGCTCAACCGACCGCGGCAGCGCAATGCCCTGAACCTCGCCATGTGGCACGACCTGCCAAGGGTGATGGCTGCCCTGGAGTCCGACTCACCCGTTCGGGCCCTGGTGATCCGGGGCGCGGGCGGGCACTTCGCCTCCGGGGCGGACATTGCCGAGTTTCCGGCGGTCTTCGGCCAGAAGGAGTCAGCCGTGGCCTATACCCGCGCCATTGATGCGGCGACAGCGGCCATCGACGGGCTCGGCGTGCCGGTGATCGCCTGCATCGACGGCTACTGCATCGGCGGTGGGCTGGCCGTGGCGCTCGCCTGTGACCTGCGGATCTGCGGCGACACGGCACAGTTCGCCGTCCCTCCGGCCCGTCTCGGCCTGCTCTACAGCCTGTCCGATACCCGGCGCCTGATGCGGACGGTGGGACACGCCCGGACCAAGGACATGCTGCTGGCAGCCACTGTCGTCACCGCCGATCAGGCCCTGGCGCAGGGACTGGTGACCGAGGTGCACCCGGCAGACCAGCTTCACGCCGCCGTGGCCGCCAAGGTCCGGGCCCTCATCGCGCTGTCCGGATGGTCGCAGCGCCAGGCCAAGCACATCATCGCCCGGATCGAGGCTGGACAGACCGAGGACGACGACGCCACCCGCGACCTGTTTGCGGCGGCGGGCGAAACCGACCACTTCACGGCGGCCCTGGCCCGGTTTCTCGATCGCCGGGACGGATGACGACCCCCAGCACAGGACCTGCAGAATCTGCGGGAAAGATCGTCCGGTCCCGCTATAGTCCGGCGCATCGATCCCAGACGGAGTCCGTGATGTCCCGCTGCTTGCCGCTCCTGGCGGTCACCCTTGCCCTCGCCGCTGCCCCCGGGCCCGGTCGTGCCGACACCCCCGCCGGCCGGGCCTTCACCGCCCAGGACCTGGTGTCGCTGGAGCGCGTCAGCGATCCGCACCTCTCCCCGGACGGCAAGTGGGTGCTGTTCAGCCAGCGCAGCACCGATCTTGCCGCCAACAAGGGCGTCTCGTCGATCTGGGAAGTGACCGCGGACGGGACCACACCGGCGGTGAAGCTTGCCGCCTCCGCCGGCGGTGCCACCCATCCCCGCTGGTCGCCGGATGGCAAGGCCGTGTATTTCCTGTCGTCCCGCTCCGGCTCCAGCCAGGTGTGGCGGACCGACGCGGCAGGGCAGACGGCCACGCAGGTCACCCGCCTGCCGCTGGATGTGGGCGAGTTCCGGCTGACCCCCGACGGCCGGGGCTTGGTGGTGGCGCTGAGCGTCTATCCCGACTGCCCGACCCTGGCCTGCACGGTGGAGCGGACGGCCGCCAGGGCCGCCGGCAAGGCCCACGGGGTGGTCTATGACCGCCTGTTCATCCGGCACTGGGACAGCTGGGCGGACGGCACCCGCAACCACCTGTTCGCGGTGAAGCTCGAGGCCCCGGACACGGCCACCGACCTGATGCCCGGCTTCGATGGCGACTCGCCGGGCCAGCCCTTCGGCGACGATGACGACTTTGCCCTCTCCCCGGACGGACGGGAGGTGACCTTCTCTGCCCGGTTGGCGGGGAAGACCGAGCCCTGGGGCACGAACTTCGACCTCTGGACCGTGCCCCTGGATGGCTCCCGTGCGCCGGTGAACATCACCCCCGGCAATCCCGCCGAGGATGTGGGGCCGGCCTATTCCCCGGACGGATCGAAGCTGGCCTGGCGGGCAATGAAGCGCCCCGGCTTCGAGGCGGATCGGTTCGGCGTGATGGTTCGTGACCTGAAGACTGGCCAGACCCGGGAGGTGGATGCCAGCTTTGATCGCTCGGCCGACAGGATCGCCTGGTCCGCGGACGGCCGCGCCCTCTACCTGACGGCTGGCGACACCGGCACCCAGCGCCTGTTCCGCCTCGAGATCGCCACCGGCGCGGTCCGGCCCCTGACGACGGGCGGGCACGTGGACGGGTTCGATGTGGCCGGCAAGACCCTGGTCCTGTCCCTCAACAGCCTGGCCGCGCCCTCGGACCTCTATCGCCTGCAGGACAACGGGACGCTGGTGCCGCTGACCCAGGCGAACCGGTCGACCCTGTCCGGCGTGACGATGGGTGCCTACGAGCCCTTCACCTTCACCGGATGGAATGGCGAGACGGTCCACGGCTATGTGGTACGGCCGCACGGCTGGCAGCCGGGCAAGACCTATCCGACGGCCTTCATCGTCCACGGCGGGCCTCAGGGCTCGTTCGGTGACGGCTGGAGCTATCGCTGGAACCCGCAGACCTATGCCGGTCGCGGCTATGCGGTGGTGTTCATCGATTTCCACGGGTCCACCGGCTATGGTCAGGCCTTCACCGACACGATCTCCGGTCACTGGGGCGACCGCCCCCTGGAGGACCTGCAGAAGGGCTGGGCCGCCGCCCAGGCCAAGTACAGCTGGATCGATGGCGACCGGGCCTGCGCGCTGGGGGCCTCGTACGGCGGCTACATGGTCTACTGGATCGCAGGAAACTGGTCCAAGCCGTGGAAATGCCTGGTGGATCACGACGGGGTCTATGACACCCGCTTCAACGGCACAGCCACGGAGGAACTGTGGTTCTCCGAATGGGAAAACGACCATGCCACGCCCTATGCCGACCCCGCCGCCTATGAGCGGTTCAACCCGGCCAATCACGTGGCGGCCTGGGACAAGCCGATGCTGGTGATCCATTCGGCACGGGACTACCGGGTGACCCTCGATCAGGGGGTGGCGGCCTTCACCATGCTGCAGCGCAAGGGGATCGAGAGCCGGTTCCTCTACTTCCCGGACGAGAACCACTGGGTGCTGAAACCCGCCAACTCCCTCCAGTGGCACGCCACGGTGGAGGACTGGCTGAAGGCGCATATCGGCACCGACCCGCGCTGACCGGCGCCGGAGGGCGGCGGGACCGGATCAGGCCCCGTCGCCGAACAACCGCTCGTACAGGGCCCGCAGCATGCCGGCTGTGGCCCCCCAGATGAAGCGGCCCTCGTGCGGCATGGCGTAATAGTGCCGGTCGGGCAGGCCCGGCTGGGACCAGATGCGGCGCTCGTGATTGTCGGGGTTCATCAGGAAGCCGAAGGGCGTCTCGAAGATCTCCGCCACCTCCGAGGGGTCCGCCCTCAGGTTCAGGCCCGGGGACAGGATCGCCACCACCGGCGTCACGGCATAGCCGGTCCCGGTCTCGTAGCGATCCCCCAGCCCCAGCAGCTGGACATGGTCGGGGGAGAGGCCGATCTCCTCCTCCGCCTCCCGCAGGGCCGTCTGCCAGGGGGTCTCCCCGGCCTCCGCCCGTCCGCCGGGGAAGGCGACCTGACCGGAATGGCGGCGCAGGGCATCGGACCGGCGGGTGAGCAGCACACTGAGCCCCTCCGGCCGCGGAATCAGGCCGGCCAGCACCGCCGCCGCCGTGAGCTCGCCGGATGGGCGCACGGCGTCGCCGGGATTGAGGTCCCGGTCCGACCGGGGGCGATGGCGGGCCAGGTCATGCCCGTCCAGAGGGTGCAGACGGGCCCTCAGATGAGGTTCCAGCACCTCCAGCGGCGCGTCGGGCCCGATCTTCAAAGCGCGCTCCCCACCGGCCCGATGGGGAACCACGCCCCGTTGGAGGTGACACCATACTGCGGCCCCTCGGGGGTGTCCTGCACGGTGGCCATCTCTGCCAGTTCATAGAAGACCGGGCGGGACAGGCGGGCCTCGAGCCCGCGGCGCACGTGCAGGTAGGGGCGCGGCTCGCCGGTTCCGGGCTGCATCGCCACCCGCAGGGCGTGATCGGGCCCGGCTTCCACCACGTCGCCGACATTGGTCTCGAAGCGAAGGGCGTCCCCCACCCGGTCGACCCGGGTCGCGATGAAGGGGGCGTCCTCCACCCAGATCCGCATCTTCTCCACCGGTGTCACCAGCCAGTAGCCGTCCGGATCGAGACGCAGAATGGTGGAGAACAGCCGGACAAGCGGGGCCCGGCCAATGGGGGTTCCCTCGTGGAACCAAAGGCCGTCCCGGGCAATGCGGATATCGATGTCCCCGCAATTGGGCGGGTTCCACAGATGGACAGGGGGAAGCCCGCGACCTTCCCCGCCCTGAGCTGCCGCGGCAGCCAGGCCGTCGAGGCCGTTTCGGAAGTCGGGTGATCGATCTGCAGGGCTGCCCATGGACCTGAGTTAGGACAGGGCGGGCCGGGATGGAAGTCCCGCCCGTCGCATCCTCACGCAATGGGCCGATGTTCAGCCCGGAACCACCGCCCCGCGCAGGACAGCCCCCGCGCCGGGCGCCAGTTCCCGCCACAGGGTTCGCGCCGGATCGGCATGTCCCGGCAGGCTCAGCTGCCCCCGGGGAACTTCCACAAATCCAAGGGGTTCGAAGAAGGAGCGATCGCCGACCAGCAGCACCAGACCATGCCCGGCTGCCTTTGCCGCCGCGCAGGCCCGCAGGATCAGCTCCGCGCCGACCCCCTGGCTGCGGAGGTCCGGGCTGACGGCCACGGGGCCGAGAAAGACGGCGGACGTTCCGCCCACACGGATCGGCCACAGGCGGACCCCGCCCACGACGCGCGCGCCCTCCACGGCCATGAAGCACAGGTCGGCCAGGGGGCGGTTATCCTCCCGGATGCGCTGGGACATCTTGGCGAACCGTCCCGGACCGAACACCTGGTCGACCAGGGCGTCGAATGCCGCGGCGTGATCGGTGCCTTCGACGACAATCCGCACGGACGGGACAGCATCGGTCGGCGCTGCCGATCCGGTAGGCGCGGAGAGTGTGGTCAAGGTCAAGGTCGTCCCAGATCCGGGCCCCATGCCCGCGTCGGCGCTTTAGGGCTGCGGCCCGGGCGCGTCAAAGAAAAAGGTGCTGCGGCGGATTGCCAACCGGCCACGCGGCCGCCAAGTTCGCTCGACATGTCAGCTCTGCTCCCCGCTGCGCACCCGGACCGGGTGTTCGCCCATCGCGACTATTCCCTGTACTGGGCCGCGCGCTTTGCCTCGACGCTGGGCGTCATGGTCGAGGGGGTGACCCTGGGCTGGCAGGTCTACGACGTGGCCCGCCACTCCATGACCGTGGCGGAGAGCGCCTTCATGGTCGGCATGATCGGCCTCGCCCAGTTCCTGCCCCTGTTCGCCCTGACCCTGGTGGCCGGTGCCGTGGCCGATCACTTCGACCGCAAGAAGATCTATCTGGCCTGCCTCGCCAGCGAGGTGGTCTGCGTCGGCGTGTTGATCGGCCTGTCGCAGACGGCCCAGCCGCCGCTCTGGGGCATCTTCGCCATTGCCGTGCTGTTCGGCGCGATCCGATCCTTCCAGTCCCCGGCCATGTCGGCCATCTCCCCCATGCTGGTGCCCCGGGCCCT
>Ga0007833_1000332_pt1 | contig 10556 bp, 11 predicted proteins | sample CryBogCBE25Jul07_FD_71204 | JGI IMG/M metagenome (GOLD analysis project Ga0007833, IMG submission 71204) | Freshwater microbial communities from Crystal Bog, Wisconsin, USA - CBE25Jul07 | ecosystem: Environmental > Aquatic > Freshwater > Lake | place: Crystal Bog, Wisconsin, USA | collected...
CCAGGGCTGACCGGAACTGCTCAGCCAGTGAGCGAGAACCAGGGAGCCCCACACGCCGTACACAATGGACGGCACAACAGCGAGGAGTTCAATGAGTGACGACACCAGTAACTGCAAGCGTCGAGGGATGAGGAAGACAATGGCGAGGGCGGCACCAATGCCCACCGGCACTGCCAACAGCAGCGCCAGCACCGTTGAAACCAAGGTGCCAAGAATGAGAGGCCACGCGCTGACCGCAGTGGTGCCGAACAGCCAGTGCGACGTGGTGAAGAACGCGAAACCGGCAGAACGCCAGCCAGGGATTGAATCGGAAATAAGCAGGTAAACGAAATACAGAACGATCGCACCTATGAAGGCCACGATCGCCCACAAGGCACTCTGGTACCAACGGTCACTGCTGACCGAGGGCTTGCGCCCCCGGTCAGCAGTGAAACCAGCAGCTGGCTGCGTGTGTATCTCCACAGAACTCATGTAAGTCTCTCTACAGCCTTGCTTGCTACTTAGTTGGTCGCCGAGACGTTGCTGCCGAGGCCGGCAACGATGGCGTTGTAGGCAACAGTCGACAGTGCGGCAGGCAGAGCAACGTAGGCCTGAGCTGGAGCCAAGTTCTGACCGAACGTGGTGCTAGCCGAAGTGCCCTTGCCCGACTGGGTCAGGAACATAAGGAACTTGGCGATAGCCGTGTTGTTCGCGTTAACCGTGGTGGTCTTAGGCGTGATGGCGTAGGAGAAGCCGACAATTGGCCAGTCCTTAGCACCGGGAGCGTTGTTGATCGTGAAGCACGAGGTGTCCACAACCGACGTCGCGTCAACGTAGTTACCGCCGTTGAGCGAGAACGCCTTACCGGAGCAGGTTGAGTTCGAGCCGGTGATGGCAGCAAGACCGTCAGTGGCTGCAGCAGCAACCGACGCGGCGTTCAGGCTGACAGTGGCGCCCGAGGCGTTCACCATACGAGCTGGCGTCTCGTTGTTCAACAGGGCGTAGCCGTACTCGACGTAGCCAATTGAACCTTCGGTGCTGTGCACAGCGCTGGCGAGGTTGGCCGAGTTCGACTGCGTTGCCGAAGCGTGCGTGAAAGCAGCCTGGGTAGCGGAAGGGAACTTGCTGGGAGCAACCTGGTTGAGGTAGTCGGTGAACATGAACGTCGTACCCGAACCAGCGGTGCGGCTGATGACCTTAATGGTCTCCTGCGTGAGCAGGCTCAAGCAGTTGACGGTGATGGCCGTGAACTTCTCAGCCTTGGGGTGGGCGCCAGTAACAGCAGCAGTCATAGGCGCGGCAATCTTCACGGTCAGCGGGTTCAGCGTCTTGAGAGCAGCGTTGTCCCACGAGGTGATGTCACCGTTGAAGATGCTGGCCAGCGTGGAACCGTTGAGCAACAAAGGCTGCTTCGCGAAGAGCGCCTTGCACGTGTTCGCGATGGTGTCCTTCGAGCCAGTAAGCACGTGGGTGTCGGTGACGTCAGCACCGGTGTTGGGAGCAACAGCGCTCTCCGTAACCGACGGAACGAAGGTCAAGTTGGCAATGATGGCAACGCCACCCAAGGCAACAGGAACCTGCACGTAGTTCGACGCAGTCACGCCGTCAGCGCCGGCGTAGTTCAGCGGAACGTCCGAGAAGCCAATGTCCAAGGTCCCACCGGTAACACCGGCACGGCCGGTGCCCGACGAGGTCGAGGCGTAGGAAGCCAGGGCGGCAGAGTTGTTTGCACCGTGCAGCTTGTAGAGGCTGATGGCAGCGTTCAAGAGGTTGGCGTCAAATGACGAACCACCGGTCTTGATAGCGCTCGAAGGAGCAGCCTTCAGCGACTGCGAGTTGTTGATGATCGCCTGGCTAGCGGAAACGCCGGCCATTGCGGGAACAGCAGCAGTGACCAGAGCAGCCGAGGCCAGCATGGTCATTGCGGAGAGGCGGAATGCCTTCTTCATAAAACTTTCCTCCTAGAAAGTGTTAGGTGTCGCCCTTCACATGAAGTGGCTCCCGCCACGTCCCGCAAAGAACATCGTCAACCTACGGTGGCAAAGTGAAGTGATTGTGACATCGTGCCGAGCGCAAAGAAAATTTTTCCTTGATTCTTGCCTCCGCGTCGCCAGTAACTACTGGACTTTTGAGGAGAGCAGAAGAAATGTCATCCGGTTGTCATAAATCGATGGGGCCTGACACTCTGGAACGTTCCAGCGATCTTCACTCGCCATCGACGATCAAGTGCCTCGCCCCAACCACGCGGGTACTACTTGGTCGCGGTAAGCGAGGCCGACCCGTTCACGGCAATTGTCAGAAGCTGCGAAAAGTCGTAGGCCTGAAAGAGGGTCGGCAGTGGCGTGGCAGTGGCGTTTGTTGCAAAAGACTGCCCAAACGACGATCCAACATCTGAGGGTGCCGTCTGCGACAACCACGCCAAGTATTTGGCAATTGAAGTGCCGACGACTGCCGTGGACGGTGAGCGAGGCGTAATCGCGAATTCAAGACCAACGAGTGGGTATCCGGCACCCGCATTGGCTACATCGAAGCGGTCGGCACTCTGTAGTACCGAGAATCCACCCTTGGCGGCAATGCTCAGAGCGGCCTTTGCCAAGTCACGACGAACGGTGGCTGACGTCAACGGTTGGTACGCCGCAACGCCCTTGGTCACTACTTGCAATTGTGCCGTTGGTGCTCCCGCTGCCTGTGCACTGGACCAGGGGAGGTACCCCAGCGCACCGTTGGTCGACGTGATGGCGGCAGCCAATGATCCGCTGTCTTCCAATCGGGTTCCCACCACTGCGGGCGCCGCTTCTGTTGGTGCGGGAAAATCAGTGGCGTCAACTTGCGACAAATAATCGGTGAAAATTGCGTTGACACCCGAACCCGACGCGGGGCCGAAAAGAGTAATGGTGGGCGACGTAGCAAAGCGCAGACAGTTGACAACCTGCGTTTTGTTTTTCTGGGGATGGGTAACGCCGTGTGAGGTGTAGGCAGCAGCCACCGGCACCAGTGCGTGCGTATTCAACTGAGGATTCGTTACCTGCAACACGCTGGCTGACCACTGACTGATCTGCCCCGAAAAAATCCCCGCCACCGTGGTGGGGGTGAGAACCAACGGATGTTTGCTCAAAAGTGCCGGGCAATTGTCGCTCGTCGTGGCACTGAGTTGTTGCCCACCGACGGTTGTTGAAATCGTCACGGACGATGGGAACGTGATGTTGTAGCTCAAGGCCACCGCGGTCGCGGCCACTGGAATCTGAAGATATTGCGAAAGTTGCCCGTCCGGCACGTCAGTGCCAATGGCATTGAGCGGTGTGCTCGAAAGTGCGACGTCGATTTTCCCTGTTAACAGGTCCCGCCGTGCACTCGACGAAGTGGAGGGCGCAAAACGAGCAAATGAATTCCGGTTCGTCGCACTCAGACCTTGGTAGTACGAAAGAGTGAACCCCACGAAGGAACCAGCAGCGCTCTCGCCACCAATGACCACAGGCGTCGGTGGAGCTTCACGAATGATCAGGGCATTGCGAAGAATGACGGCGCTACTGGTAGCGCCCGAACTCGGTAACGCCAGCGTGGCACTCGTGACAATCAGGGCGAGCGTCGCGGGCACCACTCGTCGCACTCGTGCACTCAGGTGCCACAACTCGCCACCCCCGTGCCACGCGTCATTTCTTCATCCTAGAGGTGGGCATTTCACGACGCCAAGGGGCTCGTCTGACAATTCCGTTACACAGGTCGCATGTCGCCTACGACTCGAGTGCATTTAAGACACCGGATCGTACCGTGCAACCTAGTCCAGCTGCGTCGACAATTACCTGGTCGGAGCCGTGAAATCGACTGAACACCACGTCTGTTTTTACCGGTGCACCGACATGGCACGTGGGAAAATTGCACCGGGACTCGTCACCACGCCCCAAACGTGTCCGTCGAAGGTGTAGCTGATTTTCTTCGAAGTCCAGACCACGCCCGACGTGTGCCGGAGCAACAAGGTGACGGCCTTAACGCGGTGGATTTGGCTGTCGCCATCGCCAAAGTGCACGATGGCCGTGGACTGGTAGATGCCGCCTACGGTCTCATCAAAGTCGACCTCGGGAGCAAACGCCATTACTGGGCCACCGCATTGCAACTTGAGTGGCCCCCGCCCCTGTCATGCGCGATCGAACGACGACCGCACCGTAGCGGAAGGGGCGGTCACAATCACCGACACCGCCCGTCATCCTTATGCCGCGCGACGTCGCCCTCCGACAACTCATGGTGCACCTACTGCGCCGCTACGGTTACGAGGTTCGTGAGTACAGCAACCCACTCGACGTTTCCTCCGACCCGAGCATCGATGAAGTGACACTTCTCGTGAGCGACGTGATGATGCCCGAGCTCACGGGAGTCGAGCTTGCGCGGTCACTGGGCCAGCGCTACCCCGAACTGCCCATCTTGCTGGTCTCGGGAACTGCCGACCGGGACGTGCTGGAGGGGCTAGGACCAACTGTGGAGCTACTCGCGAAGCCATTCCGCCCCAGTGCGCTCGTCGACGCGGTCCACCAACTACTCGCCCGTCGGGCTCTTCATCGCTAGTTGACGACTGGCTCGAAGCGGTACCCAAAACCGCGCACTGTGGCGATGCGCTTGGGCGCATCGGGGTCGACCTCAATCTTGTGACGAAGGCGACGAATGTGTTCCGTCACGGTGGCCTCGTTTTGCCACTCGCCCGAGGATGACCACACGTGTTCGAGTAGTTGTTCGCGAGAGAACACCTGGCGTGGTGAGTGGGCGAGAAAGACCAGCAGCGAGTACTCCTTCGCGGTGAGTTCTATGAGCTCACCGCGGACGCGCACCTCACGCGTATTTTCGTTAATTGTTATCTCATCAAACGTGAGTGTCGGGCGTTCAGTGGTGCGGGCCACGGTGTGGCCACGACGAAGAACTGATTCGATACGCGCACTCAACTCCCCGAGTGAGAAGGGCTTGACGATGTAGTCGTCAGCGCCCATTCTGAGGCCGGCGACGCGGTCAGATTCGAGGCCACGTCCCGTTAGGAAGATGATGGGCACGTCGCTGAGTAATCGAATCTAGCGCAGGACGTCGCGACCGTCATCGTTGCCGAGCGTGATATCGAGGAGAACGAGGTCGGGTTCTCGCTGCGCCACGGCCGACACCGCGGACGTCAGCGAATTGGCGGAACGAATCTGGTAGCCCTCAGCGCTCAGGTGCGTCGACAGGAGGTCCACCATGTCACGTTCATCCTCAACGAGCACAATTTCGACCATACTCTCCCGGTAACTCAGTCGTGTGCGACCTCGGTCACACTGATTCCTTGACGTACTAGTAGGTCTCACGACGCCATCGACCATGGAGGGCTCGCCTCGTCCCGCCACACGACCACGCCGCCAACCCCATTCCTATACTGAAGGGACGAGTGGTGGTGGCCCTACCACTCCCCCCTTGAGGAGTTCCATGACAATTGCTCGCACGCTCGCAGTGGCGCTACTCACCAGCGTCCTCGCCGCACCCTCCGTTGCCGCTGCTACGAGCACCACCCCCTTGCCGGTGGCCACCGCACTGAGCCTGCCGACCCCGAATGCCGGCATCTACGAGGGCTATCTCCCCGCCATGGCGTGCTGGTCACCTGGCAACTGTGTGGCGGGCGGCACCTTCAACGACGGGAAGAACAATCAGCAGGGTGTCGTGCTCAACGAAAGCAACGGGGTGTGGCAGACCGGCATCCAAATCTCTCCGCCCAACGGACCAGTCGCCCGTAGTCAAGGAGTCTCGATCTACGACGCCGCCTGCGGTGGTCCGAGTAGTTGCAGTGTTACCGGTACTTATCTCGACTCCTTCGGCAGTCAACACACCATGGTGATCAACGAGGTCAACAGTGCGTGGCAGCACGCACAGGAACTACGGCTCCCGACTGATGCGCCGAGCAGTGGTCTCCAGTCCCAGCCGCACTCAATCTCGTGCGTGAGCGTCGGTAACTGCGTCGTCGTGGGTACGTACAACACCACCACCAACTTCGTCACCATGGGCTTCGCCGCCAATGAAGTCAACGGTGTCTGGAAGAATGCGACCGCCGTGGTGCTTCCCACGAATCAGAACGCCAACCCACAGGTCACCTTCAATCAGGTCAGCTGTTGGGCGGTCGGTGGCTGCGAGGCAGTTGGGAGCTACGTCGACACCTTCGGGGTCACCCACGCCTTCGTCCTCACCAGCACGCGGGGCGTGTGGCACAGTGCCCAACTGGTGCCTCTCCCGTCGAACACTTCGGCGTACAGCGGGGCGTCGTTCAACGAAGTCACCTGCTACGCCACTGCCACGTGCACGGTCATCGGTACGTACACCTCGTCAACGGGTGCCCAACTGCCAATGGCCGCCACCATGATCAAGGGGGTCTGGTCACGGGCCGTCTCCATTGCCCTACCGAGCGACGCCGCCGCGAACCCCGCCACCTTCCTCTGGGGCTACAAGGGCATCGCCTGTGGGTCAGCCGGCAACTGCACCTTCGGTGGCGACTACCGAACGAAGGCAACCAGCGCGCAGCAGCCCAGCCTCCAACAGGGCTTCGTGGTGAACCAAATTCGCGGCGTCTGGCAAAGTGCCACCACCCTGCCCCTGCCCGCTCGCGCCGCCCAAGCGGGTACCAACGGTGGGGTTATTGCCGTGAGCTGTGTGGCGGTTGGTTCGTGCACCGCAGCCGCGGCGTACCTTAACAACGTTGGCGCCTACAACACCATGGTGATCAGTGAAACCGGATTCACTTGGGGCGCACCGCAACCCATCAGCCTGCCCAATGGGGCCTCCACCGTGGGCACCGGCGGTGGGATCTACGGGCTGCGTTGCTTTGCTACGGGAGGATGCCAGGTCGTGGGCTCGTACCTCGCCACTTCCACGACGTACCAAGGTTTTGCTGTCCGTTGGTAATGCCTAATTCCTAGTGCTTTCATAGAGAAACCACGAGCCTGTTGCTCCGTGTTCACTTCTTTGTAACTCGTAAACCTTAACGTTGCACCATGGCATTCGTGTATCTTTCATCACCGATTATCACACCTTGTGCCGCCAATCACTGTCAGGAGCGCCGTGTCCGTAGCACCCGATAGTGAAGGCCGTTCGGTCATTCTCGTCGTCGAAGACGAGGAGAGTTACCAGGACGCTTTGAATGTTGGGTTGACCGTTGAGGGCTTCGTCGTCGTCAGCGCGAGCACGGTGGCGCAAGCGCGCGAGTTGCTCACCTCCACGAAGCCCGACCTGATTCTGCTCGACGTCATGCTTCCCGACGGTTCCGGAATCGACTTTTGCCGTGAGGTCTACGAATCAACGCGTACGCCCGTCATCATGGTCTCGGCCCGCACCAGCGAAGTCGACATCGTGCTCGGCCTCGAAATTGGCGCTGCCGACTACGTCACCAAGCCCTATCGTCTGCGCGAGCTCATTGCTCGGATGCGCGCCGTTCTCCGTCGCCCCGTGTCGCCCACGGACGAAGAAGTCATTACCTTCGGTCCGATGCGTATGGACTTCGTTCGACGCAGCCTCACGCGCAACGGCGTGGAGATCGAACTCAGCCGCAAGGAATTTGACCTGCTGGCCCTCTTCGCCACTCGGCTTGGTCAGGTCGTCACGCGCGAAGTCTGTCTCGACACCCTGTGGTGGGGCCTCCAGCTCTCCGATACCCGTACGCTCGACACCCACGTCAAGCGCCTCCGGCAGAAAATTGAACTCGAGCCCGCCGACCCCATCCACCTCGTGACCATTCGCGGTGTCGGGTTCCGACTCGACGCCTGAGCCGGTAGCGTGCCGGTATGAACGCCGGCGACCTCGCACCAGACTTCACCTTGACCACCGATGATGGTGGATCCTTCACCCTCTCGCAGGCGCTGGCCCACGGCCCCGTCGTGCTGTTCTTCTACCCCGCGGCCATGACCAAAGGGTGCACCAAGGAATCGTGCCACTTTCGCGACATGGGCGCCGCCTACCAGGCGGCCGGTGTGCAACGTATCGGTATCTCCATGGACGACGTGGCCAAGCAGGCGCAGTTCGCCGAAGCGAACCGACTCGACTACCCGTTGTTGTCAGACCCCCAGGGCCGCGTTGCCGCCCTCTACGGGGTCAAGCGAGCGTTCGACTTTCTCAAGGTAAAGCGCAGCACCTTCGCCATCGGCACCGATCAGCGCATCGTCGAGGTCATCTCGTCCGAATTCTCCATGGAAGTCCACGCCGAGCGTGCACTCGAGGTCCTGACGCCCCGTTAGTCGAGTGCGCCGTCGTGCAGGAACATTGCGATGTGCGCCAGTACTGCCGACGCCAATGCCCCGTCGATGTGACGGTGATCGAAGGTGAGCGAGAGCTCCACGACATCACGAATAGCCAGAGCGCCCTCCACTACCCACGGCGTCGGCGTTACCACACCGACGCAGAGAATGGCACTGGTTCCAGGGGGCAGCAGGGCGACGGCGGTATCGATGCCGAAGGGGCCCACATTGGTGATGGTGACCGTGGCTCCCGTCATCGCCGCCGGGGTGGTAGTGCCCGCTCGCGCCTCGTTGACGATCGCCGAAAGGGCGAGTCCCATGCCTCGGGTGTCGAGTCGATCCGCCTCTCGAATAACTGGCACCACGAGTCCGCGGGGCGTGGCCGCGGCAATACCGAGGCCGATCGACCGGCGAATAAGCACCTCGTTCGCCGTCGCATCGAAGGTCGAATTGATAGCCGGGTAGTTGCGAATCGCGTCACAGAACGCCAGTGCCACCACCGTGAGTGGTGAGAGGCGCACGTCCGCGTAAGCGGGATCGGCCTTGGCCCGAGCGAGGAAGCGCATGGTCGCCGTCACGTCAACACGCTTGAAGGCCGTGGCCTGTGGCACGGTTGTCGCACTCAGTGTCATCGTCTCGGCCATGACCTTGGCCACACCCCGCACGCGACGACGCTCTTCGAGCGGTCCGTCCTGCCAACTGGCGAGTGGGCCCCCCATAAACCACGCGGTGCTGTCGAGAGCGCCCCGGGTGCCGACCTCTCGTGGTTGCAGCGACTGCTGCACGTCGTCGCGGGTGATAATGCCGTCGGGCCCGGTGGGGGTAACGGTAGCCAAATCGACGCCGAGGGTTTTTGCGGCTAAACGGACTGGTGGGGCGGCACGAACACCAGACGTCGGTGGGGTGGGATCTCCCGCTCGGAGGGATGCGCGACGTCGCCGTCCGACCACCGGGGCATCATCGTTGACGGCCCCGTACCCGATAAGAACGGCCTGTTGCACCTCTTGCGCACTGGGATCAGCGGCCACACTGAATAGCGGGGCCCCGACGGCCAGGGTCTCACCCTCGGTGGCGTGCAGCGCCGTCACCACTCCGGCGAAGGGGCTCGGCAGCTCAACCACGGCCTTGGCAGTTTCGACGTCCACCACGGGTTGATTGAGTGACACGTGGTCTCCCACGCGTACCTTCCACGTAACGATGTCGGCCTCAATGAGTCCCTCGCCCACGTCGGGAAGGAGAAAGACTTGGTCGCTCATACGTCGTACTCAAAGAGTCGGTCGACCCCGTCAAGAATGCGCTCGACCGAGGGGCGATACTCCTCTTCGTGTCGACTAATGGGGTAGGGAACGTGGTAGCCACTCACAATGAGCCCGGGTGCTCGCATGTCGTAGAAGCACTCGCGGGTCAGTTCGGCCACGATGGTCGCTCCGATTGAGGCGGTGTGCGGTGCCTCTTGCACCACGAGGAGGCGACCCGTCTTGCGAAGCGACCGCACCAGGGTGGCGCTATCGAGTGGCGAAATGCTGCGCAGGTCAATGACCTCGAGCGAACGCCCCTCGAGGGCGGCCGCGTCAGCGGCGCGCATCATCGTCTTCACGTACGACCCAAAGCCAACCACCGTGACGTCGTGGCCCACGCGGACCACTCGGGCATCGAAGAGACCGAGACTCGGCTGCGCCGTGTCGACGTCGCCCTTCTCCCAGTACCGCGACTTCGGCTCACAGAAAATAATTGGATCGTCACTGGTCACGGCCTGCTGGATCATCCAGTAGGCGTCATTGGGATTCGAGCACGACACCACCCGTAGTCCCGGGGTGTGTGCGAAGTAGGCCTCGGGACTTTCACTGTGGTGTTCGATGGCTCCGATGCCACCTTGAAACGGCAAGCGAATCACGAGACCCATGGTGAAGACACCATCAGAGCGCTTGCGGAGTTTGGCCACCTGGGAAACAATCTGGTCAAAGGCGGGGTACACGAAGCCATCGAACTGAATTTCGCACACCGTTCGGTACCCGCGCATGGCGAGGCCGACAGCCGTCCCAACAATGGCCGACTCCGAGAGTGGCGTGTCGATCACTCGAGCCGCACCGAAGTCCTTCATCAGTCCGTCGGTAATGCGAAAGACGCCCCCGAGGGTGCCAATGTCTTCCCCCATCAGGAGCACCTTGGGGCTCTCCTCCATCGCTCGGCGCAACCCCGCATTAAGGGCGGCGGCCATCGTCATCTCGGTCACGAGAGCACCTCGGTGAGGCCCAGTTCGCGCAAGTCGCGACGGCCCTCGTCAATGAGGGGGTGAGGCTCGGCGTAGACGTGGTCAAACATCGTGATCGGGTCGGGACGCTCCATGGCCAA
>Ga0007833_1000340_pt1 | contig 10441 bp, 6 predicted proteins | sample CryBogCBE25Jul07_FD_71204 | JGI IMG/M metagenome (GOLD analysis project Ga0007833, IMG submission 71204) | Freshwater microbial communities from Crystal Bog, Wisconsin, USA - CBE25Jul07 | ecosystem: Environmental > Aquatic > Freshwater > Lake | place: Crystal Bog, Wisconsin, USA | collected...
GGGCACATTCCCGGCCCGTCTGTCTCGCCCGCTTCACGAACCGGCGCTACACTGGGTCATGACTGAGCTGAAGACCCCTGACGCCATCGTCGACGCCCTTGAGGACGCGTATGCCGCCGCCGTCGGTCGGCTGCGCTCCGCCCTCCAGCATTATCTGGTGACCGGAGGGCCGCCGGACCGGGCCGCCCGGCTGGCGGGGGCCTTCGCCTATCCGGAGCTCCGCCTCACCTATCGTCAGGACGGTGTCACCCCGCGGCCGCACCGGGCCTATGCCCTGCTGCGCCAGCCAGGCGTCTATGCCGTCACCGTCACCCGCCCGGCCCTGTTCCGGACCTATCTGCGGGAGCAGCTGCAGCTTCTGATGCAGGACTTTCCGGTGACCCTCGACGTCGGCCCGTCGACGGTGGAGATCCCCTATCCCTATGTCCTGGACGGGGCCGTGGACCTCGATCTGCAGGGGGCGGTCAGCACCGATCTGGCCCGCTGGTTCCCGACGACGCATCTCTCTCAGATCGGTGACGAGGTGGCCGACGGGGTCTTCGCACCGGGCCCGACCGATGCCGAGCCCCTCGCCCTGTTCGACGCCCTGCGCGTCGACTTCAGCCTGGCCCGCCTGAAGCACTACACGGGTGCTCCGGCCGACCACACCCAGCCCTACATCCTGTTCACCAACTATCATCGTTATGTGGACGAGTTCGTCCGCTGGGGCGTGGCCGAGATCGCCCGGGGCGGGCCCTATACCCGGTTGTCCTGCGCGGGCGGGGTCGTCGTGGACCGGACCACGCCGGACGCAGAACGCCAGGTGGCCGAGGCTCCCTGGCGCAAGCACCAGATGCCCGCCTATCATCTGATGCGCGAGGACGGTCAGGGCGTCACCCTGGTGAACATCGGCGTCGGCCCGTCCAACGCCAAGACCATCACCGATCATCTGGCGGTGCTGCGACCTCAGGCCTGGATGATGATCGGCCACTGCGGCGGCCTGCGCCACAGCCAGACCATCGGCGACTATGTGCTGGCCCATGCCTATCTGCGGGACGATCACGTCCTCGACGATGCCCTGCCGCCGGAAATCCCGATCCCGCCCATCGCCGAGGTCCAGCTGGCCCTGTTCCAGGCGGCGGAGCGGGTGACGGGGGAGAGCGGCGACGCCCTCAAGACCCGCCTGCGCACCGGCACGGTGGTGACCACGGACGACCGGAACTGGGAACTGCGCTACGCCATCTCGGCGCTGCGCTTCAACCAGTCCCGGGCCGTGGCCATCGACATGGAAAGCGCCACCATCGCCGCCCAGGGCTATCGCTTCCGGGTGCCTTACGGAACGCTCCTGTGCGTCTCGGACAAGCCCCTGCACGGGGAGCTGAAACTGCCCGGCCAGGCCAACCGCTTCTACGAGCAGGCCATCAGCCAGCATCTGCGCATCGGCATCACCGCGGTGGATGTGCTGCGGGAGGAGGGCCAGCGCCTGCACAGCCGCAAGCTCCGCGCCTTCGATGAACCCCCGTTCCGATGACGACCCCTGGACAAGAGGCATGACCATGAGCCGAATCCTGGCCTTTGAGGGCGTCGACAACTTCCGGGACTACGGGGACTATGCGACGCACCACGGGGCCCGCCTGACCCGGGGCGTCCTCTACCGCTCGGCCCACCATGCCCGGGCCACGGACGCGGACCTGCGGAAGATGGCCGCCCTGGGCCTCGCCACCATTGTCGACCTGCGTCGCAAGAGCGAGCGGGACCGGGACCCGAACCGCCGTCCGACCCCCTGTGCTGCCCGGGTCATCGAGAACGACATCGGCGATGTAGGCGTCGCCCCGCACATGACCTTCGTGGCCAGCCAGGAGCTGACGCCTGAGTCGGTCCGCGGCTTCATGATCGAGGAATATCGCCGCATTCCCTTCGAGCCACGGCACCTCGACCTCTATCGCCGCTACTTCCAGGCGGTGGCGGCCGCCGAGGGGCCGGTGGTGATCCACTGCGCTGCCGGCAAGGATCGCACCGGGCTGCTGGCCGCCCTGACCCACAAGGTGGTGGGCGTCCATGACGACGACATCTACGAGGACTACCTCCTCACCAATTCCGCCGCCCGGATCGAGGAACGGGCCCCGACGGTGCAGCAGACCATCCGGGACAACAGCGGCCGCACCCCGTCGCTGGCGGCGGTCCGGGCGTTCCTCGGCGTGCTGCCCGACTATCTGGACGCGGCGTTTGCCGAGATCGACTCCGGTCACGGGGCGCTGGACGCCTATCTGGAGCGGGCCCTGGGCGTCGATGCCGACATGAAGGCGCGGATCCGGGCCCGGCTGCTGGCCTGACGGGTCTTCGCGGCGGTAATGATTCGCAAGTCAGAACAGTGCTAAGCAGACTGCGAGGCCCCCGCCTGACGGGCGGCCCGTCATGAAACGCCCGCGGATGAACCGGGCCGAAGCAGGAAGATCATGTCCAACGACCAGCGCAGCCTGACCGATCAGGAAGCCCTCGACTTCCACCGGTACCCGACCCCGGGCAAGATCGCCGTGACGGCCACCAAGCCCATGGCCACCCAGCGGGATCTGAGCCTCGCCTATTCCCCCGGCGTGGCCGCGCCGGTCCACGCCATCGCCGCCGATCCCGATGCGGCCTATGACTACACCTCCAAGGGCAACCTGGTGGCCGTGATCTCCAACGGCACGGCGATCCTCGGCCTCGGCGACCTGGGGGCCCTCGCCTCCAAGCCGGTGATGGAGGGCAAGAGCGTGCTCTTCAAGCGCTTCGCCGATGTGGACTCCATCGACATCGAACTGACCTCGAAGGATCCCGACGAGATCATCACCGTGGTGAAGAACATCGGTGTGACCTTCGGCGGCATCAATCTGGAGGACATCAAGAGCCCGGAATGCTTCCGCATCGAGACCGAACTCCAGGAGCTGCTGGACATCCCCGTCTTCCATGACGACCAGCACGGGACCGCCATCATCTCCGCCGCCGGCCTGATCAATGCCTGCCACATCACCGGGCGGGACATCTCGAAGATCAAGGTGGTGCTGAACGGCCCCGGGGCCGCCGGCATCGCCACCCTGGAGCTGATCAAGGCCATGGGGGTGCGGCCGGAGAACTGCATCGCGGTGGACTCCAAGGGCGTGCTCTATCAGGGGCGGACGGAGGGCATGAACCAGTGGAAGAGCGCCCACGCCGTGGCCACGGACAAGCGCACCCTGCTGGAGGCGGTCCAGGGCGCCGACGTGCTGATGGGCCTGTCGCAGAAGGGGGCCTTCAGCGAGGAGATCATCCGCGCGCTCGCCCCCAACCCGATCATCTTCGCCATGGCCAATCCGGATCCGGAGATCACCCCGGAGGAAGTCCACGCCATCCGCAGGGATGCCATCATGGCCACGGGCCGGTCGGACTATCCGAACCAGGTGAACAACGTGCTCGGCTTCCCCTACATCTTCCGGGGCGCGCTGGACGTGCGGGCCCGGCGGGTGAACAACGAGATGAAGATCGCCTGCGCCCAGGCCCTGGCCCAGCTGGCCCGGGAGGACGTGCCCGACGAGGTGGCCGCCGCCTATCAGGGCCGCCAGCTGCGCTTCGGGCCGGACTACATCATCCCGTCCCCCTTCGATCCCCGGCTGATGTGGTACATCCCGCCGTTCGTGGCCAAGGCGGCCATGGACACCGGCGTGGCCCGCCGCCCCATCGAGGACATGGCCGCCTATCGCGCGAGCCTTGCCCGCCGCCTCGACCCCTCCGCCGACTTCCTGCAGAAGATCTCCGGCGCGGTGCAGCGGGGTCGGCACAAGCGCATCGTGTTTGCCGAGGGCGAGGAGGCCAGCGTCATCCGCGCCGCCTACGCCTTCCAGGGCCAGGGCTACGGCCGGGCCATCCTGTGCGGGCGCGAGGAGCTGATCCGCCGCAACATGGCCGACCTGGGTCTCGACCCGGCGGAGGCCGATCTCGAGATCATCAATGCCCGGATGTCCGACCGGAATGCCGAATATGTGGACTTCCTCTACAAGCGCCTGCAGCGCAGCGGCTTCCTGCTCCGGGACGCCCAGCGCCTGATCAACCAGGACCGTAACTCCTTTGCCGCCACCATGGTGGCGCTCGGCCATGCCGACGGCATGGTCACCGGCGTCACCCGCAACTTCGACCAGGCCCTGGAAGAGGTGCTGCGGGTCATCGACCCCGCCCCCGACAGCCGGGTGATGGGCATGAGCGTGCTGCTGGCCAAGGGTCGCACCATCTTCGTGGCCGACACCACCGTGTCCGAGGTGCCCGAACCCGAGGTTCTGGCCGACATTGCCGTGGAAGCGGCCCACGCTGCCCGACGTCTGGGTCACGAGCCCCGGGTGGCCTTCCTGTCCTATTCCACCTTCGGCAATCCCCCCGGCTCGCGCGGCGAGAAGGTGCGCGAGGCCGTGGCCATCATGGACCACCGCAGCGACATCGATTTCGAATATGAGGGCGAGGTGCCACCCGACGTGGCCCTCAGCGCCGAGGCCCGGGCCAACTACCCGTTCCAGCGCCTGACCGGCGACGCCAATGTGCTGGTGATGCCGGCCATCCACTCCGCCTCCATCGCCACCAAGCTGGTCCAGGCCGTGGGCGGGGCCACCGTTATCGGGCCGCTGCTCCTGGGCCTGTCCAGGCCGGTCCAGATCTGCCAGCTGTCCGCACAGGTCAGTCACATCCTGAACATGGCGATCTTCGCCGCCTATGACGTGCGCGCGAGCCTCGACCGGGACGTCTGATCAGGTGCCCGCGGCCGGCGCCCCGGCCGCGCTGGCCGCCTGCCGGGCGATGTGCCGGGCCAGGATCAGGCACAGCACCACCGCCGGCAGGCCGAAGGCCGCGGCACCCAGATAGAACAGGGAATAGGCCTCCATCAGGCCGTGGCCCTGGTGCAGGCCGTCGATCACCGCGCCGGAAAAGCCCTTCAGGGTCTTTCCGGTCCAGGCGAGCGCCGACGTCATCACCGCATATTGCGTGGCCGTATAGCCCAGCCGGGTCAGGCTCGACATGTAGGCCACCAGCGCCACCCCGGAAAAGCCGATGGCGAAGCTGTCGAAGCCCATGATCGCCTCGAAGGTGGGCAGGTCGGGTCCGTGGCTTGCGAGCCATGCGAAGAGCGCGATGGCCACCGGCTGGATCAGGGCGCCGAGGATCAGGGTCCTGGCATAGCCCAGCCGCACGGCGCTGAGGCCCCCGACGCTCACCCCGATCACCGTGGCCCAAAGGCCGATGGTGCCCCGCACCAGGCCGACCGTGGTCTTGGCCAGACCCAGGTCCTTGTAGAACGGATTGGTCACCGGCCCGCGCAGATAGTCGGGCAGGTGATACAGGGTGATGGTCAGGAGCATCACGGCGGCGAAGGCCCCGTGATCTGTGAAGAAGTTCACGATCGGCCCGAAGATGGCGTCGCCGAGGCCCCGCAGGCTGGTCAGCGGGGCCATCTTCTCCCGGGCGGCAATGGCGGCATCCGCGGCATCCGGCTCCCTCGCCAGCAGCACGGCCCCCATGCCCACCAAGGTCAGGGCCGCCATGACCAGATAGCTCAGGTTCCAGCCCACGGACTGGGCCATGATCAGGATCAGCGATTCGGTGACCAGCAGCGCGATCCGGTAGCCCAGGCTGTAGACGGAGGTCAGAAGCCCGATCTCGTCCGGATCATCGGCGATCTCGATCCGCCAGGCATCCACGACGATGTCCTGGGTGGACGAGGCAAACGCTACCACCAGCGCGGCCAGGGCGAGGTTCACCAGCCCCCCCGCCGGACCGATCAGGGCCATGGCCACCAGCCCCGCGGCGACGAACAGCTGCGCCAGCAGCATCCAGCCCCGGCGCCGGCCGAGCGGCCCGGTCAGCGGGGCCGCGATCCGGTCGATCAACGGCGCCCACAGCCATTTCAGGGTGTAGGCGAGCCCCACCCACGAGGCAAAGCCGATGGCGGTCAGGCTGATGTGCCCCTCCCGCAGCCAGTACCCCAGGGTGTTGCCGGTGAGCATGAACGGCAGGCCGGAGGAAAAGCCGAGCGCCAGCATGGCGGCCACCTTGGGCCGCCGCAGGGCGCGGAGCATGTCGAGGGTCCGGCGGGGGGACCTTTGGGGATGTGCAGTCATGGGTCTCGTCGGCGTGGTCGGGACCGGCAGGGTGACCGCTCACCCCGTCCGGGGCAAGCGCCGGTTTCACCCCATGTCCGCCGGCTCCCGGGCACGACGGGACAGGGCCGCGGCGCGGTCGTCCGCGAACCGGGCGATCTCCGCATTCAGCGCGGCCGGGGCCAGGGGCTTGGTCAGGAACGCGTCCATCCCCGCCTCCAGACAGGCCCGGCGATCGTCCTCGAAGGCATTGGCGGTGACCGCGGCGATGGGCGTGGTGATCCCGAGCGCCCGGATCCGGCGGGTCGCCTCCAGCCCGTCGATGCCCGGCATGCGGATATCCATCAGGATGAGATCATAGGGTGCCGTCGACGCCGCCTCGACCGCGTCCTCCCCGGTGACGGCCCGGTCGACGATGCAGCCCATCCGCCGCAGCAGGGCCGTGGCGAGGAGGGCGTTCACCGCATTGTCCTCCGCCAGCAGCACCCGCAGACCGGAGGAGGCCGTCGTCTGGCCGGCCCGCTCGTCCTCCCGCAGGCGCAACGGTTCCGCCGCCGGCACCGCCGGATGGCCGATGACCGTGTAGAGCCGGGAGATGATCGATGAGCGCCGCAGGGGCTTGATCAGATAGCCCTGATACCCGACCGCGCGATAGGCGCCGATCCGGTCCCGGCCTTCCGGCGGCAGCATGACGAAGGCGGCCACCCCCCGGGGGGGGCGCAGGGTGGACGCCTCCGCCGCGGCGACCGGGTCCACCAGCACGGCGTCGCAGAACCGGTCGATGGCGTCGAAGCCGCTGGCCAGGACGGCCCGGGCCCCGCTGGCCCGGATCTGGGCGAGAGCCGCTTCCCGCACCACCGGAGAGCCGGAGATCACGGCGATGGTGCGGCCGGACAGGGGCTTCACAGGGGTCCGGCGCTCCTCGACCACGGGAAAGTCCGCCTCGAACCAGAACTCCGCCCCCCAGTAGGCGTCATCGGACAGGCGCAGATGGGTGACCCCGAGCTCTGCGCCCATGGCGTCGGCAATCCGGCGGACAATGGCGAGGCCAAGGCCCGCCCCCCCGGCGGCGGCACCTTCCCGGGTCTGGAAGAACTCCTCGAACAGGCGGGCCTGGGTCTCGGGCGGTACGCCGGGCCCGGTGTCGCGCACGCAGAGCCGCAGGCGCACCTTGCCCTCCGATGCCGGGCGAACCCGCGCGCTGATCAGCACACCGCCCCCCTGACCATGGGCCGTGGTCATCTTCACGGCGTTTCCGGCAAGGTTGAACAGCACCTGCTTCAGCCGGCCGTCATCGGCCAGGATCGGCGGGGCATCCCGGTCCGTCGCCCAGGCAATGTCCAGCCCCGCCGCATGGGCCCGGGGCGAGAGGAGCTCCGCCACCCCCATCAGCAGGTCTTCCAGTCCGATCGGGCGGGGCTCGAGGTCCAGCCGCCCGGACTCGAGCTTGGCCAGGTCCAGGATGTCGTTCACCAGGGTCAGCAGATGCTCGCCGCTGAGCTGGAGGGCATTCAGATAGGAGCGCTGGGTCTCGTCCAGGGGGGTGTCGGCCAGCAGCCCCGCCATGCCCAGCACCCCGTTGAGGGGAGTGCGGATCTCGTGGCTGAGGGTGGCGAGCGCCCCCACACGGGCCAGAAGACCCCGGTCACCGGAGGCGCCTTGGGTCGCGGTCTCTCCGCGGCTCGCGGCCTCCGCGATCATGTCTGGGTCAGTCCGTGCCATCGCCCGACCCTATCGCGCCGGCCTTAACGTCCGACTTAAATCTACAGCTCAAATCCCTGGCGGCGGGGTCATGTCCGGGAGCGAAGGGCGGTCGACGGGCGCGCGGCGATAGCCGAGGGATTCCGCCACATGCCGTCGGCGGACGCCGGTGGAGCCGTCGAGATCGGCAATCGTCCGGGCAAGGCGCAGCACACGGCTCCACCCCCGCGCGGTCAGGGCCCCCTGTTCCGCCGCCCGGGCGAGAAGGGCGTGACCAGAGGCATCCGGCGCGGCGATCCGCTCCAGCGCCCGCCCGTCGATCCGCGCGTTCAGACCGTCCGCCGCGCTCAGACCCTCGGTGGCGGCCCGCTCCAGCTGCAGGGTCCGCGCCGCCGCCACCCGCGCGGCCACCCGGGCACTATCCTCGGCGTCGGTGGGCAGGCTCATGTCCGCGGCGGTCACCGGCGGCACATCCAGGTTCAGGTCGATCCGGTCCAGCAGGGGCCCCGAGATCCGACCCTGATAGTCCCTCTGGCAGCGGGGAGCCCGGCCACAGGCCCCGCGACCGGGCCCGCCCACGCCGCAGCGGCAGGGGTTCATCGCCGCGACCAGCTGGATCCGGGCGGGATAGCGGACATGGGCATTGGCCCGGGCCACGATCACATCCCCGGTTTCGAGGGGCTGGCGCAGGCTGTCGAGCACCTGGGGCGAGAACTCCGGCAACTCGTCCAGGAACAGGACCCCGTTATGGGCCAGCGACACCTCCCCGGGCCTTGCCCGGACGCCGCCGCCGACAAGGGCCGCCATGCTGGCAGAGTGGTGGGGCGCGCGATAGGGCCGGGCCCGGGACAGCTCCCCGCGGGCGATCAGACCGGCCACCGAATGGATCATGGAGGTATCGAGCAGCTCCCGCGCCGTCAGCGGCGGCAGGATACCCGGCAACCGACTGGCCAGCATCGACTTGCCGGATCCGGGCGGGCCGCAGAACAACAGGTTGTGACTGCCGGCCGCGGCGATCTCCAGCGCCCGCCGGGCCTGTTCCTGGCCCTTGACGTCCCGCAGGTCCGGGCCGGTCGCACCCTCCCGCAGGGGGCCGGGCTGGGGCGGGCTCAACACCTGGATGCCCCGGAAATGGTTGATCAGGCTGATCAGGGACCGGGGGGCCAGGATCGGAACATCCCCGGCCCAGGCCGCCTCCGCCCCGCAGGCCTCCGGACAGATCAGGCCAAGCCCCAGCGCCCCGGCGGTCACGGCGGCGGGCAGGGCCCCGGCACTGGCGGCCAGCCGACCGTCGAGGCTGAGCTCGCCGAAGGCCAGCCATCCGGACAGGGCATCCTCCGGCACGACCCCGATGGCAGCCATCAGCGCCAGCGCAATGGGCAGGTCGTAGTGGCTGCCCTCCTTGGGCATGTCCGCCGGAGCCAGATTGACCACCAGCCGCTTGGCCGGAAGGGCGAGGCCGAGGCTGGAGAACGCTGCCCGGACCCGTTCCCGGCTCTCGGCCACGGCCTTGTCCCCGAGCCCCACGAGGATGAAGGCCACGAGGCCGGAGCTGGTCTGGACCTCCACATCCACGCGACGGGCGTCGACCCCCTCGAATGCCGCCGTGACAATGCGTGCCGCCACCCGTGCCTCCCGCCCTGCCCGGCATCTAGGATGCCAGGAACGGCCGGTTTGCAATCCTGAGCCCCGGTTTCAGACAATCTGTCGCAATGTCCGGATGTGACGCCCGGCGCGGGCACTCAGCCTGCGGGCGACGTACCGGCCAGCTGCGACAGGACGGCCTCACCGAACCCAAGCCCTGCGGATGGGGCGAACGCGAAATAGAGGTCCGGCTCGATGGCCTCGAGCTCCATCAGGGCCAGACGCCCGTCGAGCCGACGGATCAGGTCGATCCGGGCATAGGTCATCCCCGCTGGCGCTGCCGCCAGGGCCGCCTCGGCCAACCGGAGCGCCTCGGCCTCCGGCGCAAAGGGCTCGAGCTGGCCGCCGAACTGGGGCTGGACGCGAAAATCGGTCCCGGTCGCCCGCTTGCGCACCCCGTGACTGAAGACACCCGCGAAATAGAACAGGGACAACTCACCCTCGGACGACACCGACGGCAGGAACGGCTGGATCATCTGCCCCGGGGCCGGGGCCGGCGGCGGGTCCCCGCGGCGGTACCGGACCGTCTGGTACGACCCGGCGGACACCAGCGGCTTGATCACCAGTTCGTCCGTGCCGAAGGCTGCGAAGGCGGCCTCCAGTTCGTCCGCACCGGACAGGTCCGGCGTCAGGGTCGGGATGACCACCACCCCCCGGGCCGCCAGGGCCTGGAGATAGGTCTTGGTCGTGTTCCAGAGCAGCACCTCCGGCGAATTCACCAGGGGAATGGACGGATCCCATCGGGTGAGGATCTCTGTCCAGCGCCCGGGTTGGAAATGGTACCCCCAGGCGAGGGTCGCCAGCACCCCGTCCACGCCGGCGGGGATCGGATCCACCCACGGGTGGGCCACCACCTCGACGCCCAGGCGTGCGAACAGGTCGTGATAGCCCTCCACGGGCGCGGGAATCCGCGAGGTGTAGGTGGGCTCCGCCGGGTCGGGACAGAGAAGCGCCAGTCTGCGGATCATGGGGGTGCCTGGGTCTGGGGGGATGGCGGTGGGATCGGACCGATGGTCGTCTCC
>Ga0007833_1000342_pt1 | contig 10434 bp, 6 predicted proteins | sample CryBogCBE25Jul07_FD_71204 | JGI IMG/M metagenome (GOLD analysis project Ga0007833, IMG submission 71204) | Freshwater microbial communities from Crystal Bog, Wisconsin, USA - CBE25Jul07 | ecosystem: Environmental > Aquatic > Freshwater > Lake | place: Crystal Bog, Wisconsin, USA | collected...
TCGTTCAGGACGATGCGCACAATCCAGCGGGACGCGCAATCTCCATCGTCTCCATCAAACTCATTGTATGCCTCCAGCAAATCCCGGTCCGCATCGACAACCGTCGAGGTCGACAGCGGGTACGGGTCGTAGTAGATCTTGAAGGAGCGCGTAATGTCGCGGATCGTGGTGCGCTGGATCTCCTTCTTCTTGGCAATGGCCTCCTTCTGCGTGACCATTCCGAGCAGATATGCGGTATTGCCGGGACGCTTCGGATTTGCAGAGGCAGAGAGCAGCTCCTCAATGCGGGGCACACCGGAGGTTGCGTTGGCCTTGACCGTACCCGCAGAGTGGAAGGTGTTGAGCGTCAGCTGCGTCGTAGGCTCACCGATGGACTGGGCTGCAAGAGCACCCACCATCTCACCCGCGTGGCAGAGAGACTTGGTGTACTTGAACTCGATGTCACGCATCAGCTCGTCAAAGAGCGCCTCGGTCAGTCGGTGCACAAGGATGGCCTGCTTGGGCGCCAGGTTGTAGCGCAGCAGGGCATGAAACACGCGGTTCTTGGGGAAGCGCTGGATGAATCCGCCAATGGCCTCAACCACGTGCTGCGGCGTCAGGTCCGTCTTGGTGCCGTAGGGATTCGCATACTTCTCGAGCAGACGGCCAATGTGGACCGGCGCCTGAACCTCGCCGTTCTTGCGGTAGCGGAACACCGTCTTGACCAGCAAGTCACGGTCGGCGAGAATGTCGTCCACGAGATCCGGGCAGACATCCACAGGCTCCTTGAGGAAGGAGTTGACATCGGCAGGACTCAAGGCAAACATGCGATAGACAGCCTCCATCGTCATGGTTGAGAGCTCGCAAGGCTGCGACTCGACGCACGTGGTGTCGATACCATCCTCACCGTACGAGAACTGCACGATGGAACCTGTGACGTTGCGCACACTGCCATTATACTCGATATGCTGATCCTCCATGATCTTCATGAGTCGGCGCTGGATGTATCCCGTGTCGGACGTCTTGACTGCGGTATCAATCAGACCCTCACGACCTGCCTGTGCGTGGTAGAAGAACTCGGCAGGCATGAGACCATTCACGAAGGAGTTCTGGACGAATCCGCGGGACTCGATACCGTCGTCGTAGCGAGCAAAGTGCGGCAGAGTACGGTCCTGCAGCGTATACTGAACACGCTTGCCCTCGATATTCTGCTGTCCAAGCAACGCAACCATCTGCGTGATGTTCTGGTCAGAACCCTTGGAACCTGACTTGACCATCTGAACAATGCGGTTGTCGCCACTCAACGACTTGAGCACCTCCTCGTTGATCTCTGCAGTAACCTTCTTCAGCGCACTCGAGATCTTGTCCTCGAGATCCTCACCGTCCGTCATGGAGGAGATGTTGAGGAAGGTTCCCGAATGAACATCCGTGAGAATCTGGGCCACCTTGTCACGACCCTCCTTCATCTTTTGGTTCACAATGGTCCGCGTGGCCTCGTTGGCAATCAAGTCCGCAGTGCCCACCGAGAAACCATAGTACAGGTTGAACTGAGTGACGATACTCTGCATGTCGTTGATGAGCTGGCCGGCACGTTCGCATCCAAAGTCATTGAAGACGACGTGAATCATCTTGCCAATTGCGCCCTTGACAATGACGCCGCTCGTCAGCTGACCGTTCTTGACCTTCATGCCACCCGCAGCAAAGTCCATGAGCGGGAACGCGGCCGAAATCAGCTCGGAACCGGTCCACGGGCGATTCTTGCGGGGGAACTGCCGCTTGATCTTGGACAGCATGTTCAAGGCAAGGTGCTCGGGAATGCGGACCGACTCCTGACTGATGCGGTAGGCACCCGTCATCGTGTCCTGAAACAGCTGGATGATGGGCGAGTTGGTGCGGGGACTGATGATGTTGCGCAGAACCGATGCGAGGTACCGCAGCTCCATGGCCGCAGCAATGCTCTGGGGCACGTGCATGTTCATCTCGTCACCGTCAAAGTCTGCGTTGTAGGGACGGGTGGCGGAGACGTTGAGACGGAAGGTCGAGTACGGCAGAACGCGAACGCGGTGCGCCATCATCGACGCCTTGTGGAGAGACGGCTGACGATTAAACAGCACAATGTCGCCATCCACCAGGTGGCGGTGGACAATGTCGCCGTCGCGCAGATCAATCGTGTCGGGTGTCACGTAGCGCAGACTGACCATGCGCTTATCCTGCTTGAGAAACACGGACTTGGCGCCCGGGTGCTTCTCGGGACCATTTGCAACTGCCTCCAGCAGGCGGTCGCGGTTGTACATGGACACCACCTCGGGGAAGGTCAGGTTCGTCGCAATCTCGAACGGAACACCGAGCTCGTCCAGCTCAATGTTGGCATCGGGCGTAATGACGGAGCGGGCAGAGAAGTCCACACGCTTGCCCATCAAATTGCCGCGGACACGGCCGGTCTTGGCACCGAAGCGCGACTTGAGAGTACGAAGAGGACGGCCCGAGCGCTGGGCAGCAGGTTGGAGTCCCTTGATCTCATTGTCCACATAGGTGGCAACGTCGTACTGCAGCATTGCAGTGTACTTGTCGATCGTCTCGATGGACTCGCCCTTGTCAATCTTGTCGCGGAGACGCTGGTTGTTGCGGAGAACGTCGACCAGCTTGTGGGTCAAGTCGTCCTCCATGCGCTGGTTGTCGTCCATCACGACCGACGGGCGGACGGTCAGCGGAGGCACAGCAAGAACTGTGCAGATCATCCACTCGGGGCGGGAGAAGCGAGGGCTGAATCCGATGCGCGCACAGTCGGCATCGGTGATGCGCTGAAAGGCACGGAGCACCAGCTCCACCTGGAGGGGAGTCGGGACCGGTGCGGGCTCGTTCTGTACGCCTGCCGTGTGTCCCTCGAGAGTCGCGACACGACCGACAGCCTTGGCAATCTTCTTGAAGAGAGGACTGTTGCAGTGCGGGCATGACTCGGCACGCTTGCCCTTGGCCGTCAGGTCGCGCACATCCTTGAAGCGGGCCATGCCAGTCGACGTCACCTCGTCAAAGTGGGCGTCATCCAGCAGGGGCTTGGAGCAGGTCAGACAGAGGATGTTGCAGAGCTTCTCCACCGTATCGAAGAACTGATACAGATAGACCGGGCGGGACAGCTGGATGTGTCCAAAGTGACCCGAGCAATACTGGTTGGACAGCTTGCATGTCGGGCAGATCTTGCCGTTCTCAATCACGCCGAAGCGAGGATCGAACATGCCATTGGGAACTGCCTGGGAGGATTGATATGTCTTGTCAGTTGTGACCTCGACCACGCTGCGCTTCAGGATGTCGTCAGGATTAGCGATACCAAACTGAACACCGATGATTGTGTCACCCATTTTACCTCTTGTTATGTTTTCGCTTATATTATTCGTTTTTATCGGCGAGCGACAACAAGAGTTGCCTTCCACAATGCTTCGTTTTCAACCATGCGAATCACGGGTTCTTCACCGTAGATGTTGGAAAGTGTTGCAATCATGATTTCGTACTCTTCGCCGCGCTGTTTCTGAAACAGCTGCGGTTGCTTCAATCGATACTTGCGGATCCAGGTGAGCATGGACCGGGCCATATCTTCCGTCTTGGACGCAGGAATTGGTTTTTCAGCATCCTTCAAGTCCTGCACAAGGTCACCCCACGCTTGCTGATCGAGGAGACTCATTAGTTGGGACGGGCAAAATAATATACAACAATCTGCGTGTTGTCTGCGAAATGATAATATCCATCACCTCCCATTGTCAAATTTTTCGAATAGTATCGAATATTTAATTTAAATGTCGTATCACCTCTTACAACAGGTGAGAAATAGAGTGATACAATTCCGTGAGGATCATTATCAATAGTGTCCGGGATAGTTTTATATCCGCTTAACCATATTTTGTATGCTGAGGGAGCTACCGGAACACTTGTGAAGGATTCATAGTACGAATAAGGGCTTGCTGATTCAAATAACGTGAATTGACTTGTTGAATAAAATCTAATGTTTCCGGTAACAGGGGACAATATTTGTAACGCAGGACCTATTACTCCAGTTGATCCGGTAGATCCAGTGACTCCAGTCGGTCCAACCCCCGTTGCTCCAGTCGGCCCATGTGCTGCTCCGGTCGGTCCGGTCGATGCAGTAGGTCCTGTTCCCGCATTGAATGATCCAGTGGGTCCAGTAGGTCCCCCAGCTCCTACATCCGTGGGTCCGACATTTCCGGTAGGTCCAGTGGATCCAGTGCGCCCAGTCGAACCAGTTGATTCAATACCTGTTACACCCGCCGGACCTGTTGGACCTGTTACACCTTGTACACCAACGGGTCCTCTTATTCCTGTCGTTCCAGTAAACCCTGTAGTTCCTGTTTTACCTGTACCGCCTTGTACTCCAGTGGATCCAAATGGCAATACTCCAGTGGGTCCGGTGCTTCCTGTATTGCTTGATCCACTGGCAGGCGGCCCTACTATTCCAGTAGGGCCATCTGTTCCATACACAAAATTTATGATATTAGGTGGGTCGCCCGAATAGATGGGAGGTATAGTTCCATAGTAGAGATTCGTGATTTGTGTAGTTCCCGATCCACTCCCCTGAACTCCTCCACTTAATGAAAATTGTGAACCCTTGTAGTTATAACCAGGTGGACTATATGTGCTTTGACTGAATATACGCCCATTTAAGTAGCATGTACTCACAACGATAAGCTTTATAACGAACTGCGATGGATGATAGATGTTTGGAGGTTCCAAGTAAAAAGATTGTTCAAAACAGACAGTATATACATTTCCCGGTGAGTGATCAATCTTTGATCCGGAAGTAGGGTTTGCTAAAGCATACAAACTTCCATCGGAATTAACTCCTACAGTCCACGATACACTTCCATAATAACCACCGTCGCCACTACCGACGGAATTTAACCCTAAACTAACAATAGCAGACTTATTGCTAGAAGTTAAGTTAGGTATGGTACCATAGGCCCATGCAGCATACGAAACGCCTAAACTAATTGAAACACCATCGTACGGTCCGATTGAATCAGGCGAAGTGATTGTCCCAATCGTAGAAAAAACCGGAACAGATGTAAATGTTGATTGAAAATTATACGGATTCTGCTCAATCATTGATCCGGACACAACTGGGTTCCACGTAATTAAAAAAGGGCCCATCGAACCTGTTACTGAAAATCCACCAGGACCCGTTGACCCCGTAGTTCCGGTGGGTCCAGTGGGTCCCGTTGTCCCTGTCCCCCGTGGACCCGTTGATCCAGTAGATCCGGTACTTGCAGTGCTGCCGGTAGGTCCGGTTGTCCCTGTAGTCGATGTCGGACCTGTCGAAGCGGTTCCTCCTGTCAAACTGACACCTTTTGTAGCTGTAGGTCCTGTTGAACCCTGTACACCGCGCACGGTGCGTGTTCCTCGACTTCCAGTTCTTCCCGTTGCTCCAGTTATACCTGTTGTACTTGTGTATCCACGCAGTCCAGTCGGACCGGTTGCGCCTGCAGTGAGTCCCGCTGGTCCAGCAGTACCGGGAATTCCCATCGGACCCGCAGGAGCAACTGCTCCTGTTGTTCCTGTACCTCCAGTTTTACCCGTCGATCCAGTCGGTCCCGTATCTTGCGAACCCGTTGCTCCTGTTGCGCCTGTGACAGTTCCCGTAGGTCCCGTCGCACCCGTAGAACCCGTATTTTCAATCGGACCGGTGATACCTGTTGCTCCAGTCGGACCCGTTGATCCATCCCGCAAAGGACCGGTAGGACCTATTGGTGCCCCCACAGCAGAACCAACAACTCCAACGGATCCATACACACCCATTCCACCCGTTGCACCTGTTTTCCCCGTATAGCTGTTGATACCCTTTACACCTGGCGGCGCAGTGGGACCGTTCAACCCGGTTTGACCAGTAGGTCCCGTCGGACCCAGCACCAGTCGAATCCCTGGAGGAAATGCACGTTCGGCAGTGCTTCGACCCGAATACGAGAAGGGATCCATTGTTACATTACATAGAATAGTAAAATGATACATTTACTTGGGCGTTTCCATAGTCGGGGTCCTGTCGAAGTTTAACGGTTACGGTACTGCTATCCGTGAAATATACAGATACAACGGATACATTCGTCGTTACAGTTCCCATCCACGTTGTTTGGAATCCTTGTAACCAAACAGGGTATCCTGCTGAAAGTCCTGTACTTGCGTTTGAAGTAGGATAATCTGTCGGACTAGAGTTTCCATTAAAGTACACAGGTACCGTCAAAAAGTTTATGTTACTCAATCCAGTCGGTCCTGTTGCGCCGGTAGGTCCAGTTGTTCCCGTCGGTCCAGTATATATACTCGGCGGTCCATTCGGTCCAGTTGCTCCCGTCGGACCAGTAGGTCCTGTAATTCCCGTAGTACCTGTAACCGTAACACCTGTTGGTCCTGTCGGACCCGTGACACCTGTAATTCCGGTAGATCCAGTAGGACCTGTTATACCTGGACCTGTCGGCCCAGTCGGACCGGTCGTTCCAGTAACTCCTGTAGGTCCAGTTGTTCCGGTGAATCCGGTTGCAAAGGATCCAGTCGGTCCAGTAGCTCCGGTTACACCGGTAAACCCCGTCTGGGTTGCACCTGTAGGCCCCGTAGGTCCGGTAGGTCCCGTTAGTCCAGTAGGTCCAGTGGGACCCGTATTACCCACATTTGCTCCCGTGGGTCCAGTAGGTCCTTGAATTCCTGTCGGTCCAGTCGGCCCCGTTGTACCTGTTGGACCTGTGGTTCCTGTCGCCCCTGTGGCCCCTGTTGCTCCTGTAGTTGCAGTGGGTCCTGTGGGTCCTGTTGCACCTGTGGGTCCCGTAGTTCCGGTCGGCCCAGTCGTTCCGGTAACTCCTGTCGCTCCAGTAGGTCCAGTAAATCCAGTCGGCCCGGTAGAGCCCGTGGGTCCAGTAGGACCCGTCACTCCAGTGGGTCCAGTGGGTCCCGTTATACCCGTCACGCCTGTCGGACCCGTCAAACTTGCGCCGGTGGGTCCCGTGGTGCCTTGCGGTCCAGTAGGTCCCGTCGGTCCAGTATCTCCGGGGTTGCCTTGGTCACCCTGCTGTCCCGGCGGCCCGTATCCACCAGGCACACCTTGCAAACCTGTCGGTCCCGTGGGTCCCGTTGCGCCGGTCGGACCTGTCTGGTTGGCTCCCGTAGGACCTGTGAATCCCGTAGGCCCCGTGGTGCCTGTGACGCCTGTCGGTCCAGGCGGGCCGGTTGTGCCCGTGTATCCGGTATTCGTTGCCTTTCCGCCGGTTGGTCCTGTGGCGCCCGTCACGCCAGTGGATCCAGTCGCACCTGTTTGGTTTCCGGTAGGACCTGTGGGACCTGTTCCGATAGGTCCCGTTGGACCCGTATATCCGGTAGGTCCAGTCGTGCCCGTTGCGCCCTGGTATTGCGTGTCTCCTGCAGGTCCTGTGGGTCCTGTAGATCCCGTAGTTCCGGTTTGTCCTATAGGTCCTTGGAGACCAGGAGGTCCCTGCAAGATGTTGGGTGCACAGGATACGAGTCCCACACCAGGAACATACTTCGAGAGACTCATTACCTTTTAGATAGAATTTCCCTCCTTAAATCGATGCTCCGTTCAAATACCAGCTGGTACCATCTGAAAATGCAATAGATGGGAATGATGACATTGAATAACTACCCGATGTAGCAGAATTAGAAAGAGTAATATCTATAGACCCAGGGTAAGACAAAAACACGAAAGTACCATTGAGTACAGCGCTTGGTAACCCAACTGTTAGAGTTGGTGGTGGTCCAAATGGGATTGCAGTAAATGATACAATGTTGTTTGATGCCGAGTCAGTTCCAGACAAAACAGATACACCACCTCCAGAACCAACACTTCCTAGAGTAAAAGATGCACCAGGTGCGTTAATCAAATATACACATGAACCTGCTCCGCCGCCACCAGAACTAACTCCCATTGGTCCCGTGGGTCCAGTAGGTCCATTAATTACACCAGCATCAACCCATTCATAACCACTTACACCACCTGCAGTATAGGGGACCCAAATATACACATGTTGTGTAGCTTCTACAACATATGCATCTCCTTCAACTGCACCTCCGGCAGCAATAGCTTCTAATCCAGAATAGAACGAAACATTTCCACGTATAGTAAAATTTGATGCAATAGCGGGTCCAACGGGTCCTGTGGTTCCTGTCACGCCAGTAGTTCCGGTGTCTGCAGTGGGTCCTGTGGGTCCTGTATCTCCAAGAGGACCTGTCGTGCCTGTGGTTCCGGTATATCCAGCAGGTCCTGTCGTGCCTGTGGGTCCTGTCCCAACAGGTCCAGTCGGTCCAGTATCTCCTGTATATCCAAGGGGTCCTGTTGTGCCTGTGGGTCCTGTCCCAACCGGTCCAGTCGGTCCGGTTGATGCAGTCGGTCCTGTGTCGCCAGTCGCTCCACCACTTGCAAATAGTATCCAAGCTGTATCTGCGCTTGGCGGTGTATTACCGTAGACACTTGTCACGCAAATATATGCAGAGTTGCGGTAAAGTACCACGTCGTTCGGATAATAGTACCCATGTGTCGTTCCGGACCAAGCTCCATAGAATGAGAATCCGGGGCCGAAGGGTCCAGTCGTTCCAGTAGGCCCAGTGGGTCCAGCCATTCCAGTTGTTCCGGTAAATCCGGTAGGACCCATGATTTGACCGCCGTCATTGAATGCACCACCTGCCCATATCCACAAGTGACCATCGATCGTGGTGATGAATCCATCTCCCGGTGTCCGGATTTCATATGGGATGTCCGCCTTTGTCGGGAATGATCCTTTGATCATAAACGGGGGACCAGCAACTCCGGTGGTTCCAGTTACACCTGTTGGACCTTGAAATCTACCTGTATCTGTAAATCCGACACCATTCCATATCCACAAGTGGCCATCATTTGTTGTCATGTAGGCATCTCCTACTTTTGGTAGTGGATCGCCTAATGCAATGTAACCAATTTCAACATAGGATGGAACCTGCCCCTTGATTGTAATCGATGGACCCACTGGTCCTGTTGTTCCGGTTGGTCCCGTAGTTGCAGTTGGTCCCGTTGGTCCCGTCGATGCAGTTGGACCTGTTGTTCCTGTAGGTCCTGTAGGCCCAGTTCCAATGGGACCTGTTGCGCCTGTTGTACCTGTTGTGCCAGTAGATGCTGTAGGTCCCGTACTTCCGGTAGCTGCGGTGGGCCCTGTTGCTCCGGTAGGCGCAGTAGGGCCCGTAGTTCCTGTCGATGCTGTCGGTCCGGTTGTGCCGGTAGCAGCAGTTGGACCTGTTGTGCCTGTGGGAGCTGTGGGTCCAGTTGTGCCTGTCGGCGCGGTGGGTCCTGTTGCTCCTGTGGGAGCTGTTGGTCCAGTTGTGCCTGTGGGAGCTGTGGGCCCTGTTGCTCCTGTGGGAGCTGTTGGTCCAGTTGTGCCTGTGGGAGCTGTGGGTCCAGTTGTGCCTGTCGGCGCGGTGGGTCCTGTTGCTCCTGTGGGAGCTGTTGGTCCCGTAGTTCCCGTAGTTCCCGTAGGCGCAGTCGGTCCCGTCGGTCCAGTTGGCCCCGTTGTGCCTGTTCCGAGAGGTCCTGTAGGTCCTGTGGCTCCGGTCGGTGCAGTCGGTCCAGTTGTACCCGTCGGTGCGGTAGGACCCGTGGTTCCTGTAGGCGCAGTCGGTCCGGTGGCCCCCGTAGGTGCTGTCGGCCCTGTGGTTCCTGTAGGTGCTGTCGGCCCTGTGGTTCCTGTAGGCGCAGTGGGTCCAGTCGGGCCAGTATCTCCAGTAGGTCCTTTCAGTCCAGTAGTTCCCGTCGGCCCTGTTCCGATGGGTCCAGTCACTCCTGTGTATCCCGTCGGTCCCACGAACTGACCACCATCAATATATCCATTGATTGCGCCATTTCCAACCTGTCCGGTGTAAATCCACAAATGGCCTGTCGATGTGATGACGTATGCGTCGCCGTTCGTGCCACTGTTTGGAAGACTTCCAGTTGTTGCAATGGATCCCTTCACAGCAATCGACGCACCAATATCACCCTTCACACCTTGCGGTCCAGTATTTCCAGTGGATCCCGTGACGCCCGTTGGTCCAGTTCCAATCGGTCCTGTAGGTCCAGTGGTTCCGGTGGGAGCAGTCGGTCCTGTTGTGCCTGTGGGTGCTGTGGGTCCAGTGGTTCCTGTGGGAGCAGTCGGTCCTGTGGTTCCGGTGGGTGCGGTAGGACCCGTGGTTCCGGTGGGTGCAGTCGGTCCAGTTGTACCTGTCGGTGCGGTAGGACCCGTGGTTCCTGTGGGTGCAGTTGGTCCCGTAGTTCCCGTAGGAGCGGTTGGTCCAGTTGTACCAGTCGGTGCGGTAGGACCCGTGGTTCCAGTAGGCGCAGTGGGTCCTGTGGTTCCGGTTGGAGCTGTGGGTCCTGTGGCTCCAGTCGGTGCGGTAGGACCCGTCGTGCCCGTGGGAGCTGTCGGTCCTGTAGTGCCGGTGGGAGCTGTT
>Ga0007833_1000344_pt1 | contig 10411 bp, 8 predicted proteins | sample CryBogCBE25Jul07_FD_71204 | JGI IMG/M metagenome (GOLD analysis project Ga0007833, IMG submission 71204) | Freshwater microbial communities from Crystal Bog, Wisconsin, USA - CBE25Jul07 | ecosystem: Environmental > Aquatic > Freshwater > Lake | place: Crystal Bog, Wisconsin, USA | collected...
TTTGTCTCCATTCCGGTTATGGGCCGTATCGCAGCGGGCACGCCGATTTCAGCCATTCAGTCGCGCAGCCATTCGATTGGTATGCCACCGGATATGCTAGCGAGCGGCGATCATTATGCACTTGAGGTCCGAGGCGATTCCATGATCGAGGCCGGTATTTTTGATGGCGATACGGTCATCATCAAAAAGCAAGAAACAGCCGATACGGGGGATATCGTCGTCGCTTTGATTGACGATGAAGAAGCAACCTTGAAGCGCCTTCGTCGCCGCGGTTCTTCCATTGCGCTTGAAGCGGCTAATCCTGCGTATGAGACGCGTGTGTTAGGACCTGATCGTGTCCGCATCCAAGGTAAATTGGTAAGCCTGATGCGGCGGTATCACTAACCCCAATCACCGTGGGGTGATGGGTTGCGCCGTTGGATCTTCGGGTTCCGTTGGTGTGAATGTTTGAAGCGGCGCGACGGGTTTCGGTTTAGGCGACCAAGGGCGGTCATAAGTGGCCGATCGTGCCCCTTGGATCGTGTAGCCCCCTGCCCCATCCGGTAACAAGGCAATGCTGCCGAGCGATTGCGTTACCTTGTGGTCAATGGAGAGCGCGCGGCATTCGCTCGGTAGGTCAAGCGGCGTGACGACAATGGATATGGCGTTGCAATCTTCCGCCAAATCATTTTCACGCAAACTGATCGCAATCGATTTGCCGTCGATGAGGCGCGCAAAACATCCCGTCGCATTGCAATAGGCTCCCTGCCTGAGCGTCGCATCATTGGGATGCCGCATGTCACCATCGGCTGATAGCCACTGAGCAACAACAAAAGCCGACGCACCCTTTCCCATAATCAACAATTTTCCGTCAGGTCCGCGAGCGGCTAATGACAGACCGTCGCGCGCGACGACAACATCTGGGCGGGTGTTATGATACGTTAAGGAGAGGCCTAAAAGTATCGGAATGACACCGACATAGCGAAGCTGCGACGACCATAAAGTGAGCCATAAGAGACCGAAGGTGAGACATAACAGGGAACTAACAGTAATGGCCGGCAGTGCCTGTGTTGCAAAAGGTGTCGATGCGACAAGGCCTGACAGATACAACATCCCATCTACTGCAAAGCCCATAATCTTCCAGAACCAATGATCCAAGCCGAAAGGAATGGCCAAAACGCCTAAAAAGCCGATAGGCATTGCGAGGCTTTCAATCAGCGGAATCGTAAGCGCGTTTCCGATGAGACCGAGCGGTTGAAACCGTTGGAAATGAAAGGCTGAATAGGGTCCAGTAGCTGCCTCCGCCAAAAACGTTGTGAGCAAAACCGTTTTGGAATGATTGAACAGCCATCCCAAAAGCCGATCTAAAAAGCTTGGCGGCGGCCCCTTTTGAAGTGTGCTGTTCAGTCTTGACGAAAAGACGGGAGGCCTATCGCCGCTCGGGGGCAATTGTTCAAAAGCCGCTACCAAGGCCGCAACCGCGGCGAACGACATTTGAAAACTCGGACCCAAAACGCTTTCAGGCTCCATCGCGACAATGATCAAAGCAGCAAAGGCTAAATTGCGCATCGATAATGCGCGCCGCCCGATCAACACTGCACCAAACATAACCAAACTCATGATGAGCGAGCGTTCGGTTGCCACTTCTGATCCGGCAAAGATGTCGTAGGTCGTCGCGCCAACCATTGCAGCTGCCGCTGCCCATTGCTTAATCGGAAACCTTAAAGCCACACCGGGAATTAAGACGAGAATGCCGCGCACGAGGAAGAAAACCATTCCCGCAGCCAGCACCATATGAAGGCCAGATATGGAAACAACGTGATAGATACCCGCTGCCCGTAAATCATCATTGGTCTGGTCAGAAATATAGCCGCGTTTGCCAGTAAAAAGTGCCGCCGCAACGGCCCCACTCTGACCACCAATCGATTTCGCGATGCGATCCGTCAGAGCAATCCTCAGCCGGTCGACACGCGCCATAAAAGCGAGTTTCCATTCCGTTTGTATTGGCGGCAGAAGCGTAACCGATCCGAGAACAGAGCCGACGCCACCAATCCGCGCGAAATAGGCGTCACGCGCAAAATCGTAACCGCCGGGCCTTGCAGGAAAAGGAGGCGGCAGAATCCGGACGAGAACTGAAATATGATCGCCCGGCGAAATATCGGTTCGGCTAGCTAAGGTTATTCGAAGCCGAAAAGGAATATCGTCACTCTTATTTCCCAACTTGGTAGGGCGGATCAACAAACGTCCGCCGGTGGCACTCCAATCGATTGATTCAATGATCGCCTCGACATGGGTAATCACGGTCTCTTTGAGGATGGGCGCATCAGACCGAAGGGTGCGTAAACTGCCACAGGTAAAGCCAATAGCGATCGCGGCCAATGCGACCAATGACAAGCGGATTGAATCCCGAGTATCGTGAAAAATGACGAGCGCGATAATAAGCGCTGTCGAAAGGCTGAGGGATGCCCAAATATTAGGTTCTTCGTCCGCTAAAAAATAGAAAAGCACGCCCAACATCGAGAGAGGTGCCAGCCAAAGCACCAAGCGCCTTGCATCAATTTCGGCTAAAATGGACCCAATAAGCCATGTCCGGATATGACCAGCGGCCTCGTCAAGGGCTAATCGTCCACTCTTTCCGAAACGTCCAATAAGAGCCGCGCCAATCGCTTGGCCACGCATAGGGCGATCAGGACGCCATTTCTGCATTGAATATGCGTGCCCTTTTTGGATCCGTACTTAACCTTGTCAATATTCAATGGTACAGGACTGACGCATATAGGCCAGAACCGAAAGGTTGCGAAAAGGCCAGCTGCAACCAGGAAGTTCAGGAATATCCATGTCTAATCCCGTTATCACGCGCTTTGCCCCCTCCCCAACTGGCTTTCTGCATATTGGCGGTGGCCGGACAGCCTTGTTTAATTGGCTATATGCCAAGCGGCATGGCGGTAAAATGTTGTTACGGATTGAGGACACGGATCGCGAACGATCAACTGACGCCGCCATTGAAGCAATCCTTGATGGCCTGCGTTGGCTAGGCATCGATTGGGATGGTGATGTGGTCTACCAATATGCCCGCGCCGACCGCCATCGCGAAGTAGCTGAAACCCTCCTCGCATCGGGCAACGCCTATAAATGCTATGCCTCGCAGCAAGAATTGGAAGAAATGCGCGAAAAGGCTCGCGCCGCCGGTCAACCAATGCGCTATGACGGACGCTGGCGGGATCTTGGTGGCTCGGACGCCGAAAAGGCCGCCATTGCCGAAGGCCGTAAGCCCGTTATTCGCCTTAAAGCACCGCAAGATGGTGAGACGGTCGTCAACGACCATGTCCAAGGTCGCGTGGTATGGCAGAACAAGGATCTCGATGATCTGGTGTTGCTTCGCTCCGATGGCAATCCAACCTATATGTTGGCCGTCGTGGTCGATGACCACGATATGGGCGTAACCCACGTCATCCGCGGCGATGATCACCTGACCAACGCGGCCCGCCAAACGCAAATCTATCAGGCAGCAGGCTGGGCCGTGCCGGAAATGTCGCATATTCCGCTTATCCACGGGCCTGACGGGGCAAAGCTTTCCAAGCGGCACGGTGCCCTCGGTGTCGATGCCTATCGCTCAATGGGCTATTTGCCAGCGGCCATGCGCAATTATCTCGTCAGGCTCGGATGGAGCCACGGCGATCAAGAGTTTTTCACAACGGATGAAATGGTCTCTGTTTTTGGACTTGAAACCATTGGCCGTTCGCCAGCCCGCTTCGATTTTGCTAAGCTTGAGCATATTAATGGCCATTATATGCGCGCCAGCACGGACGCCGACCTTTTGGCAGCCATTGAAAGTCTTTTGCCTGAAATCGGAAATGAGCGCGGTTGGCCATCATCTCTATCGGATAAGGCACGAGGCGATTTTCTAAAGGCCATGCCGGGCTTGAAAGAACGCGCCAAGACGCTGATTGAGCTCATTGATTCCGCCTACTTTATCTATGCAACCCGCCCGCTTAATTTTGAGCCAAAGGCGGAGGCTATTTTGGCAGATGGTGGCAAAGATCGCATTGGCGCGATGTTGCCAAGCCTGTCTTCGATAACCGATTGGACAGCGGAGACAACAGAGGCCGCTGTTCGTTTATTTGCGGAAAGCCAAGGCCTCAAATTGGGACAAGCAGCACAACCTCTGCGTGCTGCATTGACCGGCCGCGCTACCTCACCGGGTCTATTCGACGTTATGGCCGTTTTAGGCCGAGACGAGTGCCTCGCTCGCCTTAGGGATTTAATGGTGTAAGGGCGGATCAAGCCCCCACGAATTCGAAATGCTGCACTGCGAGGATTAGTCTTTAGCGTGATTGTGCAGCGCCCCTAAGTGGAGTACCTATAGGCGGTGCCAATCATTGGGCAGTTTTAGGCCAAATCCGTTCAGGAAAGCTTTAGCATGTCGAAACCCGTCTCCTTAAATGTCGCCGATCAGAAATTAGACCTCACCGTTAAAGACGGAACCATCGGTCCGAGCGTGGTCGATATTGCCAAGCTATACGCCCAGACAGGGATGTTCACCTATGACCCTGGCTTCACCTCGACAGCGAGCTGTGAGTCAAAAATTACCTATATCGATGGTGACGAAGGCGTCTTGCTGTATCGCGGCTACCCGATCGACCAATTAGCTGAGCACGGCGATTTTCTTGAGACCTGCTATCTGCTGTTGTACGGCGAGCTGCCTAATCCAGCGCAGCGGAGCGACTTCAATTACCGCGTTACGCGCCACACAATGGTGCATGAACAGATGATGCGGTTTTTCCAAGGCTTCCGTCGCGACGCGCATCCAATGTCCGTCATGGTCGCGAGTGTTGGCGCATTATCGGCCTTCTATCATGACTCAACCGATATTGCGGACGAAAACCAACGCATGATTGCATCCATGCGCATGATTGCGAAGTTCCCAACGCTCGCCGCGATGGCCTATAAATATTCGATCGGCCAACCCTTCGTCTATCCACAAAATGACCTCGACTATACGTCGAATTTTCTCCGCATGTGCTTCGCGGTGCCAACGGAAGAATATAAGGTCAATCCGGTTCTTTCGCGCGCATTGGATCGTATCTTTATTCTCCATGCCGACCACGAACAGAACGCCTCAACTTCGACGGTTCGTTTAGCTGGCTCGTCGGGCGCTAATCCATTCGCATGTATCGCAGCGGGTGTTGCTTGCCTTTGGGGACCTGCACATGGTGGTGCAAATGAAGCGGCTCTTAAGATGCTTCAAGAGATCGGTACCGTTGATAAGATTCCTCACTACATTGCACGCGCAAAAGACAAGAACGATCCGTTCCGTCTGATGGGCTTTGGCCATCGTGTTTACAAGAATTACGATCCACGCGCCAAGATCATGCAGAAGACAACGCATGAAGTATTAAATGAACTCGGCATCAAGGACGATCCGTTACTCGATGTTGCTATGGAGCTTGAGCGCATTGCACTCAGCGATTCCTATTTTATTGAGAAGAAGCTTTATCCGAACATCGATTTCTATTCGGGTATCACGCTGAAGGCGATGGGCTTCCCGACCTCCATGTTCACCGCTCTCTTCGCCTTGGCCCGTACAGTCGGTTGGATTGCGCAGTGGAAGGAAATGATTGAGGATCCAGGCCAGAAAATTGGTCGTCCGCGTCAGCTCTACACAGGCGCACCACAACGCGATTATGTTCCAACTCATATGCGTTGAGACTGACCTACATGGAAAATTAAAAGGGGTGCCATTGGCGCCCCTTTTTTAATGCTCACTCATAAGTATATTGGCAATGATGACAGCAGCCTTTTGGCTTGGGCTAGATGAACCGATTGCCATCGATTGATCCAGCAGATTAAAGCCATTCAACTGCCTTTGCCGCTGCGCCGTATCATTGAGTAAGGGTAACAAATCAGCGGCTAATTGCTCAGAATTACATGCAGCCTGAATACGCTCCGGGATTACATTTTCCCCAATGATCAAATTAGCAAGAACAATAGAAGACACGTGAATAAAGTGCCTAATCTGGCCCTCGACAGCTCCCACGCGATACCCAACCGCCATAGGAACATGCGCTAAAGCAAGCTCCAACGTGACTGTGCCCGATGCAGCCAAGGCAGCTTTAGCACGCCGGAAGGCTGCAAATTTTTCGGCCTCGCCAAAAAGAAGTTTGGGTTTAATAGACCAATTAGCAATCGCCGCCTCAACCATTGGTCTGACATGATCAACAACCGGCAAAACAAATTCTAAATCTTGTCCATAACGTTCGGAAACCAATTTTAATGTTTCGCCGAAGATCGGCATTAAACGCTGAATTTCGGAACGCCGACTACCTGGGAGAACAAGCACGCAGGGTGGCTGCTCCTTCCGTCGCGCTTCATCGGCTGCGTCTGGCCTCAATTGATCCAACCGTTCAATCAGAGGATGCCCTACATAGCTACATTCAGGTCCACCCAAACGTCGATGCGCTTCAGGCTCAAAGGGTAAGATCGCCAAGACATGATCAATATAGCTATGCATTGCTTTCGCACGGCCTGGCCGCCAAGCCCAAACGGATGGACTAACGTAATCAACAACGGGCAAGTTCGGCATAACGCGGCGCACCTGTTTGGCAGCACGATGCGTAAAATCAGGACTATCGATAATCACTAAAAGATCGGGCTTAAAGGCAATCATCGCTTCGGCAGTTTCACGTATCCGTCGTAGCAAAGACGGGAGGCGTTTTATAACGGGAACAATGCCCATAACCGCGATGTCTTCCAGCGGAAAAAGACTATCCACTCCCACTTGTTCCATCGCAGGTCCAGCTACACCAAAAAATTCAATTGGCCGCAAACCAAACCGATCCCGTAGCGCGGGAATAAGTTTTGCGCCAAGCGCATCTCCGGAAATTTCACCAACGATAATTCCTATGTGCAAAGGCCGTTGCGATGAACTCATCCTTTAACCCCTGCAACGAATATTCCCATTCGATCAGCATCTCTGATCAATCGTTCCTTTTCAACGAGAATAACATCATGGGCAGCAACCGCGATGCCAATCAACCCCGCTTTCACAGCAGTCTGGATCGTCTTCGGTCCAATGGCCGGCAAATCAACACGTCGATCTTGGTCTAGCTTAGAAGCTTTAACCAAAATCGCGCTCGGCTTTTCCAAACTCACCCGGCGATTTTTTTGGAGATCGCGTACGCGGTGAAGCATCGCATCTGTACCCTCCGGGCCTTCGACGGCTAAAATACGTCCACCTCCAACAACAACGCCCTGCCCGAAATCAAACCGCCCCATCGTCGCTAAACACTGCAAAGCCAGCTCAATATCAGCTTTACTTTCATCATTCAGTTTTACGTTCCCGATGCTGCCAAGTGGCGCCAATAAATCAGGTGCTACCTGATCAACACCAAGAACCTCAAATCCTTCATCATTAAACAGTCGAACAACACCCCGTAGAATGCGATCATCACCGCCACTGACAATACGACGCAACTCATCCCGGTTTCGAAAAAAAGTATAAATCGAAAAGAGCGCCATAGGCCCAGGTCGGGCAACGCCGCCGGCTAAAACAACCTTTGTAATTCCTTGACGGCGCAATGCATCCAAAATGCGATGCGGGTCGAGCATGTCAGCAATCATATAGGGGAAAGAACGAACACCACGTTCCGCGAAGCCACGCAAACCCACAATGAAAACTGAATTTCCGGATCGTTCTATAGAAGCCGCAATTTCAAGTGGAAATGCGCCGCTACCGGCGATCACCCCAATCCGCTCGCCCGACATCACGGGCGCCAATCAAGCAGCCTTGCTGTCGCGTGGCGTACAAACCGACCGTGTACCGCTCGCCCGCAAGAAGTCGAGAATTTCAATGACAATCGGATCATCAGCGAAATCACCTTGCACGTCTTCAATACGTTCTTGCAACGTACCTTCCTCGGCAAAAAGCAAACGATAGGCGCGCCTGATATCTTGAATCGCCTCACGTGAGAAACCACGGCGCTTTAACCCAACCATATTGAGACCGGCCAAATGCGCGCGATTACCTAATGCGATGCCATAAGGGATCACATCATTCTCAACACCCGAAAGACCACCAATAAACGCGTGCGCACCAATTCGACAAAATTGATGAACAGCAGCGCCTCCGCCTAAAATCGCAAAATCGCCAACGTGACAATGGCCGGCCAACATCACATTGTTCGAAAAAATAACATCATTACCAATGATGCAATCATGTGCGACATGGGAATTGGCAAGAAAGGTACACCGATCACCAACACGCGTAACAAGACCGCCACCTTCGGTTCCGGGGTTCATCGTAACGCCTTCCCGGATCGTGCATTTCGCACCAATTTCAAGTGTCGATTCCTCGCCATGAAATTTTAAATCTTGCGGAATATGACCAATGGAGGCGAAAGGAAAAATACGCGCGCCGGGGCCAATCGTGGTACGGCCAGAAATCGATACCTGGCTCACCAATTCCGAACCATCACCCAATTCGACATGGGGGCCAACCGTGCAAAACGGACCAATCACAACGCCCACGCCAAGTTTTGCTGATGGATCTACCACGGACATTGGATGAATTTGGGTTGCCTGATTCATGCCCAAAACCTTAATTCACCAACATTGCGCTAAGTTCAGCTTCGCAAACGATTTTACCATCTACTTTTGCCGTGCCCTGGAACCACCACATATTGGCACGCTGACGTAATTTTTTCAGATGATAATGGACCTGATCGCCCGGACCTACCGGCTTTCTAAATTTAGCATTATCAATCGTCATGAAATAAACGATTTTCGGAGCGGCATCGTCTTTTGAAGCAACGCACAAAGCACCCGCCGTCTGCGCCATGCCTTCAATCAGCATAACACCCGGCATCACAGGACGGCCCGGAAAATGACCATTAAATTGCGGTTCGTTGAACGTCACATTTTTAATGCCGATGCACGAGTCATCACCATCCATTTCGATGATCTTATCGACCAATAAAAAGGGATAACGATGGGGAAGCAATTCGAGAATCCTCAGGATATCAGCGGTACCCAATTCCTTCTTGCTGGTATCATTCATCGTCTAACTCCGTTCCGTTCATTCGAGCGTCTATACTCGAGACTTTATTACCGCCACGGGATGTCTGAGCCAAACGACCCAAAACAGCCACTTCCCTAAACCATTGTTTGATCGGCCTCGCAGGATAACCGCCTACCTTCGAACCGGGAGGTAAGTCCGAGATGACCGAACTGCCGCCTGCAATCTGAGTACCACGGCCAATTTTAATATGGCCATTCATACCAACCTGCCCGCCGATGATACAGAAGTCACCTATCTCTGTGCTTCCGGCAATTCCCGTTTGAGCGGCAATCAGGCAATGTCTGCCAATCACAACATTATGAGCAATGTGCACCATGTTATCGATCTTGGAGCCTTCGCCTATGATCGTATCTCTAACGCCGCCGCGATCAATCGTAACTTGAGCGCCGAGCTCAACTTTATCTTGAACGATAACACGCCCGATCTGCGGCACCTTGCTATGCCCATCGCGACCAATGGCAAAACCGAAACCATCTTGGCCAAGACTAACGCCGGAATGAATAATAACGTCATTACCGATGAGCGAATGAATGATCGTAACATTCGATGCTATATGGCAATTTCGACCGATTCTAACATAGGGGCCGATGACGGAATTGGCTCCAATTGTCGAGCCCTCTCCAATCTCAACGCCGGGGCCTATAACAACCCCAGGATCGAGTGAAACACCCGATTCAAGGCGCGCTTCAGCATGTACGGTAGCACCCGGAAATATGCCCGAACGACCAAAAACCGGGCATGGAAATGCAGCCTCAGGATAAAGCGCCATCGCAGCCTTTGCGAAGGCCGCATAGGGATGGGCGACAATGAGAGCAATCGTACCAGCAGGTACCAAATGCGCATCGGCAGGGGAAACAAAACAAGCACCCGCCCTGCTGCTCTCCAACGCCTTGCGATAGGCGGAATTATCAAGAAACGACAATTCAGCTGAACCAGCGCGATCAAGCGTAGCAACGCCGATAATGACCAATTCAGCAGCCTGGCCAGACGGGAGAGACGCAGAAGTAAGTTCCGCAATTTCCATCAGGGTCCGCGGTGTAACTTCAAAAAATTGACCGTCACTCCGGGACACTAAACCATCCAAATCAGTCTTTGCACTTCCAATTCGTCTTCCAATTAGAAGGTCGAACCAGCCGAGAACCTAAATACTTGCGTCTGATCATAATCATTCTTGGTAACCGGATAGGCTAGATCAAGCCGGATCGGACCAATTGGTGATGCCCAAAGCACACCTGCACCAACCGAGCTACGGATCGACTTATCGTCACCAACAACGGTACCAGTCGTCGTAGATCCCGAATAACCAAATAGCGTTCCAGCATCCGCAAATATCGCTCCCTTCAAACCAACTTCGCG
>Ga0007833_1000347_pt1 | contig 10366 bp, 14 predicted proteins | sample CryBogCBE25Jul07_FD_71204 | JGI IMG/M metagenome (GOLD analysis project Ga0007833, IMG submission 71204) | Freshwater microbial communities from Crystal Bog, Wisconsin, USA - CBE25Jul07 | ecosystem: Environmental > Aquatic > Freshwater > Lake | place: Crystal Bog, Wisconsin, USA | collected...
GAGATTGTCTTAGAAGCAGTCAAACAAAATGGTAATGCATTGCAATTTGCAGAGGAATTCAAAGATAATGATGTTATTGTACAACATGCCACCAAACAAACACCCCATGCATTGAAATATGTTTCTGCACGTTTGAAAAATGACCCTACCTTGGTTAGTAGTTTGGTGTTACAATCACCTTATGTATTAGAATATGCATCTCCTGCTTTGAAAGATAACAAAGAGATTGTTACACAAGCTCTACATACGGCGGGAAATGCGCTACTCTATGCATCCCCAAGATTGCAAGGTGATGAAGATCTATTACTATTGTCCATTCAAAAACCAATGGGAACATTAATGCGTGCACCAACCCATCTCAAAGACGATAAAGCATTTATGATGAAATGTGTAAAGGTATCTCCACATGCCTTAGAATTTGCATCACCAAGATTGAAAAATGATAAGGAATTGGTACTGACTGCCGTATCCATTCAAGGATCAACCCTACAATATGCAAGCGATGAATTACGATATGATCCAGATGTAATAGATGTAGCGATTGCGCAAGATCCCGCCTCGATACATTTTGGCCTTTCCATCCCACATAAACCACAGTTAACACGACAACATTCTATTGGCTATACGAATCAAGGGGATGAACCTGTATGCGGATATCACGCTTTTTCTAAAGTGATCCTTAAAAATATATTTGAAGTGTTACGTCCACTCAATGTAGGGGGGGAATATGCAGACAATAAATGCAATAGTTATTTAAATACCGTAACCTATGATTTGACTGATTTGACTCCAGAAAAATGTTCCTCGGGAGGATATTTAAAAATTTTATTCTTTTTACATTTATTTTATTTATATAAATCGAATAAACCATCTGGTTGGATGGCATGCGGAGAAGAACAATATATTTATTCACAATTATTTAAAATGAAAATACCATTACCCTACCATCATCAGCTTGTGTTAGAAGAAGAATTAGAAGAAATGAATCGTACATCGTTAGAAATAAACATGGTTCCAACTACCATTCGATTCAAACCATCCTTCTCCTTGATTCAAAAAATCACAGCGGAAGGTCTGTACATTATGTTATTTATACAACATTCACCTACTGAACCAGGACATTTTGTAGTCATTGTAGGTACAGATGGACAAGACATTTTATACAAGGATTCCTATGGGATAGAAAAAGTCTACCGATTCTTATTTGGTAAACGTTTTCTTTTCAATTCAAAATATTGGTATGCTTCTACTTGTTCTACGGTAATTCCTGTACAAGGTGCCATGAAAAGTAATACGATTGATGCCTACTTAGAAAGTTATCGTAAAATAAAACATGCGTTATCCCACGGCGCCTAACCTTGGATTGTGTCTAGCCAATGCTACTGGATTACCTTCTTTGCCAGAAATCATGTCTCCATAACAAAAGGTAGCAAATTCTTCTTGATTGTTCGGTACGGTTGTACTTGGATTGGTGTAAAATTGACGCATGGAATATTCTAAATCCAACTCATTGTTCGTTCCGCGATAAATACGTGGATCTAACCCTTTTTTTACTTTTTCCATAATCTTTTTTTCCGTTTTAGGGTTATGCGCTAAAGCCTTTCCACGATTTGGGTTTCCATTGATTTCAGGTAACAACACATTCATCAATGGATTTTTTTGGGTTGGTACCGTACGACTCGTTTCTTGTGTAAACGCCTCTTTCTTGGTTACTTCTGCATTATGATACATGGTAATGATCAATAAGGTAGCCACTCCTATCCATAAAAAACGAATTGATTGAGTCAATACCAATCCTAACAAAGATAAGAGAATGACAAAACGACTAATGGCATTTAGTTTTTCGTCACCGGTCATATCCTCCGTTGGCCATATATCCTTTTGAAATAAAATGGTATAATCATGTATCCAAAACGTCATGTTTATTCTTTTTATTTTTATTTTTCTTTTTAGGCTTATCTATTGGTTCTGGCTGTTTCTCTACCTTTTCTTTCTCTTTCTCTTTTTGAGCCAACTTTTGCTGAAGACGTTCCTTCATCTTTGCTTTCTTTAATTGTTGATCCATCTTATTCTTCATTCCCGTCGTATTCATTTTGCCTTGGAACATCGATTCAAATTGACTCATGCCAGGCATACCCTTTATTTTTTGAAACATCATGGCCGCTTCTTCAATCAATTCACTCTCTTTTAAATCACCCGATTTAATCTTCTTTTCAATCTTGTCCCCAATGGTACTGGCCAATGAAAAGAGAGAAGATGGATCCTTCATCATGTTTTTGTAATCTCCATTTCCCATGGTCTCTTCTGCAATTTCTTTGGCTAAAGAACCAATTTTACCCCCCATCATTCCCTCCAACTCTTTTTCTAATCCTTCCTTTCCTTCAAACATGTTCTTCATGTTATCCATGGCCTCTTTCATCTTCTCTTCTGGAAAAGGAGAATCAATGTGACCCAGAATCGAAAATAATATCAACTTTAGGTACTTCCAAATGGTTGCCTTGGTAGTAGGAGTAATGGTCTCATTCCAAAGAATCTTAAAGTCTACCCCTGGTAAAAAATCGTGACTTTCTTTGAATAAATCCTCATTCTCTTGCAAAATATCCATCATGGATGGGGGAAACGTAGCCAGTACATTATCAAAGACCGATTGATAACTTTCTGGTGTCTTTTCCAGTACGCCTACTAAAATAGGATTTGTTTTCAACTCTGGAAATGTTCCAAACAAATCTTGCACGAAATCGTCAATGATTTTAAAAAAGTTGGGTGGAATCATAGTTATACTAAAGAGAAGAGGTTTAAATTCTATTCAAGATACATAAAGTTTACTTAATTTACACAAATTTTGAATATATTGTATGGACTTTGCCTTGTTCTCTTCACTCATGGATTGAATGGCTTTTCTCAAATCTTGTATCGCCTGATCAATCGTTTGATTGTACACTGGTAATTCTTGGGTATAATCTATATTTAAAAAATAATCAATGTCGCCAGCAAGGATACGCTCTTCGTATTTATCTGCTACTTGTGTTTTCCATGTAGTAATGATCATACGAGGATTCGTTTTTTTCAATGTATCTAAATATAGTTTACACCGAATGAACCGTGAGTCATTCGAATAAACCTTGGAAATATCTTCCAAACATTCATCCAATTGAGTAATGAATGTGGATAATACTAATGGATTGTTCATACTATAAAAATCCAAGACTTATTTAAATTCATTTATCTTGTATATTTACCATGTTTGACAAAACTATCTAATACAAATAAGGTAAATACTCCTAAAAAGACATATAAAATGAGTTCTTCTGTAATTTGTCCAGTTTTTTCATCGCGTTGTTCTTCCAACAAATAAATCATGTAATTTAATTTTTCTGCAAGAGCAGATTCTTGTGGTTTATAATCAAATAAAGGAGTTTCATAGACGTTTTCTTCTTTTTCTTTTCCTTTTTTTTCTTTAGGAGGTACGTAATCCATCAAGTCATCTTCTTCTAATTGTTTTGGATTCGTAATTTTCTTTTTTTCTTCTACAAATGGTGAAGACCAATTCATTAACATTATTATGATAGTATATAAAATAATGAAATCTTTACTGAAATAATATTTTACTTTACTATGTTTGAATATTTGGCAAGTCTTTATTTTGGAACAATTTTGTGGGACATTGTTCAAACACAAAATCAATGTCCATCCTTTACCATGAAACTCTTTGAACTTGCTTTACTCATTTACATTACGTATCGAAATCCTTTACTTGGTATTATTTGTGCCATGATCTACCTCAAACAATGTACGGTAGAGGGATACGTTTCTCACATTCAAACCTCTTCCAGAATTCATGTCGATGAACAATTAAGGCCAAAAAAGTCCAGTGAAGTAGAACGCCATACAGGATTACCTCCTCAAGAATCCTTAATTGGACAAATGGCAAAACCGTATTCTCAATTACCCAGTAAATATACACCATTTTAATCTACATTTACATCATGAAGTGGTGTTTTTTACTTTTACTCATCGTCTGTCTCGTTTTATCCCTTTCTAAAAAAGAGGGTCTTACCATTCATCTGGATACAGATACGGTGCATCGTCATGTATGGTTGCCTGCCTATCGTAATATGCTTCAATTTATACCCTTTAAATACCAGTATCGTAAAGCAAGACAGTATTTCAAATCAAGTTAAATAGAAGTTATTCTTCTTGATTAGATGCATCTCGTATCGATAGATTTACCCAAATCTACGATTATTCATCTGTTAGAGCGCGCGCCTGCCATGAAACAGATCACGCATGCACCATTGAAGAATCGTATCATGACTACGCTTTTTTATGAACCGTCTACCCGTACCTCTTGTTCCTTTCAAGCGGCCATGTTACGTTTAGGCGGTTCCGTCATTCCTGTACCAGTCGATCAATCCAGTGTTCAAAAAGGAGAGTCCTTGCAAGATACCATTCGAACCTTGTGCTGTTATAGTGACGTCATTGTTCTACGTCATCCAGAAAAAGGGTCCGTGTTAGAGGCCACCAAAGTATCCACCAAGCCAATTTTGAATGCAGGAGATGGTACTGGCGAACATCCTACACAAGCTCTTTTGGATCTGTTCACGATTCAACAAGAGTTAGGAAGAGTAAAAAATTTTACCATTACGTTTACAGGGGATTTAACTCATGGAAGAACGGTTCATTCTCTGGTACGCCTATTGATACATTTTCCAAACATAAAAGTCATGTATGCATCCTTGTTTCCAATGCCACCGGATATTGTAGATTTTGTGGCTTCTCATGGTATAGAACAACGGGTCACTACCTTGGAAGAAGCCTTGCCAGAAACCGATGTCTTGTATGTAACGCGTATTCAAAAGGAACGGTTTACCTTTTCCGGAACCATACCATGTATCGATGCAGAATGTATGAAACGAGCCAAACAAAAAATGATTGTCATGCATCCTTTACCGAGAAATGAAGAATTATCTACGGACATGGATGAAGATCCACGATCCGTTTATTTTAAACAAATGGAATATGGAATGTATATGAGAATGGCCATTTTAGAATATTATCTATAATTATGCCATTTGAGAATTATGACGTGTGGATTCAAAATAGATTTAATGTAATAATTAAGGAAATTAATAATATTTTTGGAATTAATTATTTGAATTCAAAAACACTTTTAGAACTAGGAGCTGGTTACGGAGATTTTGGATATAAATTTTATGAATTGGGTATGAATGTAACTTGTATAGAAGGTAGAAATGAAAATTTATCAATATTAAAAAACAAACATCCTTATTTTACTTCCATATTAGGTGATATGGATAAAATAATTATTGAAAAAAAATATGATGTTATTTTACATTGTGGTCTTTTATATCATATGAAAAATATAGAAAAAAATTTAGAAAATTGTTTACAAAACTGTGACCTTTTTATATTAGAAACTGAAAATATTGATTCTGTAGAAGATACAGATGATATAGTAATGGTTTTAGAGAATGGTTCTTCAACATGTCCAATGTCATCACTAGTTGATAGTGATTGTACAGATTATTCTTCAAGAACAACTCGAAAATATTTAGAAAAAATATTTGAAAAACATAATTTCAATTTTGTATTAATAGATTCACCTGAAGCAAATGCAATGGGTTATAAATATGATTGGAAAGTAACAAATAGCAAAGCATTAAGTGCTTTAAGAAGCATATATATTGTTTACAAATGATTTCATTCTATCTCATGCTATAATATTATCTATCTATAGACTATGATAAAGCATGTACATAAGACAGTAGAATTTTTAAATACGTCCAAGATTTTTACAGGTATCATGATGATTTTATTGAACGTTGGATCGAAATATATTACAGTAAAATTATCGAAATCACAAGAAGCTTATATTCGTAATTATATATTACGTGAAATACTTATTTTTTCCGTTTGTTGGATGGGTACTCGTGATATTTATACCTCGTTAGTGTTAACCGCCGTATTCTTTGTGTTGACACAACATTTATTCAATGAAGAAAGTAGACTGTGTGTTTTACCCAAAAAGTATAGAGAATTTCATTTGCTGGATACCAATCAAGATGGAGAAATTAGTCAACAAGAAATCAACGATGCTGTCAATTTGTTAGACAAGGCTAAAAAACAAAAATCGGCACAACACCGTGAAAAATTACATGATTATTTTCAAAAAAATAAAGTTTAAACATTTCTTCTGGAGTAGAGTCATGAAGCGAAATGAATTCTTAGCCCATCTTGGAAAAGACATTGTGATCGTGTTTTTTACCTCGACAGACTGTGCGCCTTGCAAAACGATCAAACCGTATGTTCAAGAAAAACTGGCTACCTGTCCCTACGTTTGTTTACAATTGGACAGAACCATCGATGCGGATGTGTATGCTGCCTTGCAGTCTAAAAAACAAGTCAAAGGGGTACCTTCTTTATTAGCATATGCAAAAGGGAATGTATCATTGATGGCAACTTTATCTATTTCAGGTACAAATCAAAATGAGATTGACTGTTTCTTTGATAGTTTAGACTATTTATAAACATTAGTAGGGCGATACCATAGAAGAAGAGTATGCACCCTGCCGTATAGTGAAATGTATCTACTGGTTTTTCTTTATGATCCCATACAATGTCTTGAATGAAGTCGTGGATTATCCATATGGCTTCTTCTTGCTCTGTGATATTGTTATCGATGATGAGTGGATCTCCTTCTTCCATCCACTCTTCATGTTTTTCATGGCATTGTTTCAAGTAAGACTGGTCGATGGTTTCGCCTGGCCTGGATCTTCGTTGACACCGTTCAAAGGCAACCTCTACGTCTGTACGTACGTAAATAATACCATCTACATGTATATCTTGAAAGGAATGGAACCATCGTTGATAGATCTCATACTCTTCTTGGAGCATGGATTTGTTTTCGTACAGTAGCTTGGCAAAGATATTGTAATCCGTCAACAAGCACCGCTCCGTAATAATAATGGCATTGGGATGTGCACGAATGGCCTCTTGTAGAAGTATAAGTCTCGAGATGTACGCCATCATTTGGAAAGCAAAGCCGTAGCGAGATTGATTGCCGTAAAATAATTCAATCATGTTTTTGACCTCTTCATTCTTGATACTTTCCCACTGTGCGACTGGTTCATCTACAAAGATGACTGGTAGATTTGAAATGGTATCGAATTCATGTTTCAAGGCACGAATGATGGTGGATTTGCCAGAGCCAATATTTCCTTCGATGGAGAACAACATTGTATATTTTTCTTAGAAAAAGAGTCAAATCAATTTTTTTACAGACGCGTTTTTTTTATTTGCGTTAACTACTTGAAACTCTATTATGTATTTATTCTAATGGAAATGAATCAATACTTATCACGACATACCGAAGAAACAAACATGATCCAATTTTTGAATCATTACAATAAACATAATGAAACAGAAAAAAGAAGTATTTATATTCATGGACCTCCTGGCTGTGGCAAAACCGTTTTTGCTACGACCATTTTGAAAAAGTTGGGTTACGATATTATTACGTACATGGCAAGTGATTCGCGAAATAAAAATATTGTAGAAAGTATTAATGTGAGTAACATGTCAGATACGAATATTATGAGTTTTTTTTATAAAAAAAAGACAAAATTGGCTATTTTGATGGATGAAATTGAATGTATGAATAACGGAGACAAAGGCGGGATCAATTCACTCATTAAACTGATTCGACCTAAAAAAACAAAAAAACAAAAACTGGAACAAATGACCCATGTACCTATCATTTGTATTGGAAATACGACCTATGATAAGAAAATGAAAGAATTAATGAAATGTTGTTTTGTCATTGAATTAAAATTTCCAACGCCAGTACAAATCAAACAATTAATTACTGTAGTGGCTCCTTCCTATGCCCATCTTTCCAATGAAATTAAAGATTTAAAAAAAATATTTCAATTGGTCAAAGCAGAAAAACTACATTTTCAGGGAGATATACAAAGTATGTTGTATTCGCCCGTACATGAGGATTCCAGACAAATTGCCAAACGTCTCTTGAATACACCAGTTTCCTTTCATGAACATGTTTACATCAATGATACCGAGAGAACGATTATTTCTTTATTATGGCATGAAAATAGTATTGATTTGATTCAAAAAATGAAAAAAAAGATTCCTTTGTATTATACCTTGTTACAAGAAATTTGTTTTGCTGATTATTTAGATCGAATCATGTTTCAAAAACAATTATGGGGATTTAATGAAATGAGCTTTTTGTTAAAAACCTTTTACATGAATTATTTACTTCATCAAGAAGCACCTACTTCCAAAATAACCGATGTTCGATTTACCAAAGTATTGACGAAATATTCCAATGAATACAACAACAATGGATTCATTCAAAAAATGTGTACGGAACTCTGCATGGATAAGAAGGATCTGTTTCATTATATGCAATCGTTGAAACCATCCCATACGGATGCCCAAATTGCACAATTATTGGAAAATACAGAAATTACTTTGTTAGATATTCAACGTATTTATCGATATATGAATAAATGTTTAGATTAAAGATTATTTCGGTAGGAGAACCATGTACGATACATCGTTCCGGTGTACTTATTTAGAAAAAGATTCCCTTGAGGTATACCAAGAAGAATTATTACGGGCATGTTGTTGTGAAAGTGTAGACCAGCTGGTCCCTTTCATTGAAACCATGTATGAAAATAGAAAAGAAGAACTTACCCCTTTGCTACAAAAGATTATGGCTCTAACGAATGTAAGTGAAGATTTATCTTTTTTTGTATTGTTTAGTTTTGATTACTTTTCTTATATGCATGATTATTTAGTGGACCCATCTACTTTTCCAGTACTCTGTGATAAAATTAAAGTCTAAAGAATGAATATGAAACGCGGAGGTTCTTTAGACAATTCCACGTATTTGTTAGTGATTATCACTGTCCTGAATTTGATTGCCTACGTGAGTGTAAAAGATTGGAAGGCAAGTGCCATTCTTATTGCAGCAGGTATCGCCAATTATTTTTTAAAGAATAATATCCTTTTATTCGTAGGTCTTTTAGCAGCAGCATTGACACGGTCGGTCTACATCGAAGGGCTTGAAAATAAAGAAGAGACAGAAAAGAAAGAAGAGAAAGAAAAAGAAAAAGAAAAAGAAAAGGACAAAAAGAAAGTAACCGTCATCGATGGGGATAACACTGATATCAAAGGTGCTACCTTGGAGGGTCTTTCTCAACAAGCAGGTGAGTTAGCAGATAGACAAACGAATTTATTTGAAATGGCCAAACAATTAGGACCGATGATGCAACAAGCAGAGAATATGATGAATAAATTACCCAAAGGATTTTTAGAGAATACCATGAAACGAATGAAAAAAAATAAAGGTCCAATGTAATGAGTTGTACTGCACCGATTAACATTGTCAAAAAGGAAGCAGATCGTTGTTCTTTGAAATGTTTATTGTGGTATAATTACGGAAATAGTAGTTGTACAGTAACGAATCAATCCAATGTGTTACTGATTCGTTATGATGGGAATAGTGATGTCATGTTTAATTCTTTGCATTATACTCCCAAAGAAATACGTATTTTTAAACCATCCATTCATACGTTTGATGGGCAATATGCGGATGCAGAAGTAGTGATTACCCATACGAGTAATCAGGGTGGATTGATCATTTGTGTACCCATCATGTCTAGTAAAAATAAAAACGCATCTACGGGTACAAATATATTGGATGATATTATTCAAAATGCACCTGCACAAAAAGAAACGACTACCTTGAACATTCACGATTTTAATTTAAATTATGTGATTCCAAAAAGTGGTTATTTTTCTTATACGGGAACTATCCCTTATGAAACCTGTAAAGAAGAGTATCAATATGTTGTATTTCCAAAACAATCCTTATTGATTCATCAATCGACCCTGGATACGTTAGGATCCTTAATTCACAACTCTTACATTTCAGTTCATCCCGGTGAATGTTATTTCAATGAAAAAGGAACTACCCAAAATGGATTTTCGGGAGATGGACAAATCTATATTGATTGTCAACCTACCGGAGAAGAAGGAGAAATCATTTATAAAGAACCCGTATCTGCAAAACCCATGAACATGAATTGGGTTTATATCATGCTTTACTTTATTTTAGGATTCCTTTTCATCTTTGGAATGGTAAAGGCAATGACGTTTGTATTCAAGTTCTTCGAACGCAGAACCGACGGTTCCGCACCTCCCTTATAGGGGTAAACCCCTACGACCCCCTTAGCATAAAGTAGAACGATAGAATATGAAGAGTAAAGTAAATCGAAAACGACCCTCCAAAAAATCCAGAAAAACCGGCGGGTATAGACAA
>Ga0007833_1000349_pt1 | contig 10330 bp, 9 predicted proteins | sample CryBogCBE25Jul07_FD_71204 | JGI IMG/M metagenome (GOLD analysis project Ga0007833, IMG submission 71204) | Freshwater microbial communities from Crystal Bog, Wisconsin, USA - CBE25Jul07 | ecosystem: Environmental > Aquatic > Freshwater > Lake | place: Crystal Bog, Wisconsin, USA | collected...
CGCGCGATGTTGTTTTCAGGCGACCATCCTAATTATGCGGGCGAGATCGGCATTGGTCCCAATCCTAAACTCAAAGCCCGTATTGAAGGTGCTGATCTTGTGCTCTTGATCGGCGGCCGAATGGCCGAAATGCCGTCGCAATCCTATACGCTGTTTGATATTCCTGTGCCGAAACAGGCATTCGTCCATGTCCATGCGGATGCGGAAGAATTAGGTCGCGTCTATCATCCGACGCTTGGCATTCACGCTAGCCCGAAAGCCTTTGCAGCCGCGCTTGAAACATTGCAACCACCGAATACAATTCCTTGGGCAGGTGCACGCGAAGTCGCGCGTGAAGATTATCTGGCGTGGACCGATACGATTCCGAAAGTGCCGGGCGCGTTTCAAATCGCCGAAGCCATGCGTTGGCTTCGTGACCGCATCCCGCATGATACGGTGATTACCAATGGCGCTGGCAATTATGCGATTTGGCCGCAGCGCTATTTGCGCTTTAGAAACTATGGCACGCAAGTTGCGCCTAACTCAGGCTCGATGGGTTTCGGAGTGCCAGCGGCCGTCGGCGTGAAGCGGGCCTTCCCAGATCGTATGGTGATCGCCTTTGCGGGTGATGGATGTTTCTTGATGAATGGTCAGGAATTTGCCACCGCCGTGCAATATGATTTGCCGATCATCGTCATCGTTGTCGATAACGGCATGTATGGCACAATCCGCATGCATCAGGAGCGCGAATATCCCGGCCGCGTATCAGCCACGCAATTGAAGAATCCCGATTTCGCGGCTTACGCCCGCGCCTTTGGCGGACATGGCGAGACGGTCAAGACAACGGAAGAATTCGCGCCCGCCTTTGAACGCGCTGCGGCATCAGGCAAGCCATCCATCATCCATTGTTTCGTCGATCCGGAAGCGATCACACCCGCAACGACGCTCTCGAAAATTCGCGAAACCGCGCAGAAGCCGAAGGATTGGGCGGTATCGCCTTAAGCGTCGAGCTTCGTCGCTACCATATCCTTCAATACGCCGAGGTCCTTCGCAAAGGCGCGAATGCCCTCTGCGAGTTTTTCGGTTGCCATTGCATCTTCGTTCAGCAGAAAGCGGAAACTGGCTTCGTCAACTTTGAGACGATCAGCGCCAGTCTTACCCGCGGTTCCTGGATCCAGCTGGCGAGGCAACGCGCCGTCATCTTTTGCAAGCTGATCCAGCAAAGCAGGCGCAATCGTTAAACGGTCACAGCCCGCCAAGGCTTCAATCTCGCCTATGTTACGGAAGCTCGCACCCATCACCACCGTGTTATACCCATGGCGCTTGTAATAGGAATAAATCTGGCGGACCGAGAGCACACCGGGATCCGTCTCAGCCGTGTAGCTCTTACCTTCGTTTTTGACATACCAATCCAGAATACGCCCGACAAAAGGTGAAATAAGAAACGCACCGGCCTCAGCACAGGCAGCGGCCTGAACAAGCGAGAACAAAAGAGTGAGATTGCAATCAATCCCGTCTTTTTGAAGAATTTCCGCCGCACGAATACCTTCCCAGGTGGAGGCCAGTTTGATCAACACCTTGTCACGCGAAATGCCATTGGCCTGATAAGCCTTGATAATGCCGTGCGCCTTTTCAACGCTTTTCGCTGTATCGAAGGAAAGGTCCGCATCTACTTCTGTTGAAACGCGTCCGGGTACCAAACGTGCCAATTCACTACCAAAGGCCACTGCTAATCGGTCGGCGACTGCACCGATTACAGCCTCGCGATTGCCCGCCTGCTTTTTGCCCCAAGAAATGGCGTCCGCAATAACGCCTTCATAAGCAGGTAGTGCCGCAGCTTTCAGCACCAAAGTCGGGTTTGTGGTGCAATCCGTCGGTTTGAACGTCCGGATGGCGTCCATATCGCCTGTATCGGCAACAACGGTGGTAAAGGCTTTAAGTTGATCGAGCTTGCTGGTCATTGAACGGCCACTGGGTTGATGAATAAATTGAAACAGAGGCGCTACCTATCACGGACAATGATAAAAAGTCAGCCACCTGTCGGTTATTTAAGCGTCTTCTTACGATCAAATCTCGTATTCGGGCTTGGATTTTAGGGGAGCTTAGCGGATAATCAGCCTTTAGTTTCCTTGGCTGCTCATATTCAGGAACCCTCCGAAATGCCCGTTATCAACCGGATCGCCGAATTTGCCGATGAAGTCGTTGCTTGGCGACGTGACCTGCATCAGCACCCTGAACTCAATTACGATGTTCACCGCACGGCGGGAATCGTGGCGGAGAAGTTGCGTGCTTTCGGGTGCGATGAAGTCGTTACCGGTATCGGACGTACCGGCGTTGTCGGCGTCATCAAAGGGCGTTTGCCGGGCGATAAGACCATTGGCTTGCGCGCCGATATGGATGCTTTGCCGATTGCCGAGGTAACGGGAAAACCATACGCCTCAACGGTTGCAGGTAAAATGCACGCGTGCGGCCATGATGGCCACACCGCCATGCTTTTGGGCGCTGCGAAATATCTGGCCGAGACGCGGAATTTTGCGGGTTCGGTGGTCGTCATTTTTCAACCAGCGGAAGAGGGCGGCGGCGGCGGGAAAGCCATGGTCGATGATGGCATGATGACGCGCTTTAATGTCAATGAAGTCTATGGCATGCATAATCTACCCGGCATGCCTGTTGGCCAATTCGGCGTACGTTCGGGCCCCATTATGGCCGCTGCCGATCAGTTTACGATTACCGTAACCGGTCGCGGCTCCCACGCCGCTATGCCGCATTTGTCGATTGATACGGTTTATGTCGCAAGCCAACTGATCGTAGCTTTGCAAAGCATCGTGTCGCGCAATGTTGATCCGCTCGAAAGCGCTGTTCTCTCGGTTACGACGTTTCATGCAGGCGATGCATCAAACGTCATTCCACAAGAAGCCGTGCTAACGGGAACGTTACGCACCTTTAATCCGGTGATACAGGATCTCGTTGTCAAACGGATGCAAACGGTGATTGATTCCATCGCAGCTATGCATGGTGCCAAGATCCATTTTGATTTTTCGTATGGTTATCCGGTGACCGTCAATCATCCCGATCAAACGGATTTCGCGTCTAAAATCGCAAGCGATATTGCAGGCTCTGATCGGGTTAATCGCTCTATTGCTCCGATGATGGGCGCGGAGGATTTTTCCTATATGCTCAATGAGCGCCCTGGCTGCTTTATTTTTGTCGGCAATGGCAACAGCGCAGGTCTGCATCATCCGGCCTATGATTTTGACGATAGCGTTATTCCGATTGGGGTGAGCTATTGGGCGAAGCTTGTTGAAACAGGGTTGGCGGCTTAGCCTTCAACCTCTTCTCTGAGCATTTCAAGCGCTAACCATTGTTCTTCCGAGGCTACGAGATCGGCTTCTGCGCGGGCGAGCAATTCGCTTGCTTTATCAAAGCGTGGTCGATCTTTGGTGTAGAGCGCCGGATCCGCCAGAACCACGCGCAATTTTTCAATGTCGCGTCCAAGTGCTTGCATGCGTTGCGGAAGCGTTTCAAGCGCGTGCTTTTCTTTAAATGATAATTTGCGTTTGCCTTGCACGGACGCTGCGGGCGAATGTGTGATCGTGTTCGACTTTTCTTCGCGCGCTCGTTCCGCCACTTTTCTTGCATCAACGCCTTGGCCGCGTTGGGCAATCATGTCGGAATAACCACCGGCATATTCTAGCCATTCGCCGTTGCCTTCCGAGACCAAAATGGATGTCGCAACGCGATCCAGAAAATCACGGTCATGGCTGACGACAATCAGCGTACCAGGATAATCGGCCAGCATTTCTTCCAATAAATCGAGCGTTTCCAAATCAAGATCATTGGTCGGCTCATCGAGCACTAAAAGATTCGACGGTGAAGCTAACGCAACAGCCAGCAATAAGCGCGCCCGTTCACCGCCGGAGAGCACCGATACGGGTGTGCGGGCCTGTTCGGGTGGAAACAAAAAGTCTTTCATATACGAGATCACATGACGGCTTTCGCCGTTGACGATCACTTTGTCGCCACTGCCACCTGTGAGTGTTTCCGCCAATGTGGCATTGGGATCGAGAATATCGCGCTTTTGTTCCAATGTCGTCATGGCGAGATTAACGCCCAATCTTACGCTGCCGGAATCAGGCGGCAATCGTGCGGTCATCAGATTGATTAAGGTCGTCTTGCCTGCACCATTGGCCCCTACAATGCCAAGGCGATCACCGCGCAAAAGGCGCAAGGAAAGATCGGACACAATGGTTCGCTCACCAAAGCTTTTTGCAATGCGTTTGACTTCAATAACAAGCTTGCCGGAAATATCGGCCTCGGCTGCTTCGAGTTTAACGGTTCCGGTTGGGCCGCGCGCATCACGCCGTTTTTGCCGAAGTCCGGCAAGCTCCGCCATTCGTCTGACATTGCGTTTGCGCCGTGCGGTTACGCCATAGCGCACCCAATGTTCTTCGCGAACAATTTGCCGATCAAGCTTGTGGCGATCGCGTTCTTCTTCTTCCAATACAGTATCGCGCCAGGCTTCAAAGGCTGAAAACCCTTGTTCAAGCCGTCGCGTTACACCACGATCCAACCACAAGGTTGCACGCGACAGATTTTCTAAAAATCGACGGTCATGGCTGATAAGCACAAGCGCTGATTTTAATCCCTTCAATTCGCTTTCGAGCCATTCAATCGCGGGCAGATCGAGATGGTTCGTTGGCTCGTCCAGCATCAAAATATCAGGCTCGGGTGCGATAACCCGCGCAAGTGCGGCACGCCGTGCTTCACCGCCTGAAAGGGTAGCGGGATTTTCATCCCCCGTTAGACCGAGAGACTCAAGCAAATATCGAGCACGCCACAAATCATCGCCGGGCGTTAGCCCTGCTTCGACATAAGCAAGCGTCGTTGCAAAGCCTGAAAGATCCGGCTCTTGCGGTAAATAGCGGACGGTAGCACCGGGTTGCACAAAGCGCTCACCGTGATCGGATTCAATCAGTCCTGCTGCAATTTTAAGAAGCGTCGACTTGCCTGACCCGTTCCGGCCCACAAGGCAAAGGCGGTCGCCAGCCGAAACCGAAATATCGGCTCCCTCAAGCAGAGGTGTGCCGCCAAAGGTCAGGCGAATATCTTTGAGGAACAGAAGGGGCGGGGCCATTGGCGACAGATATTCCAATCAATTTGACTTGGCATATGGCGGATTGGGCGAGGCATAGCAAGCATTCTCGCCAAACGGGTGTGATTCCCCGTGCTTGACCATGCGGTTCCGCCCGCGCGATAAGCACTCATCTTTTTCCTCAGGACTGTTTGGGTGACCCATTTGACAAAAACATGCGCGATTATCGGCGCTGGTCCATCAGGTTTGATGGCCGCCGAAAAATTGGCTGAAAAAGGTTATCGCGTCACCGTCTATGACCGGATGGCTAGTCCGGGGCGCAAATTTCTCTTGGCAGGTCGTGGAGGTCTTAATTTAACCCATACGGATGAGCCGGATGAGTTTATGGCTCAATATCGCGAAGCCTCAGCTTGGCTTTGGCCCTATATTGAAGAGTTTTCTCCGGATGATTTGCGTGATTGGTGTGATGGTCTTGGCGAGGATAGTTTTGCTGGCAGCAGCGGACGCGTTTTTCCAAAAAGCTTCAAAGCCTCTCCGCTGTTGCGGGCTTGGCTCAGACGGCTTGACGCTCTCGGTGTTACCTTCCGCGCCCGCCATGATTGGCAAGGGTGGGATAGCTCGGGTTCCTTGAGTTTTCGTTCAGCCGATGGGCCAGTAGTTGGTGTAAAGCCGGATGTCACGCTTCTCGCACTTGGCGGTGCCAGTTGGCCAAAACTTGGTGCCGACGGGGGTTGGACGCGAATTCTCGAGCAAATCGGCATTGCCGTCACGCCGTTGCAAGCAGCCAATGCCGGTGTCTTGGTTGAGTGGACGGATTTGATGAAAACGCGTTTTGCAGGCGCAGCCATTAAGCGCGTTGTTGCGTCCTGCGGTCATAGCCAAGCCAAGGGCGAGGCGATCATCACCGAGAAGGGTCTCGAGGGAGGCGTCATCTATAGCCTTGGCCCCGATATTCGTCGCCAAATCGAGGTCGATGGTAGAGCGCTTATTCATCTCGATCTTAGACGCGATCTGCCTTTGCCTATTCTGACGGAACGGCTTTCCAAGCCACGCGGTAAAATGTCGGTTTCGACGTGGCTTCATAAAGCGGCGGGGCTCGCGCCCGCAGCCATTGCGCTTTTTCGGGAAGAGCGCGCAACGGGAACCAAAGCGCCTTTCGACGATCCTGTTGAAATGGCCAAGCTTTTAAAGCATATGCCGATCCAAATTCAGGGAATTGCAGGGCTTGAGCGTGCCATTTCTACGGCAGGTGGAATTGCGTTGTCCCAACTCGATGAGCATCTCATGCTGAGCAATCGACCCGGCGTGTTTGTCGCGGGAGAAATGCTCGATTGGGAAGCGCCGACGGGCGGCTATCTCTTGCAAGCCTGTTTTTCCACGGGTGTTGCTGCTGCCTCGGGAATGATCGATTGGCTCAATCGATCAAAACCCTGATTAGGCGCCGGTTGGCGCCGTACTGAACCGAACAGCATCAGCCATCGCCCGTTCATTGGCGCGGGCTCGTGCCTTGACAATCGACTGAACCAGCTGATTGGCGGAGGCGAACTCTTCGCCTTCTGTGCGGTTGCGCGGCTGGTCTGCTTCCAAAGCCTCAACTGCCTTTGCCATCAAAAGGGTGGCGATCATGGGCATATTGAGATTGAACCGCTCCATTGCGACCTGTAGTGATTCGTTGAAGCCCGCCACTTCGCGACGCAAGCGATTTTCCAGATCTTGCTCGGCCTTTTCTTCGCGCATTTGACGAAATTGCTTGAGCTCAACAATGGTCGCGGTCATGGATTTTGGCCTATCTTCGAGTGGAACGATCTGTACTCAAATAACGGTCCCGCGGACGAAATATTTAGCCTCGGGGTCCATAATCGTCTAAGAGCTAGGTATTCCTTGCAATTTGAGCCATTGAGCGGCCTTATAGACGTGTTGGACGTCCTCGGAGATGTAAAGTGATGGGTAAAATTGGATTGGTTTTGATGTTCGGCCTCGTTCTCGCGGGCTGCCAAGGCTTCCCGGGCTCTGAGAATGCCAGTGCCGCCTCAAAACCCGTGGCGGACGCGACATCCACCGCCTCTCCGGCATCGCCAGCGAAGCCATCGGCGAAGGCGGTGGCCCAACCTACTCCTCAGCCGACGGCAGAGTCCCCACCGCCTGCGCCATTACCCGTCCTTCATACCGACGCTGCAGCGGTTGCGGGCGGTATCGTCGTACCGCCTTTGGCGGAGAATGATAGTCGCGCTCAGGCAATGATGGCTGAAAAAGCGCAGGTCGATCAGTTAATCAGCCAAGGCGGTCTGACCCGAGAGGCAGGTGCCAAGCGCCTTTATCGATTCGCTTCGAAGAATAGCCTGCTCAAGGGCAAGCCGGACGAAGATTTTTGGCAGAGCCTCATCCAAGCCTATCGTAATCTCGATGATCGATATATCAGCGCGGAGGATGCGGCATCCGATATCAATGCAGCGGCTATGCTTCGGGCCGAGGCTTTAAAATAGAATTTAAAAACCATATTCCGACACAAAAGGGTGCATGCTAGAGCATCCGGAAATTCGATTTATATCTCAGGGGCTTTTCGATGACGGTAACGATTGATGGCGTGAAACTCACAATTGAGGGTGTCGTGCGGGTAGCGCGTCTTGGTGCCAATGGCCGCTATGAAAAGGCAGCCCTTTCAGCAAAAGCGCGTGAAAAAATTTCTGCGACGCGCGCCTTCATCGATCAAAATTGGATGCATGATGACGCGCCTTTGATGTATTCCTTCAATACAGGCGTTGGCCTTTTTAAAGATCAGCGGGTCCTGATGGCTGATATGGCGGCCTATCAGACGAAATCCATTTATGCCCACGCCACAGGCATTGGCGAGCCACTGGATGAAGACGTTGTGCGTGCCACCATGTTGCTACGCGCGAATGCCTTCGCATCAAATTATTCAGGTCCGCGTGTTGAGGTTGTTGATCGCTTGCTTGATTTTCTCAATAAAGGTCTGGTGCCCATTATACCAGCCAAAGGCTCCGTCGGAGCATCGGGCGATCTTGCGCCGTTAGCCCATATGTCGGGCGCTATTTGTGGTTTTCCTGAAGCGGAGATTATCTACAAAGGTAAGCGCATGCCCGCGCGGGATGCGATTAAGAAGGCAGGTCTGGAAGTTGATTTTGTGTTGCATGCGAAAGATGCATCAGCCCTCATTAACGGTTCAACCGTTTCACTCGCGATTGCCGTTCTTGCTCTTTATGATGCACGTCGTATCCGCAAGGCCGCCGATATTGGCATGTCGCTATCGCTTGAAGCGATGCGGGGTGAATTAGCGGCCTTCGATGCGCGCGTACACAAAGCTCGCCCCCATGAAGGGCAGCGCAAAATTGCAGGCAATATTCGCAAGATCACAGAAGGATCAAAGCGATGCTCGGCTGAAGCGCGTGAAACGCTTTATCCTGATGAAGCGCGCGCTGCTGGTAAATCGCCGCCTCCCCGGGTGCAAGATGTCTATTCCTTGCGTTGTGCGCCACAAGTGCATGGCCCTGTTTTGGAGGCGCTTGATTACGCCACTAAGATCATCTCCACCGAAATTAATTCGGCTACCGATAATCCTCTGATTTTTGAGAATGATGATGGCTCATCCGTGATTATTTCAGGTGGACATTTCCATGGCCAATATGTTGCTCAAGCCATGGATCTTGTGACGATGGTAATGACCGATCTTGGCTCCATTTGCGAGCGGCGATTAGCACGCCTGATCGATCCAACGATGAGTTACGGCCTGCCGCGCAATCTCTTGGCTGGTAAGCGTGGATTAAATACCGGCTTTGCAACGGTGCAGTGCTCCATGTCGGCTTTGGTTATGGAGAACCGGACCCTCTCGATGCCCGGTTCGGTTGATTCCATTCCGGGCAAAAGCAATGCGGAAGACCATGTTTCCAATTCCACTTGGTGCGCACGTAAAGCACGCACCGTTGTCAGCAATGTCGAATATATTGTTGCGATAGAAATCTTGATGGCCGGACAAGCACTCACGCTTATTTCTGATTTGGCGAAGGATCATCCAATTGGCAAAGGCTCCGGAGCAGCTTTATCCTCGCTGCGTTCCGTGATCGATCCGGCGCTTGATGGTGATCGGTGGTATGCAACCGAGATGAATATCGCGCATCAGCATGTGCGCTCAGGTGCCGTTGTGGAAGCGGTTGAAGCGGTGGTGGGGAAGTTAGATTAGGCCAACCTACTTGCTCATGATAGCCTTTTCTAAAGCCGAACGAATAAAGCGCTGATACGGAATGCCTTTGGCGTTAGCCTTTGCTTTTACCGAGTCCAATAGCGCCTGGGGCAAACGCATATTTATGCGCGCTGCCTTTGCCTGTTTTTCAAAAGGCATTGGTTTAAGATTTTTGGGTGTCAAATAGGCGGAAAGGTCGCCTTCCAACAGCGTCTCTAGTTCCTCATCCGTCGTTACTTTTGGAAATGGCTTGTTCATAACGTTCGACCTCTTTGCGATGCATAAACCGAGCGCTGATAGGACGTATCCATTCAGCCCCTCCAATATAACGGAATGTAACGGCTACAAATGCATAACGACCATTTTCGGTCTGCCCTATCACGATTGATCGGCTCTCTTCTCCCGAATGTTTGATATCAGGGCCGAGATAGTGGTGGGCTGACCGTAAGACAAACTCAATATCAGCTAAAGATAATCCATGTTTTTGGCATTTTTCACGGTTCCCTACATCCCAATCAATTGAAGACATTCTAATTGCCTAAAATATAATTGTCCATACAAATATCCGCTTATGTCCTTAAATTCCTTACAAAATCCAGCAACACCCCAATCGCAACATCGCAATCCTCGGCCGTCATAGCCTCATGCGGGGAGTGGCTGATGCCGCCTTTGCAGCGGACAAAAAGCATCCCTGCGGGGCAAAGCTCGGCCATGGCCATAGCGTCATGGCCTGCGCCAGAAGGCAAAAGTCGAGGCGTGATTTGGTGGCGAGAGACGGCGTCGGAAAGCCCTGTCACAAAAGAAGCAGCCATCGGTGTGGCTTTCGATTCAAAGAACCGATCAATAGTCAATGTCACACCGCGTTTTACTGCAATCGCTTTGCAGGCCGAGGCGATCTCCGCAACCATATGCGCACGGACCGCATCATCGGGTGAGCGCGCATCCAGCGTAAAACGCACTTTGGCCGGAATCACATTCACCGCCCCGGGCTCGACCTGAAAGCGTCCGACGGTTGCAACCGTATTGGCATCAACAGCACCAAGGCGTTCAATCGCGAGTGCCAT
>Ga0007833_1000350_pt1 | contig 10326 bp, 12 predicted proteins | sample CryBogCBE25Jul07_FD_71204 | JGI IMG/M metagenome (GOLD analysis project Ga0007833, IMG submission 71204) | Freshwater microbial communities from Crystal Bog, Wisconsin, USA - CBE25Jul07 | ecosystem: Environmental > Aquatic > Freshwater > Lake | place: Crystal Bog, Wisconsin, USA | collected...
CCGAGGATGACCAGATCACCTCGACCGCGCGAAACCTTCTGAAGCCGAAACTCTACGGGAATCACCCCTACGCCCTGCGCTCGACGGGATCGCCTGAAACCGTCTCCAAGCTGACCTCGGATGATCTCAAGTCCTATCGTGACACTCTTGTCGTGGGTAAGAATGGGGTCCTTGCGATCTTTGGTGATGTCGATCCGAAACAGGTTCTTGAACTTGCCAAAAAGGACTTCGGCTCACTCCCCGAGGGAAACCTGGCACTTCGGACCCCTCCAGTTGCCAAAACCCTAGCCACCTCAACCAATGCCTCGGCCGTGCGTCAGAAACAGCAGGCTGTCATGATGAAGGGATTTTTAGGCACGACCATCGATGCCAAGGACCGACCTGCACTCGAGCTAATCGAGCAGGCCTCAAGCGATCTCGGTTCACGCTTCTTCGTGCGTATTCGGGAAAAGCTCGGACTTGCCTACTTCGTGGGTGCATCCAACTCCGCGGGACTGGCACCGGGTGCCTTTGTCTTCTACTTGGGTACTGATCCGAAGAAGGTCGATCTGGCCAAACATGAGTTTAACGATGAGATCGATAAGCTAGCCAACGATGGTCTCACCCAGGAAGAGTTGGACCGCGCCAAGGCGAAGTTGATCGGTGGAGAGGCAATCAGGAACCAGTCCAATGCTGCCCTTGCCGGTATCAGCGCCACCAACGAATTGCTTGGACTCGGTTATGATCACGACAAGGTTCGCACGGCCGAGATCGAGAAAGTAACCCTTGAAGACACCAAACGCGTGGCCAATAAATATTTCCGCGATGCAAAAAGCGTTGAGGTTGTGGTCGGTCCTCCTGCTTCCAAGACTGCAGAACCACTCCACGATCCTTCAAAAGCTCCCTGATTACCACTATCCCATCACCAACTGACTAGAACCCATACCTCGAAATCCCATGGCCGAAATCCAACAATCCACCAACGCCGCAGACATCACCCAGCGCTTCATCGAACTTGTCATGATGAATGCCCAGCAAGCAGCCCTGTGTCTCGGCCAGATGGTTCATCCTTCCAGCGGCAAGGCCGAGGTGAATCTTGATGCGGCCAAGATGTTCATCGATCACCTTGAGATCATCAAGGAGAAGACACGGGGCAATCTGACCAAGGATGAGGAAAAGATCCTAACTAGCGTCCTTACCGAACTTCAGATGGCCTTTGTCCAGGTTGCTTCCGGTCGCGCCGGGGAAACAGGCGGGCATGAGCATGACGAGAACTGTGATCACGGGGATCACGGTCACGATGCACCTTCCTCTCCCCCATCTATGCCGGACGAATCTTCCATTGTGAGAGCATCTGACTCCTCGAATTCATCGGGAGAGGAGGATGGAAAGAAGAGGTTCACCAAGAGCTACGGTTCCTAAGTTAGGAATATTGAAGCCAATCGGTAGTGATCAAGATCCATGAAGAGGTTTCTCATTCCTCCCTTGCTAATCCTTCTTTGCCTATCAACCGTTAGAAATCTGAGGGCACTTGAGATACAGGGGGTCAATATTCCGCCGACAACTCAGCTCGGAGGAGAGACGCTTCAATTGAACGGTGCAGGTATCAGAACTTTCACCCTCCTGATGGTTCCTATCAAGATCTACGTTGCTTCCCTCTACACCCCCTTCATGATCCGAACACCCTCTGCTGCCCTTGAGGGGAGTGCCCCGATGGAGTTTGATTTCACTTTCCTGCGTGCCGTTGGTCAGGGGGATGTGACCAAGGCTTGGAGTTCTCAGTTTGAGCAGAGCGTCAGTTATACCTATTCCGGGTTTGAGCGTGACCGGAACGCTTTTATTGGATTCTTCGGACCTCTTCAGAATATGGGTGTTGAACAGGTCCAATTTGTCGGTACCAACACCATTGTGATTGACCAAGGGGTGAAGAAAGGGAGTATTCAGGGCCGTGATTTTCAAAAAGCTTTTCTGAGTCTCTGGTTCGGGTCGAAGCCTGTCGCCACTGATCTACAGAAGGCTCTTTTGGGTAGGGATACGATCACGGCGGGAAGGTGAGCGGATACTTGGGTTCCTAAAACTAACGGGGATCCTTGCCCTTACCCCTTTTCCTTTCTGTCTCAGGCTGGTAAAACAAGATCTTGTTTATGGAATTCAACAACGTCACCGTTCACGCCAAGGCCAACGTCTATTTTGATGGACGCGTCATCTCACACACCGTCATCACGGCGGACGCTGAGCACAAGACCGTCGGAGTCATTCTTCCGGGGAGTTACCACTTCGGCACACAAAAAGCCGAGAGGATGGAGATTGTCGCGGGTGGGTGCGGAGTCGTGTTGGATGGATCGGATAAATCCGATGCGTACTCGGCTGATCAGGCCTTCGAGGTGCCCGCGAACTCCGGATTCACCATTACGGTGACTACGGAGCCTTGCCACTATATCTGTTCTTTTCTCGAATCCTCAGAATCCAAATTCTAATCGAGGTTGAGATGGAGGGGGCGATCAGGCTTTGATTAGTTCATCCGCAGTTAATCTTTCTCGGATTATCTGATGAAAAATAATCCCATCGAGGGTAATCGCTACAATCGTGCTTACTTTGACCGGTGGTATCGAAATCCCATGACCCGGGTGAAATCGTGTGCAGGAATCCGAAGGAAAGCCGCCTTGGCACTTTCCGTCTCCGAGTACTATCTGGAGCGTCCAGTTCGCACCGTGCTGGATGTTGGGTGTGGTGAAGGGAATTGGCTGTCGGCCCTGAGATCGCTACGACCTCGCATCCGCTACACGGGAGTTGATGCCAGCAATTACGCTGTTGAACGATTCGGGAGAAAACGGAACATTCACCTAGGATCCTTCGCTACGTTGGAAGTAATCGGGCTTGCCGATCAGTACGATCTTATCATCTGCAGTGACACCCTCTTCTATCTCCCGATCGGTGAGTTGGAGCAGGGGTTGATTTCGCTGGCACCCCGCACAGCCGGGGTCGCCTTTCTGGAGCTTTATACCGATCAGGATAGTGTGATCGGTGACTTCCCCAAGAAGGGACTTCGGAGCGCTTCCTGGCATCACAAGTTGCTTAGGAACCACGGATTCCTCTCCGTGGGATCCCATTGTTACCTTGGACCCAAAGGGCAAGATCGAGCCATGGAGATGGAGCGGATCGGGCTTTAAGTGTCTGTTGGCTAGAATTCGTGGAGCGTTTGCACAGATTCGGGAAAACTTTTGATTCAGCCCTATAGCATGTAATTTTTACATAATGAAAATTGCGCGTGTTCGTCTTGGAGATGGTGAGATTCATTATGCTCGACCAATGAATGAGCAGGGCTCCTGCATGGAGATTCTCTCTGGAGACCCCTTTGAGGGGGTCAGGGGGACGGGACTTCTTGTCTCCTGCTTCACTCTGCTCGCTCCAATGGTACCAGCGGCGATTCTCTGCATTGGACTGAACTACCGGAAGCATGCCGAGGAGATGAATGCGAAGATCCCAAGGTTCCCAATCCTTTTTTTTAAGAATCCCTCCGCACTCCTAGATCCTGGATCATCAATTTCAATCCCCAGGCACCACGTTTCCACTCAGGTCGACTATGAGGGAGAGCTTGCCATCGTGATCGGAAAGTCCTGTCGCAATGCTACCCGCGAGAATGCCCTCGACCATGTCCTGGGATACACCGTGGCGAATGATGTCAGTGCCCGCGACTGGCAGAAAGACTGGGGTGGGTCCCAGTGGTGCCGGGGTAAATCCTTCGACACCTTTGCTCCGATGGGACCCTGGCTTGTCACCTCGGACGAAATTCCCGATCCCAACAGACTCCGTATCACGACGCGTGTGAACGGCGAGATTCTTCAGGATTCAAATACGGCAGACATGATTTTCGATGTCTCTGCGCTGATCGAGTTTCTGAGTGGCGACACGACCCTGCCGGTGGGTACCATCATCCTGTCCGGCACTCCCTCCGGAGTTGGTGTGGGTCGTACTCCACCGCGCTGGCTCCAGCGGGGAGACCGTGTGGAGATCGAGATTGAGAACGTAGGGATCCTTTCCAATCCTGTGAAGTAGTCTTACTACCACAGTAGACAAAAGCTGCAGCAACTCAAAGGATCAGGCTCTCCCGATTACCCTTCTTCAGGTTCGACATGAACCGTCACATCCTCGAGAGGTAACGCGGAGGCCATCAAGAGATCCTTTACTTGGTGGGAAATATAATGCCCTTGGCGGACAGTGATGTCGCCGCCGACACGGATATGAAGGTCTGCAATGTAGGAGAGACCGCTTTTTCGGACACGACACTTCTCAGCACTGATGACACCCGGGACAGCGCAGGTGATGTCCATGACTGTTTTCTCGGCATCCGGTGAAACGCGGGCGTCCATCATGTCACCGAGTGAGAGCTTCAGCATGTTGTAGGAGCTATAAAAGATCACCACGCAGGCAAAGAGGGCTGCCCAGTCATCGGCCACCTCATAACCACGTCCCCCCAAGAGACTGATTGAGATGCCGATAAAGGCGGTAATTGAGGTGATGGCATCGGATCGGTGGTGCCAGGCATCCGCCAGAAGGGCATTGCTACCGATCCTCCGTGCTCGACGTGCCATGAACTGGTAGAGTGCCTCCTTGATAGCGATCACTCCGATCAGAATAAGAAGGGTCCAGGGGGAGGGAAGGTGGACTGGAGCACCATGCGCAGACGCAACCAGTTGGAAAACGCTGTTATGGGCAATGAGGGCCCCGGCAATTGCCAAAACGAAGGCTCCAATCAGAGAGGCCAGTGACTCGGCCTTGCCATGACCATAGGGGTGATCCTCATCCGGGGGCTTGGCGGCGTATTTCAAGGCTCCCCAGATGAGAAGAGAGCTAAAGAGATCCAGAAGGGACTCTATCCCGTCGGCAATCAGGGCATTAGAGCGACCGATGAGCCCTCCCGCTATCTTTGCCGCAGATAAGAGGAGATTGAGGATAACCCCTGCGGCGATAACGCTTCTACCGGCGGCCGCTCTGGCTTGAACGTCCCCGCTCATCGGGAAAGGGCCTGTACTTCCGAAATAAACTCTTTCACTGCGTTGCGGAAGGGGGTGGCAAGATCAGCCTTGGGCTTTACAAAGGAGGGACGGAACCAGGGTTGGAGTCCAAGGAGATCGGAGGTGACCAAAATCTGGCCATCACAGCACTCACCGCTACCGATCCCGATCGTTGGGATGTCCAACTTACTCCTAATATCTTTTGAGAGAGATTCTTCGACCAGTTCCAGGACAAGGGCGCAACAGCCGGCGGACTGAAGTTCAAGGGCGGATTGAATCAGGGACTCTGCTTCAGACTCGGTTTTTCCCTTGCGATGGTATCCGCCCTCTTCCCTCACTTGCTGCGGGAGCATACCGAGATGACCGATTACTTCAATTCCTTTTGAGGTAAGGAGGGAGACTTGGTTGGGAAGTGCTCCCTCCAGCTTCACGGCATCAGCACCGGCTTCAATCAATTGAATGGAACTTACAAGTGCTTGTTCGGGAGTGGCATAAGTACCGAAAGAGAGATCGGCGGCAACGGGGGCTCTCGTGACACCGCGACGGACTGCCTTCAAGTGGTGGATGATCTCGGGGAGGGTGACCTCAATAGTGTCCTTTTGACCCAAAACAACCATGCCTAGTGAATCACCCACGAGAATAAGATCGATCCCGGACTCGTCCAGGAGACGTGCCGAAGGGTAGTCGTAAGCCGTTAACCAGGACTGACGATACCCTTGTTTTTTGGCAGAAATGAATTTTTCTTTAAGATTCATTATTAATACATTATCAATTAGATAAAACTATTTATTATGAATATATAATAAATATTCAGAACATCTCCGATCCCAGCTGGGAAGCTGTAAGTCTGGACGAACTTCCGCCAGTGGAATCAGCACAAAAGAACGCTCCGTGATGCGGGGGTGGGGGAGTATTAACTCGGGAAGACATAGCGTCATTCTGTCATAATAAAGGAGGTCTAGGTCTAGGTGCCGGGGTTGATTGATTCCATGATTCCTCGGTCTTCCTGCAGCGACCTCCAAAGATTGCAATTGATGTAGTAACTCCAAGGGGGGTAATGAAGTTTCTAACTCCACTACGCCATTCAGAAAGAGGGGGCTCCCGGAAGGGCAATCCATAGGTTCCGTCTCGTGCAGGCTGGAGAGGAGGAACTCCCCATGTTCATGAAATTCCCTGAGATGGCCGATTGCTTCTGTTAAAATCGCCCTTCTCTCGCCAAGGTTGGAGCCAAGGGCAATGCCGGCACGCATTATTGTAGCAGCAATAAGGATTAACGTAGGCCCAACACATCCTGCATATCGTACAGGCCCGATTGGTTATTCTTAGCATCACGGGCCCAGAGTGCGGCTCGAAGGGCGCCTCTGGCAAAGGTTTCACGGCTTGTAGCTCTGTGAATGAGTTCCAAACGATCGCCGGGTGCGGCTAACATCACTGTGTGATCTCCGACAACATCTCCAGCGCGAACGGCATGGACGCCGATCTCTGATTTGGTACGTTCGCCTGTCATGCCGACACGTCCATGGCGTGTATCCTTATCGTAATCAAGACCATAAGTATCATCCAAGACCTCAACCAGGCGTCGTGCTGTGCCGCTGGGGGCGTCTTTCTTGAGTCGATGGTGAACCTCGATCACTTCGGCATCGTAATCGGGACCAAGGATTTCCGCTGCCTTCTTGGTGAGCCAGAAGAGGGTATTCACACCGACGCTGTAATTCGGCGAGAAGATGACAGGGATCTTAGTTGAAGCCTCGGTGATCGCTTGACGAACATCATTTGAATGACCTGTTGTTCCAATCACAATAATCTTACCTAATTCGATGCATTTCTTGAGCGCCGGGAGGGTCGCATCGGCATGGGTGAAGTCAATAACGGCATCACAACCGGCAATCGGATCAAGTGACTCTCCGGTATCAATCGTGCCGATGAGATCTAATTCTGGATTTTCCTTAGCTAGGTCAATCAAAGCCTGCCCCATTCTTCCTTTAGATCCGTAAATAACAATTTTAAGTGGATTCATAACAATGGCTTACACTTAGATAATGTGACTTTTATTAAGGGTCTTTAGGAGGGTGCTTCTGTTATCAGGTGTCATCTCACAAAGTGGAAGTCGGACATCATTGCGGCAGAACCCCTTGGCAGCAAGAGCTGTCTTTACTGGTACGGGATTGGGCTCAATAAAGAGATCGTGGAACAGGAGGGCATAGCGGTTGTGAATCTCCTCTGACTTGTGCAACTCCCCCTTCAGGTAATATCGCACCAGACTCTCCACCTCAGATGGTATAATATTTGAGGCTACACTGACCACACCCACCGCACCAGCAGCCATAAAAGGCAATGTCAGTGCATCGTCGCCTGAGAGGATCTGGAAGCTCTCTGGGAGGGTTGACCGTAACTGATGAACACGATCCACGTTCCCGCCGGCCTCCTTGATAGCCACGACGTTGGGACAATCGGCGACTAGGCGGACAATAACAGAAACCGGGATTTCAATACCGCAACGCCCAGGGATGCTGTAGAGGACAATAGGGATAGAGACGGCATTAGCCACCATCTTGAAATGGCGATAGAGGCCTTCGGGGGAGGGTTTGTTGTAGTAGGGGGCAACCAGCAGGGCGGCGTCGGCTCCAAGCTTTTCAGCTTCGAGCGTGAGCTCTACAGCTTCGGATGTGGCATTGGATCCCGTTCCAGCGATCACAAGGACCCTTTTTGCCGCCACTTTGACTGCAATTTCGATCACCCGATGATGCTCCTCATGACTGAGTGTGGGGGACTCTCCAGTGGTACCGACCGGAACGATTCCAGAGATCCCACCTTGAATCTGGGCTTCAATCAGGGAAGTGAGGGCCTCTTCGTCAAGCGCTCCATCCTTAAAGGGGGTGACGAGTGCTGTATGGGCCCCTGCAAAAGAGATGGATGGCATGGGAAAAGGCTTAAAGTTGAGTGATGGAAGTAATCAGATTGAAATCGATCCAGTGAAAACAAAATCCGCCGGGCCGGCGAGTGTTACTGCGGTAGGATGTCCGTTTTCAAGAATAAATCCAACCTCGAGTGTATCTCCGCCACGAACTTGCACATAAATAGGAGAGGGGGCCTTGGTTAGATGATGGTGCACCAGTGCTGTAGCAACAACACCTGTTCCACAGGCCAAGGTTTCATCTTCAACACCGCGCTCATAAGTGCGGATGGCCAAAGTATCGCTGGTCAGGACCTGGGCAAAGTTAGCATTCGTTCCCGCAGGGGCAAAGCGTTGATGATGGCGTAGGGAACGCCCCAGTTCGAAGACCGGTGTCTCTTCAAGATTCTGAACGAAGGTGACTGTGTGGGGGACGCCTGTATTGAGCGAGTGAACCTCCAGTTCCCGGTCAAGCACTCGCAGGGAGTGGGATAACTGAAGGCTGTGAGGTTCACTCATCCGCAGGCGTACCCGGTCGTCAGGCAGGAGTTCTGCGGCAATCATGCCGACCTCTGTCCGGAAAGAGAGAGTGCCGGAGGTGAGCCCAAGAAGTTGCGCCGTGAATCGCGAAAAACAGCGCGCCCCGTTACCGCACATCTCCGCTTCACCTCCGTCAGCGTTGAAATAACGCATCCGGGGAAGTTCGGGGGTACCTTCAACGGCGATCACGCCGTCGGCTCCAATGCCTCGGTGGCGATCACAGAGTTGGGCGATCTGATCTCGGGAAAGGCTGAGGGAGCCGTCACGGTTGTCCACCATGACAAAGTCGTTGCCTGCACCATTCATCTTGGTGAACTCAAAAGTCATCCCTTCATTCTCACCTAAGAACCCGCTAAAGGAAAGCATGAAGGGGGCCTCTTTCGCAGAAGCGCAGAACAGCTGAGGGCATTAAGAATGCTTTTTCCGGTCCTACTTGCTCTTGGTGGCGTGCACGCTGGTAGCAATCGGGCGGACGAAGTCGGCGATTTTGGCAGGGAGATCGGGGGTATCTCCGATTTCACCGATCTTGCGGACGATAGCGCTTCCAACAACCACGCCATCGGCAAGTCCTGCTACTGTGGCGGCTTGTTCGGGATTGGAAATGCCGAAGCCGACGGCCACGGGCACGTTGGTAAGGGCCTTGATTGCATTCACTCGAGACGCGATGTCGGTCGAGAGGCTAGTTTGTTCGCCTGTGACGCCTTCTCGGGAGACGTAATAAATAAAGCCTTCTGCAGCATCAGTGATCTCCTTGAGTCTCTCGGGCGGAGTTGTCGGCGCGATCAAACGAATTGGTTTCAGGCCGTGAGCAGTTGAGAGCTCGCTATTCCTTGAGGCTTCCTGGGGAGGAAGATCTAGGAGGAGGAGTCCATCCGCACCGGCGTGAACGGCATCCTGTTGGAACTGATCGAATCCATAGATATAAACAGGATTCAGATAGGCGAAGAGTACGATCGGGATCTCGCTTCGACGGCGGATAGTACGTATCAGCTCAAGAATGCCCGCAACCGACGCTCCCGCTTCGATGGCACGGGAGGCTGCCGCCTGAATGGTTGCGCCATCGGCAAGCGGGTCTGAAAACGGAATCCCAAGTTCGAGAATATCGACTCCTGCTAACTCCATGGCGATGGCGATTTCGGCGGTGGCCTCAAGAGTAGGATCTCCGCCGGTGATATAGGCGATCATTGCGGATCGACCTTCAGACTTAAGCCGAGCAAATGTTGCGTCGATGCGGTTGGTGATGGGATTCATGATTTTTAAACAGGGGATCGGGTTGGAAAATGGCATGGGGATCAAAAGCCCAAAGCGCTCACAGGACAATCTTTTGATAGAGTCATTTCCACTTTTCAATAACTACAGATAATATATGTCATGAATAGTGGTTTTACGAAATCCCGCAGGATCAATCATTCTGTGCATGAATGCTAATAGTAAAAAGCCCGCTTCCTATTGGATCGTTTGTTACTTGTTCCTGATTGTTTAGTCTAGTGATTGCGAGGTTATCCGGACCTTTTTTTGTTCCAGTGGCTTTCTCTTGGAGAACAGAGAGTTCTTCTTTCAGTACTCTTGTTTGCTGGTGATCCAGATGACTGGCAATGACGATTCGCGCTGAAGATTCCTCCACGTTTTCAATAAACATGATGTGCTGGGATTCTAGCATTTTGTGGACATCCTCCAGCATTGAATGAAACCCGGTTGTTGAGGATACAAGAACGACGCTGGCATCTTCCCCCAATGTCTTTGGAATCGGGAGGATTCGATCGGCTGCCTTTTCCGTAGTTATGCGGAGGGCATTCTCAACGGCTTGACTTGGTTTCCCTGCATCTTTCAACACGGCTTCTTGATGGTGAAGCGGCGATGTGGTGATTTTTTCAAATGCGATCAACATTGCGATTGCTG
>Ga0007833_1000351_pt1 | contig 10304 bp, 5 predicted proteins | sample CryBogCBE25Jul07_FD_71204 | JGI IMG/M metagenome (GOLD analysis project Ga0007833, IMG submission 71204) | Freshwater microbial communities from Crystal Bog, Wisconsin, USA - CBE25Jul07 | ecosystem: Environmental > Aquatic > Freshwater > Lake | place: Crystal Bog, Wisconsin, USA | collected...
CGGCCAACCGGTCCCGCAGTTCCTGGGGCGTGATATCGATCAGCTCGATCTCGTCGGCCGCGGACAGGGCCGTGTCCGGCACGGTCTCGCGCTGCCGGACGCCGGTGATCCCGTGGACCACGTCCACCAGGCTCTCCAGATGCTGGACATTGAGGGTCGTCCAGACGTCGATCCCGGCGTTCAGCAGCTCCTCGACATCCTGCCAGCGTTTCGGATGGCGGGAGCCGGGCGCATTGGAATGGGCGTATTCGTCCACCAGCAGAAGCTGCGGATGGCGGGCCAGGGCGGCATCGAGGTCGAACTCCATGAGCTGCCGGCCCCGATGTTCGATCACCTGCCGGGGCAGGACGTCCAGTCCCTGCAGGAGGGCCGCGGTTTCCGCCCGCCCGTGGGTCTCCACGAGGCCCACCACCACCTCGGTGCCCGTCCTCTGCCGTCGGGCTGCGGCCAGCAGCATTTCCGAGGTCTTTCCCACCCCCGGGGCCATGCCGAGATAGACCTTCAGCCGCCCACGGCCGGCCCGCCTGGCTTCCGCCAGCAAGGCATCCGGATCCGGGCGGACGGGGTCTCTGTCGGTCATGTGCGGGGCTTCAGCTCTTCGGCCGGACCGTCCCGAACCTTTGGTCCAGGGCCACATTGACCGCAAGGACGTTGACCCGCGGTTCGCCGACCACCTCGGCGAGACGGCCCTCGACCCCGGCATTGATCACCGCCAGGACCGCGTCGACGCCCACATGGCGCGCGGCGGCGATCCGCGGGGCCTGGAAGCGGGCGAAGGCCGGGGAGATGTCCGGATCCAGTCCGGAGGCCGAGGTCGTCACGGCGTCCACCGGCAGGGCGCGGGGATCTCCCCCGAGCCTGGCGGCGGAGGTCCGGATCCGGTCGGCCAGCTTGGGATCCATCGGGCCGAGGTTCGAGCCGCCGGACTGGGTCGGGTCATAGCCGTCCCCCGCGGCCGAGGGGCGGCCCTGGAGATATTCCGGTCGCGTGAACATCTGCCCGATGAGCCGCGAGCCGATCACCCGTCCGCCGACCCGGACCAGGCTGCCATTGGCGGCATCGGGTGCAATCACCTGGGAGACGGCGGTCACGGCGAGGGGATAGGCCACCCCCAGCAGGAGCGTCAGGGCCAGCACAGAGACCACGGCCGGGCGAACTTGGTTGCGCATACGGGAACTCCTCCGGGTTCGCGGGTTCAGGCGAGACCCAGGCTGCGGATGATGAGATCGATCAGCTTGATCCCGGCGAACGGGGCGATGACGCCCCCGAGGCCATAGATGGCCAGGTTGCGGCCCAGCAGCGCGCCGGCACCGATCGCGCGGTACTTCACGCCGCGCAGGGCCAGCGGGATCAGGGCGACGATCACCAGGGCGTTGAAGATCACCGCCGACAGGATGGCGCTCTGGGGCGAGCCCAGATGCATCACGTTCAGGGCCCCCAGCGCCGGCAGGGAGACCACGAACAGGGCCGGAATGATCGCGAAGTACTTGGCCACGTCATTGGCAATCGAGAAGGTGGTCAGCGCGCCCCGGGTGATCAGCATCTGCTTGCCCACCTCGACGATCTCGATGACCTTGGTGGGGTCGGAGTCGAGGTCGACCATGTTGCCGGCCTCCCGCGCCGCCTGGGCACCGGTCTGCATGGCCACGCCCACATCGGCCTGGGCCAGGGCCGGGGCGTCATTGGCCCCGTCCCCGCACATGGCCACCAGCCGGCCCTTGGCCTGCTCCTCGCGGATCAGGCGCAGCTTGTCCTCCGGCGTGGCCTCGGCGAGGAAGTCGTCCACCCCCGCCTCGGAGGCGATGGCCGCGGCGGTGAGCGGATTGTCGCCGGTGATCATCACCGTGCGCAGACCCATGCGCCGCAGGTCGGCGAAGCGGGCCTTCACATTGGGCTTCACCACGTCCTTGAGATGGATGATGCCGACGAGCCGGGTGCCCTCGGCCACCGCCAGCGGCGTGCCGCCGGAGCGCGAGACCCGATCCACCGCCGCCGACAGTTCCGGGGCCATGTCGGCCCGGCTCATGCCCACATGGGCGAGCAGGGCATCCACCGCCCCCTTGCGCCAGCTCATCCCGCCGCTCTCCAGACCCGACAGGCGGGTCGTGGCGCTGAAGGGAATGGAGACGGCGTCCTGCGGGGCCTCTCCGGTGACACCCTGGCTGTTGGCCAGATCCACGATCGACCGGCCCTCCGGCGTTTCGTCGGCCAGGGAGGCCATCATCGCCGCGCGCAGGGCGGCATCAGGCGCCAGGCCGGGAGCGGAGATCACCTCGGTGGCCATGCGGTTGCCGAAGGTGATGGTGCCGGTCTTGTCGAGGAGGAGGGTGTCCACATCTCCTGCCGCCTCGACCGCGCGGCCGGACGTCGCCAGGACGTTGAACTTCAGCAGACGGTCCATGCCGGCAATGCCGATGGCCGACAGAAGCCCGCCGATGGTGGTGGGGATGAGGCACACGAACAGGGCGCCCAGGATCACCGGGTCGATCACCACGCCGGAATACTGGCCAAGACCCACCAGGCTGACCACGGCGATCAGGAAGATCAGGGTCAGACCGGCCAGCAGGACCGCGAGCGCGATCTCGTTGGGGGTCTTGCGACGGTCGGCCCCCTCGACCATGGCGATCATGCGGTCGAGGAAGCTGTCCCCCTGGGCCGAGGTCACCTGCACCTTGATCCAGTCCGAGACCACGGTGGTACCGCCGGTGACCGCCGAGCGGTCGCCGCCGCTTTCCCGGATGACGGGGGCACTTTCCCCGGTGATGGCGGCCTCGTTCACCGAGGCGACGCCTTCGATGATCTCGCCGTCCGCGGGCACCATGTCGCCCGCTTCCACCAGCACGATGTCGCCCACGGCCAGCATGTGCGCCGAGGTCTCGACCACGGTCCCGCTGGCTAGGTCGACGATCTTCTTGGCCTTGGTGTCCACCCGCGCGGCCCGCAGCGCGTCGGCGGCGGCCTTGCCCCGACCCTCGGCAATGCTCTCGGCGAAGTTGGCGAACAGCACGGTGGCCCACAGCCAGCCGGCGATCTGACCCGCGAAGGCGGCCGGGCGCTGGGACGCCATCTCGGAGACCGTGGAGAAGCTGGCCAGCACCGCCACGATCTCCGTGGTCAGGATCACCGGATTGCCGACGAGCTTGCGGGGGTCCAGCTTGAGGACGGCGTCCACCGCCGCGCTTTGGATCATGCCCCGCATCGAGCCGCGGGAGGATATGGCGGAGGCCATGGGGTCGTCCTTTGAGCGAGGAATTAGCGGAGCGGCGGGGCAGGCGTCTGGGCGAGCATCTGGAAGTGCTCGACCAGGGGCCCCAGCGCCAGGGCCGGGAAGAACTGCAGCCCTCCGAGGATCAGGATCACGCCGATCAGCAGTCCGATGAACAGTCCGTTGTCGCTGGGCAGGGTGCCGGCGCTGGGGGCCAGCTTCGGCTTGGCGACGATCGCTCCGGCCATGGCCATCACCGGCACGATGTAGCCGTAGCGGCCCAGCAGCATGTCCAGCGCCATGGTGTCATTCCACCAAGGGCTGTTCGCATTCAGCCCGGCAAAGGCCGAGCCGTTGTTCCCGCCGCCGGAGGAATAGGCATAGAGCAGCTCGGTGAAGCCGTGCGGACCGGACGCGGACAGGCCCTTGAGGGCCACCGGCAGCACGGCGGCGACGGCGGTGAACCCGAGGATCGCGAGGGGCAGGATCAGCACCGCCAGCATGGCGAACTTGATCTCCCGGGCCTCCACCTTCTTGCCCAGATATTCCGGGGTCCGGCCCACCATCAGGCCGGCCACGAACACCGACAGGAGCGCCATGACCACCACCCCGTAGAGGCCGGACCCGACCCCGCCCGGAAGGATCTCCCCCAGCTGGATCAGGAACAGGGCCACGCCGCCACCCAGGGGGGTGAAGCTCTCGTGCATGGCGTTCACCGCGCCGCAGGAGGCACCGGTGGTCATGGCCGCGAACACGGCCGAGGCCGCGGCCCCGAACCGGACCTCCTTGCCCTCCATGTTCGCCGCCGATGCGAGCCCGGCCCGGACCAGAGCCGGGGTGTCCTGCGTCTCGGCCACATAGATGGCCGCCGCGCCCCCCGCCAGCAGCAGGGCCATGGCCACGACCAGGGCGCGCGCCTCCTTGCGGGCACCGGCAATGCGCCCGAAGGCCACCACGCAGCCGAAGGCCAGACCGTTCATGGCGACCATGGCGATCAGATTGGTCAGGGGCGAGGGGTTCTCGAAGGGGTGGGACGAGTTGGCGTTGAAGAATCCGCCGCCGTTGGTGCCGATCTGCTTGATGGCTTCCTGGCTGGCCACGGGGCCGACCGTCAGGGTCTGCCGACCGCCCTCGAGGGTGGTCACGTCGATGTGCTGGGCCAGGGTCTGGGGAACGCCCTGAAGCAGCAGCACCAGCGCCATGACCGCGGACAGGGGCAGGAGCACATAGAGGCAGGTCCGGACGAGGTCGCGCCAGAAATTGCCGAGACCCTCACCCCGGTGCGCGGCGAACGCCCGGGCGAGGGCGCCCACGATGGCGATCCCGGTGCCCGCCGACAGGAAATTCTGCACGGTCAGCCCGACCATCTGCGACGCGTTGGACAGGGTCGTCTCGCCGGCATAGGCCTGCCAGTTGGTGTTGGTGACGAAGCTGACCGCCGTGTTGAAGGCCAGATCCGGCGACAGGCCGGCCAGCTTCAGCGGGTTGAGGGGCAGCGCCCCCTGCAGGATCAGGACCAGGTACAGGACGGCGAAGCCGGCCGCGTTGCAGGCCAGCAGGGCCGCCGTGTAGCCGAGCCAGTTCTGGGCCTTGACCGCATCCGGTCCCATGGCCGCATAGAGCGCCCGCTCCAGCGGCCCGAGGATCCGGTCGAGGGGCGTTGTCTCCCCCTCCAGGACCCGGGCCAGATAGATGCCCGACGGCCAGGCGACCGCCAGGGTGAGCGCGAGCGTCAGGGCGATTTCCACCCAGCCTTGCCATGTCATGGGATCAGGTCCGCTTCAGAAGCGTTCGGGGCGCAGCAGCGCCCAGAGCATGTAGACGGCGACGCCCAGCGCCGCTGCGGCATAAATCAGTTCGAGCATCATGTCAGAGACGCCTCAGTCCGGCTGCGTAGAGGCCGAAGAGGGCGAAGATCGCCCCGCCTGCGGCCAGGTAGAACAGCGCCATGGTGGCTCTCCCGGTTATTCGCCCCGCTCTTACGCCGGAACGGCATGACGGCGCAACCGCCCTGCGCCTTTGCGCACGCAGCGGTAAGGACAACGAGACGTCCGCCCAAGGCAAAGGTGCCCCGAGGACCGATCTTTACATCGAGATCTGGTTCAGGCCCCCAATGATAGAGTTAACACCCGCTCAAACTGGGCGCGGGCCGCGATCTTCCGGGGCCGGTTGAAACCTGAATTTTCTGCTTAATATTTTTTTATTTTCTGCAACTCCGGCAAAATGTTTGATTTATTTTTCTGTTACATCTCAAACAGGGAAATAGTGGCGACGATTTATTTGAAAATATGAGGGTAAATTCTGAAGCGAAATCCCATTTTGCGGCGAATCAATCCGGCTTGATTACTCTTCAGTAAGGATTTCACGTGTCTTCTGCACTTATCGGGAATTTCGCCACGGTCAGGGATTCGTTCCTGGCGCAGACACTCTCTGCATCCGGGGCAGCTGGGAAGGGAAAGTGGGATGACGTCGAAGAACACGCTGCCAGAGCGCCTGGACTTCATCGGGTTTGACCAGAAGGCGTGTCGGGACATCTCGGACATCCGTCCGGTGATCATGAAGGAGCTGCCGGGGGCGCTGGACGTCTTCTACAGCAAGGTCCGCACGCATCCCGAGACGCGGAAGTTCTTCTCCAGCGACCGGCACATGGATGCGGCCAAGAGCCGCCAGCTGGGCCACTGGGAGACCATCTCCAGCGGGCAGTTCGACGAGTCCTACCTCAAGGCCGTCACCACGGTGGGGGATGTCCACGCGCGCATCGGCCTCGAGCCCCGGTGGTACATCGGCGGCTATGCCCTGGTGCTGGAGCGCCTGATCGAGAAGGTGGTGGAGGCCCGCTGGCCGAAGGGCATGATGGGCGGCCGCCGGGACGGCGCGGCGAAGCTGGGGGCCGAGCTCGGGGCCATGGCCAAGGCCACCCTGCTGGACATGGACCTGGCCATCACCGTCTATCTCGACAACCTGGCCGAGGCGCGGGAAGCCGCCGACCGGGCCCGGCGGGAGGCCGAGGAGGCCCAGAGCTTCGTGGTCAACATCCTCGCCGAACGTCTCAGCCAGATGGCCGACGGCGACCTGACGACCCGCATCGACGAGGCGTTCCAGGGGGAGCACGGGCGCATCAAGGAGGACTTCAACCGGGCCGTGGCCCGGCTGGAGGAGGCCATGGCCGGCGTGTCCCGGTCCATCGATGGCCTGAACGGCAGCTCCGAGGAGATTGCCACGGCCTCCGAGGACCTGTCCCGCCGCACCGAGCAGCAGGCCGCCAATCTGGAAGAGACCGCGGCGGCCATGGACGAGATCACCGAGACGGTGAAGCGCAGCGCCGAGGGGGCCAAGCGGGCTTCCACCGTGGCCACCGAGGCCCGGAACCAGGCGGTCCGCTCCGGTGAGGTGATGGAGCAGGCGGTGGCGGCCATGAGCGAGATCGAGCAGAGCTCGGGCCGGGTGGCGCAGATCATCGGGGTGATCGACGAGATCGCCTTCCAGACCAATCTTCTGGCCCTGAATGCCGGGGTCGAGGCGGCCCGGGCCGGGGATGCCGGCCGCGGCTTCGCCGTGGTGGCCCAGGAGGTGCGGGCCCTGGCCCAGCGCTCCGCCGAGGCGGCCAAGGAAATCAAGGGTCTGATCTCGAGCAGCTCCGCCCAGGTCGGGCACGGGGTGAAGCTGGTGGGCGAGACCGGCAAGGCGCTGGGCGGCATCGTGGAGCGGGTGAGCGAGATCGATCACCTGATTGCCGAGATCTCCCAGTCCTCGCAGGAACAGTCCGGCGGGTTGAGCGAGGTGAACGTGGCCGTCAACCAGATGGACCAGTTCACCCAGCAGAATGCCGCCATGGTGGAGCAGGCCACCGCGGCGGTGGGCAGCCTGAAGGTCGAGGCCGCGGCCCTGGCCCAGCAGGTCAGCCGGTTCCGCACCTCCTCCAGCGGGTCGTCCCGGCGGGCACCCGCAGCCTCGCCCTCCCGGTCGGCGCCGTCCGCCCCCGCGGCGCGCCCGGCCGCCCGGTCCGGTGGCCGCACCGCCCTGGCGGTCCAGGCCGCGCCGACGGAAAGCTGGGACGAGTTCTAGGCCCGCGTTCCAGGCGCACCGGGGTCGCGGCACCCCGGCTGTCCGGGGGCCTCTGACCGGCGTCAGCGGATGACGAGCGCATAGCCCCGGGCCCTCGGGTCCGCGGCGGGGACCGGGGTGCGGCCGACGATCTGGATGGCCTCGATGTCGCCGTTCCAGTCCTGCGCCTGCACCCTGTAGCCCCGGGCCTCGAGGGCCTTGACCACCGGGGCCGGGAACTTGCCGAAGGGCTCGTTGAAGATCACGTTGTCCGGCAGCAGCTGGTGGTGGAAGCGCAGGGTCTTCTGCGCCTCGGCCAGCGGCAGGTGGAAGTCATAGACATCCGCCAGCACCTGGAAGATCGAGGTGAAGATCCGCGAAGCCCCCGGCGTGCCGATGACCATCGCCACCTGGCCGTCCCGCGTGAGGATCGTCGGGGTCATGGAGGACAGGGGCCGCTTGCCGGGTGCGATGGCGTTGGAGGCCCCGCCCACCACGCCCGACCCGTTGGGCGTGTTCGGCTTGGCGGAGAAGTCGTCCATCTCGTCGTTCATGAGGAAGCCCGCCCCCTCCACCACCACGCCCGACCCGAACCAGCCGTTGAGGGTATAGGTGTTGGACACCGCATTGCCCCACCGGTCGACGACGGAGAAATGGGTGGTCTGCGGCTTCTCGAGGCCCGGCGTGACGCCGGCGAGCACCGAGGGCCGGTCGGGGTCGATCTCCCGGGCCCGGCGGGCGCTGTAGGCGGGATCGATCAGCCGGGCCACCGGCACGGTCACGAAGCCCGGGTCGCCCATGTACTCCGCCCGGTCGGCGAAGACGCGCTTCTCGATCTCCGCCACCAGATGGATGTACTGGGGGGAGTTGAGGGGCACGTTGGCGAACAGGGGGGCGGCGTCCTCCTTCATCTGCAGCATCTGCATCAGGGCCACGCCGCCGGAACTGGGCGGCGGGGCGGTGATCGCCTGGAAGCCGCGCCAGCCCACCACCAGCGGGTCCCTCCAGACGGCCCTGTAGCCGGCGAGGTCGGCCCGGGTGATGAGCCCCTTCACCGGCCCCCGCGCCATCTGCGCCACCAGCCGGTCTGCCGTCGTCCCCGTGTAGAACTCGTCCGGCCCGCGCCGGGCGATCCGCGTCAGGGTGGCTGCCAGCTCGGGCTGACGGAAGCGCCGGCCTTGCGTCACCTTGCCGAAATGGCGCGCGAAATTGGTGTGGCCCGCGAAGCTCGCCACCTCCTCCCCGCGCAACTGCGCCGCCAGGGTCCTGTCCACCCGGAAGCCGATGCGGGCCAGGCGAATGGCGGGGGCCAGGTCCCGGGCCCAGGACAGCCGGGCGAAGCGGCGATGCAGATCCGCCATGCCCCGCACCGTGCCCGGCACGCCGGAGGACAGGTTACCCACCAGGCTGAGCCCGGGGATCACGTTGCCAGCCTTGTCCAGATACATGGCCGGGCCGGCGGCGGCGGGGGCCGTCTCCCGATAGTCCAGAAAGTACGGCTTGCCGTCGAACCAGACGGTGGCAAAGCCGCCGCCGCCGATGTTTCCCGCCTCCGGATAGGTGACGGCCTCGACGAAGGCGAGCGCCACGGCGGCGTCCACCGCATTGCCCCCGGCCTTCAGGATCTCGGCTGCGGCCCGGGCCCCGTAGACATCGGAGGTGGCCACGGCCGCGGCCTCCAGCGGCGGGGCGGCGGGGGCGACCGGCGCAGCGGGGCTCGGCGGGGCCGTCAGTCCGGCGGCGAGGGCGGCGAGGGCGGCGATGGCGAGCCACATCAGGGGTCTTGGCATGGGGTCTTCCGGGGGTTGGCGGGTCAGTCCGGGGCCGACGGTCGCCCCGAGCATAGACGTCCCGGGGGGGAAGGCGCCAGCCGTGGGCCGGGCGATGGACCGGACCCGCGGCGGACGTCTGCTTTTGTCACCAGCGGGGATTCCATGCCACACATCTCAAGTCGCTGAATTTTCGCAATTAATTGTCGAGCAAGGGCCGCAGCTCGCGTCTCGGGTTAATTTTCAATGAATTGTCATGAAACCGCAGTCAATCCGTGAAGATTTGGCGGGCCTCGGGCGAATAAGCACAGGGCACGTCCAGTAAAGCCGCGACACATCTCTGTCTTGCGGACAATCGATCTTGCTTTTTCCGGGGGACAGAATGAACTTCAGGGCACCACACAAGATCATGGCGGCCGCATCGGTCCTCGCCATGGCCGCCAGTCTCGCGGCCGCCGGCAGCGCCGCGGCCGCGGATGCCACCGCCGCCCACAAGCCCAACGTGGAAGAGGGCGACGTGGATGCGGTTCTGGTCATCGCGCCGAAGACCGCCGCCGCCGACGTGGCCCCGATCAAGTCGACCCTGAAGGCCACCTCTCCGGTGGCCATCATCGACCGCGCCTTCATCGAGCAGAACACCCCGGCGGTGGGCGACTACACCACCACGAGATCCCTGGCGCCCTCGATGGTGTCCGCCCCCAATGCCAACGGTCCGGGTGCCACGGACGGCGCCAAGCTGTCCCTGCGCGGCGTGGCCGACGGCTCGTTCAACATCACCTATGACGGCGTGACCTGGGGCGATACCAACGGCCCGTCGCACCATGCCAACTCGTTCTTCCCGAACTCCACCATCGGCGGCGTGATCATCGACCGCAGCCCGGGCAAGGCCACCGACATCGGTCAGGCCAGCTTCGGCGGCTCGGTGAACCTGTTCTCGCTGCCGGTGGAGCAGCAACTCGGGGCGCGCCAGAAGGTGACCTTCGGCAGCTGGGGTACGTGGCAGTCGGTGACGACCCTGGCGACGGGTCCGGTCCAGCAACTGCATGACGCCAATGTCGTCATGAACTTCCAAGAATATCACACCGACGGCTACCTCACGAACAGCCCGTCGGAAGGCGCCAACCAGTACATCAAGATCGTGCTGCCGGTGACCTCGAAGATCAACATCACGGGCCTCTTCACCCGCAACGACGACAACTACTATCAGTCGGACATCAACAACGGCTCGATCGCGGAGATCGAAAAGACCGGCCTGAAGAACTTCGCCCTGTGCAACGACCCGCTCT
>Ga0007833_1000353_pt1 | contig 10296 bp, 7 predicted proteins | sample CryBogCBE25Jul07_FD_71204 | JGI IMG/M metagenome (GOLD analysis project Ga0007833, IMG submission 71204) | Freshwater microbial communities from Crystal Bog, Wisconsin, USA - CBE25Jul07 | ecosystem: Environmental > Aquatic > Freshwater > Lake | place: Crystal Bog, Wisconsin, USA | collected...
CTATGGAAATATGTCCCGATCGGAGTGAGGTCCGTGGTAGGCTGAAAGCCTGATGATAAGAACTCTCCTCCTGCGATTGCCGTGAAGATCGTAACCGCTGCCTTTCAGGGGAGCTCTCCCGACCTTGCCTCCTGCCCGAAATCAGCCCTCCCGGAATTTGCCCTGATCGGCCGGTCGAATGTCGGAAAGTCATCCCTGATCAACATGCTGACCCGTTCGGAGGGATTGGCAAAAGTGTCGCAGGTCCCGGGTAAAACACAGCTGATCAATTTCTTCACGATCAACAAGGCGTGGAATTTGGTCGACCTTCCGGGCTATGGCTACGCGAAGGTGGGCAAGAGCGAAAGGAGTAGCTTCAATACGTTCGTTTCGGACTACCTGCAGAACCGCTCCAATCTCGTCGGGACATTCGTGCTGATCGATTCCCGACTCAGCCCCCAGAGCCTCGATCTGGAATTTCTCCGGTGGATGGTCGAATCCGGGTTGGCCTTCATCCTTGCCTTTACCAAGACGGATACCCTCTCCAAGAAGGCTGTTCAGAAAAACATCGAGACCTTTCTGGCCCGCATGCGTGAGATCACCGTGGAGACTCCGACCTATGTCCTCAGCTCCTCAACGGAGGGGCAGGGACGCTCGGAAATCCTGGCTCTGATCGAATCCGCTCTCTTGGAGAGCCGCCCTACCGCGGGGAAATCATCCACGCCTCGATGACACTCGAAGAGCTTGGCTGGAATGAGGGCTTCGCGGAGAATTTCTCTGCCTATCTCGAGAAAGGGTGGAAGCCGGCACGCCTGATCCGTGACAATAAAATCACCTACGGTGCCTTATTGGGCGATGGTCGGGAACTGGAGGTGGTGATGAGTGGCAAGGTCTACCATGACGCCGAGACGGATGCCGAACTTCCCGCCGTGGGTGATTGGGTGGCTCTTGAGATCGGTGACAAGAATAAGGAGCATGTCATTCGTGCCAGGCTCCCCAGACAAACCTGCTTCTCGAGAAAAATGTCGGGCAGGAGCACGGAAGAACAGGTGATCGCCACCAATGTTCAAATCGTGGTCGTGGTCACCGATGCTGGCCCTGATTTCAATCTCCGCCGGATGGAGCGATACTTTGCGATCATTGGCCGTAGCCGGGCAAAGGCCGTGGTGCTGGTCAATAAGGCGGATCTTTTTTCGGAAGAAGAGAACCGGGTTGCCGCGGAAGCCATCCGAACCCTGAATCCGGAGGCCGAAGTGCATGTCACCAGCCTCAAAAAAAAGAGCAGCCTTCAGGCGCTCAAGGCCTATCTGAAGACTGGGGTCTCCATCACCTTCATCGGATCCAGCGGCACGGGCAAATCAACGGTGATCAATTACCTGCTCGGCGGGGAGTACCAGTGGACCGACGAGGTCAATGAGGTCACCGGCAAGGGACGCCACACCACCACGGCCCGCGAGCTCATGGTGCTCCGGGGTGGGGGGATCATCATTGATAATCCCGGCATCCGTGAGGTGCACATGTGGACCGATGAGTCGACGATCAGGGAGCAGTTCGCCGACATCGAGGAACTGGCGCGCAACTGCCGCTTCGACAATTGCCGGCATGGTCCCCACGCGGGTTGTGCGATCCGGGTGGCCATGGCCGATGGGAAGCTGGAGCTCTCGCGCTACGAGGGATTTCTGAAGTTGGAAGAGGAGGTCACAAAGCTGAGGCTCAGTCGGAAGAAGCGCCAGATGACGATCGAGCGAAGGGACAGGCGGGATCAGCGGATCAAATCACGCAAATACGATGCCATGCACAATCGGGGATCCGAGGAGTAGCCGACCAGTGGCTCTGCGGGTTAGCCCAAGGGGGCCTCTGAAATCAGGAGCTGTCATAGAAGGCGAGGGGTGCGGGAAATCTAAGCATTTCCACAGGTTGAGACGATGGGGAAATGGCGGTAACTTTCTCGTATGAAGCAACCGATCCATAAAATCTTCTTCAGCTTCAGAATTGATCCCAAGATCAAGGAAGCTGCCCAGAAAGCCGCGCTTGCGGCCAAGCTAACGATCTCGCGCTATGTGGAGGAGCTGATCAGACTGGATCTCTGGAGGAAAAAGTTACTGGGTACCAAAGTTTATCCTGCGCCAATGGCTCCCAAAATCAGTTGAGAGCGATGCCTTGAGGTTTTCCTCTCTTTCAGACGTCTCTGATCACTAAGGCGTGATGATCCCTGTGAATCCGTGGCTGTTGGTGGAGTCACGATACCATCCGGCAATCCGGTTTCCAGAAATGGCATTGATGGAGGTCCCGATGGTGGCGAGCGGATGGTCGATCGTGGTGAACTCCCGCCCATTGTAGAGGAATCCGTGGGAGATCCCGAGATCGTCATAGTAGTTGCCGACGATATTGGTTCCGGAGATCCCGTTGGCCAGTGTGCCGTAGGCGGCCTTGGGGTTGACGATGCTTTTGAAGGCGGCGCCGTCGTAGAGAAAACTGCTCCACTGATTGGTTCCGGATTTGCAGACACCCACGACGTTCTTCCCATCAACGGCCAAGAGGTAACTGGTGGTGCCGGACGTCGGTGAATCAATCGTTGTGTAGGTGGCTCCGTCGTAGAGGAAGCCGTGGGTTTGAGGGGTGCCATCGTAGTAGTTACCCACGATGATCTTCCCTGAAATGCCGGTGATCATGGTGCCATCGGTCCCCTTCGGATGATCGATGTGAGTGTAGGTCGAGCCATTGTAGAGAAATCCGTGTGTCTTCAACTGCCGGTCGTAGTAGATGCCGACCACATTGGTGCTGGAGACGCCTCTGGCGTAGGTTCCCTTCTTGCCGATCGGTACCTGCAACGGAGTCCACTTGGTGCCGTCATAGAGAAATCCCCGAGTCCTCCCGCCATGATCATAGCTCCCCACGACCTGATTCCCCGAGAGCCCATAGGGACAGATGAAAATGGAGAAGGGAACGTCCGGAGGTGTGGGAAGGGAGTCAAAGCTGACTTCGGCATGAAGGAGTGCCGAGATGATCCCCAAGAATGTCACAGCCATGATAGCGGGAATAAACCCGCCGAGCAGGAGACGTCGGTTCATGCGGCGAGAAGTCGAAGGATTGGTTGAAGATCCCATAGGCTCTCTGGGGGTTCAGCAACCGGAACGGGAAAAATACCTTTTCCGTTCCTCTTGGTTCTGATGCGTTGGCCCCCTACTGCACCCAGAGGATGGGTTGGGTGATGGCGATGTTGCGTTGGATCTCCTCGTCCCAGGGGTCGGGGTGGAGCCGCGTCCAGAGTGCGATATAGGTGGGGTCGCCGTAAGCGATCCCGCCCAAGAGGAGAGCTGGCTGACGGGTCGGCCATCCGGCCCAGGCCTGCACATCGGGTTTGAGGGGCCAGCTCGATTTGTCCGCCAAGTAGGGCTCCATGTAGGCGATCCCTTTCTTGATGCTACGGCCGTCTGGGAGCTCGAATGCCCAGAGATTCTCTTCAGGCGTGGAGAGAACCCTGCAGAGTGTGGTCATGTTATCGAGCTGGAAGATGGAGTAGGCGTAGGGCTTGGTCCGCTTGAGTTCGAGAGGGAAGCTTCCGTTTGGCGCCATTTGCTTGGGAATGAAGACCTCCTTGAACTGCCTGCGGCACTCGGCCAGGCGCTCCTGATCCCCCGTGAAGGCTGCAAAGACAGCGGCCTGCAGCCAGAAGGCGACGGAGTGATTGTTCTTGGCCGCCGCTTCGTCTTGGCCATTTTTACTGGTGATCATCCAGTCGAGGTAGTCGTGGAACCATGATTTCAGCCCCGCAACCGTCTCTGCTGGGAAGGCAGGGGACTTTTGCATGGCTGCGATGGCGACAGGAACTTCAATCAGATGAAGGGTATCGATGATGCCGATGCCCCGACCGTTCGGGAAGGCTCCGGCAACCGTCTGGGCGTGCTGGAGGTTTGGATTCATCTTGGTCTCGGGATCCAGGAAGAAGACGCGGAGCATCTCGGCAGCCTTGGCGGCATACTTGTCCTCCCCAGTGATCAGGTAGGCGGCTCCTAGGGCGGCCACGGCGTCCCTCAGTTTGCGGAGTGCGACCCGGTGATCCGAGAAGTTGGCCGGATTGCTCTGGCCGTCGCGCTGGATGTATGGGAGTCCATCTGGTTTGGAAGGATCCGGCCACCAGTAGTCGCCGTTGGAGTAATAATCATGGATGCCGGCAGGGCTGGCAGGGGCCTTGGTCTGCGTGATGCTGAGGGGTGCAAGGAGCAGGGCGGCATCCGCAGCCTTTAGGATCCTGGCCCGGTCGATCGCCGCCACATCGGGGGCCTTGTTACCCGGGTGGGGAATCGAAGCAAGGAACGAGGCGGAGGGCGTGTTCGTCGTTGCTGGGGAGGCTGGGGTAGGGGAAGCAGGTGTCGGGGAGGGATCTGCCGCTGTTGTCCGACCCGTTCCGAGGAGGAGAAGCGTCAGCAGTGCAAGGGAGGTGTGCTTGATCATGTTCTTGGTGCTTCTGTGTTACTTCTGGCTGTGGATGGGAAGGAAAACAGTCGGAAGGCCAGGGCTCGAGACACTTGCCACAGAGTTCGCTCCGTTGGTCTGGATGCTGATGAGGGCACGCCCGTTGTACATCTGGACCGATCTGGAGCCGGTCGAGGTTCCCAGATTGTCGATCAGGGTTCCGTCGCCCGTGAGGCCGAAGCGCAAAGGTGTTGCCGCATCAAGGCACTGGACCCCATTCTTATCGAGAACCTGAGCCTCAATGGTCACCACTCCCTCCTCGCGCGATACTTCCTTGAGTGTGAGTTGAGAGGGTTTATCCCAAGGGGTGCTCTGGTACCTCTGGTGAATCTCGTCGGTGAAGGACTTTCCATCCTTTTGGCCGACAGCCTTGAGGGTATTCTCTCCGTCATTCAATTTCACGGACCAGCTCAAGCCGGATGCCGGAAACTCACCGAGCTTACGTTCCTTGACTCCCGCCGAGACTCCGTTGACGAAGAGCTCCACCTTGTCGCAGTTGGAGAAGACCTTTACCTGCTTCTCCTCACCCGGCTTGCCCCAGCGCACGGGCCATGTGTGGCCGTAGATGTGGATCATTGGCTTGTCGCTCCAGTAGCTCTGGAAGACGTAGTAGCTCTCCTTCGGTGTGCCATCACGTTCTTCGACACCCTTTTGATTCACTCGTGGAACCGGATTTTCGGGACGGAGTGGGGTCGCGAAGTCCTTGAAGATCCAGGCAGCGGATCCGGTGAGGTTGGTCATCTGCTCCTGCTCCTTGAGGTGCCAGTCAAACAGGTTGATCATGTAGCTCTCGGACCAATCTCCATCCTTCGAGGGGCGGGCGGGACCCCCGTTGCCCTTGTAGGCGCTACCGACTTCAGCCGTTCCCTGTCCGGTAGAGACATCGCCAAGGAACTTCTCGGGTTCCTCGGAGTGACGTCGCGCATGACTGTCGCCTCCATATTCCGCATGGAAAAAGTGAGGCACCTGTTTGATCCACTTATCGACGGCCTTGGCGTACTCGGTGTAGCGTCCGCTGTACCATCCGGCCCAGATGCTCGGGGAGTAGACATCGACGATGTCCTTGCAGAAATCACAGCGCCTGATCGTGGTTTTCCGGGAGGGATCGAGCTTATGGGCAAGCTCGTTCTGTGATGACATGAAGGCGCGGACTCCGGCCTTGTCATAGACGGGGAAGTCTCCCTCCCAGTCGTTCTCATTACCGAGTCCCCAGAGGATGATGGAGGGGTGATTATAGTGCTGGTCAATCATGTTGCCGAGCATGTCGCGGCACTGCTGCTTGTAGCCTTCGCCGCCGAGACCGCCTCGGCACCAAGGCTCCTCTTCCCAAGCCAGGATGCCCAACTCATCGCAGAGATCAAGGACCAGGGGAGCCTGCTGGTAGTGACTGAGGCGCACGAAGTTCACGCCCATCTCTTTCATTGATTGGAGTGTCTTTCGGACGACCTCATCGGGTACTGCTGCCGCCACGCCCGCATGATCTTCGTGGTAATGGGTGCCACGGAGGAGGAGGCGCTCGCCATTCAGCTTGAAGGGGCCATGCTCGACCCACTCGAATGAGCGGATGCCAAATCGCCCTGCGACCTCCTCATCTCCTTTGGGAGACTTCAGGATTACCGAGCAGTTGTAAAGGGCGGGAGATTTTGGTGACCAGAGTTGTGGTGATTTCACTGTAAAGGCGGCAATCTCCTTCTCCCCCTGCCAGGGTTCACTCTGCAAATCGGCTGTTTCAACGACCTTCCCCGATGGGTCGGTTACTTTCAGGGCAAGGTTTAGTTTCTCTTTGGAATCTGTCGGATTGTAAAGTCGGGCACGGACTTTGACCTTGGCCTGAGCTGAAGTTTCCAGAATAGGTTCGACATGGACCCTCTCGACGGAGACTGCCGGCACATAATCAAGATAGACATGGCGGTAGATGCCACCGTAACGGTTGAAATCGCTCAGATCCGAGGGGACCATCTCCGCATCGCGTGAGTTGTCGCATTTCACAGCGACGGGCACTTCTCCCTTGTAGGCGGGATTGGCGAGGGCCTTGGCCACTGCGTCGGTGATATCGACGGTCCACTCGTCGTAGCCCCCGACATGAGAGCCGACTTTATCAAGGCCGACGAAGACTTCGGATTTCTGACCGGCTCCGTTGAAGTGGAGTAGGGTGCGTCCACCCGCGTAGGGGTTCGAAACCTTGAGATGGGTGCGGTACCATCCGGGACCCTGATAATACCGGACATCTGGATCAACGGCATCACGAGCATTGAAGCAGTGGGGTAGGGTCACCTGTTTCCACTGCACGTTGTCGGTAGCCTTGTCGCCGCGCCAGATCTCCCAGATGCTCCCCAAGGAGCCCTGATAATACTCCCATCCCTGATCCAGCACCTGCCTGGTCTGGGCCTGAGAGATACCTGTAAGTGCCAAAACGGCTCCTAAAATTAGGAGCCGTGGTGAGAGAAGGGAGGAGGTTTTTTTCATGAAGCGGAAGAAGAAACTTTAGCAGGAGGCTTTGCCCCCTGCCATCCCTTCTTCCACTGATCCATGAGTTTTTTGACCAAGTCGGCATTCTCGGGCTTCTTGGCAATGTTGTAATTCTCCTGTGGGTCGCTCTGGTGATCGTAGAGTTCGATGGCATCCACCTTCGAGTGATCGTCACGGGCGACCCATACGGTGAAGCGATAGCGATCGGTCCTCATGGAGTATCCCATGAGAGGGAATGGTGCACCTCTTCCTTTGGGGCGAGGATATTGACTGAAGACAGCCGTCTTCCAGGATTGGTCAGGATGATCAAGCAAAGGAGCAAAGCTCGTCCCTTCAAGATGACTTGGGAGAGGAAGTCCTGCCAACTCGGACAGGGTTGGATAGATATCGACATGCTCCACCAGGGCCTTGCTGTGATGTCCGGCATTCTTCATGTCAGGCACGGAGATGATGAGTGGTGCATTCACGTCGTTCTCGACATTGGTGTGCTTGCCCCAGGTGGCATGTTCGCCAAGCTTCCATCCATGATCACCCCAGAGGATCACGATGGTATTCTTGTCGAGGCCGAGTTTTTGAAGTTCATCAAGCACCTTGCCGATCTGGGCATCCGTGTAGCTGATGCCCGCGAAATAGGCCTGCTTGAGCTTATGCTGAACTTCGTCAGGAACACGTCCCGTTGCTGGAACTCCCTTGTAGGCTCTGAACTCCCCATCCAGCGGATTGAGAGCGTACTCCGGAGCATCAACGGGTAGGAACTGATTGGGAGCCAAGTCAATCTTGGCAGGATCATACATATCCCAGTATTTTTTCGGGGAGACCCAAGGGAGATGGGGCTTAATGAAGCCGACCGCGAGGAAGAAGGGTTGATCTTTCTTGGCTAATTCCTGAAGGGTCTGGACAGCGAGATCGGCAACCTTGCCATCCGTGAAGGTATTATCGGGAACATCCGCGCATTCGTAGATGGGGCCGCGGATGTTGGCTTTGCCACCCTCTTCAGCGCCTCCGGCATTGGCATCCTTCCCTTTACCCTTTTTCTTTTTACCCTTTTTGCCGGTTGAAAGCGCATTGGTCGATGCATCGGCTTTGGAATCAAGTCCCGGAACTGAATAAGAGCTTGGTTCGGCTCCTGCGTTATCACCCTTGGAACCATCGGGTTCACCCTGAATATTTTCATTTTTACCGACACGGGCTGCGTCTTCAGGGAGGGCATAGATGTCAGCCTTGGGAACTTGCCAGGGAACCGACCATGAGGCCTCGTCGTTGAGATTGCCATGGAAAATCTTCCCCATGCCTTGGACGAAATAACCGTTGTTTTTGAAGTTCTGCATCAGCGTCGTGACATTCGGAAGCGTGGTGCGGAAGTGAGTCACCAGATCCCATACTTTGGTCGTATCAGGACGAGTTCCTGTGAGGAGTGAGGTGCGTGATGGTGAACAAACAGCCTGTTGGACATAGGCACGATCAAAAACCATCCCCTTTTTTGCCAGACCATCAATATTCGGGCTGTGGATGTAGTCCTTGCCGTAGCAACCGAGTTCGGGACGTAGATCGTCACACGCGATGAAAAGGACGTTTGGCTTCTTGGGAGCACCGGTTGCGGTTGCAGAGTTCGTGTCCGCTTTCACGGAGGCAGTCAGTGCCAACAACAGGGTTGTTGCTACCAAGGATGCATTTTTTATGTTCATGGTGTTTTTGTCAGGGGTTGAAAGTGCAATGATTTAAGCAATCAGGATTTGGGTGATGTGGATGAAGTCGGAGGTTTATTCCCCTGCCATCCTTTGTTGTATTGATCCATCAGGGTTTTTACGAGTTCAGCATTAGCCGGATCCTTGGCGATATTGGTGTTCTCTTGAGGGTCGGTCTTGTGATCGTAGAGTTCGAGTGCATCAATTTTGGTGTGATCGTCCTTATTGCACCAAACTGTAAAGCGGTAGCGGTCTGTCCTCATTGAATAACCCATGAGTTCATTTCTCGGGTATTGATTGAAGGCGGCCGTTTTCCAAGGAAGCGAGAGGTCGTTGAGAAGAGGCTTGAAGCTCGTGCCCTCAAGATTTGAGGGGAGTGGAATTCCCGCAAGTTCAGCGAGAGTCGGGTAGACATCGACAAACTCCACCAGGGAGTCTGTTTTAGAACCTGCGTTTTTCATGCCGGGAACAGAGATGATCAGAGGAGCGTTGGCATCGTTCTCAACGTTGCTGTGCTTGCCCCATGCGGCGTGTTCGCCAAGCTTCCAGCCATGGTCGCCCCAAAGGATCACAATGGTGCTCTTGTCGAGACCAAGTTCCTTGAGTTCTGCCATCACACGGCCGACTTGTGCGTCTGTGTAGCTGACACTGGCGAAATAGGCGTGCTTGAGCTTATGTGCAAGATCATCGGGAACTGGCGTCCCCTTGGGGGACATCCCCAGATACTGATAGATTTCACCATCATACTTCCGGATCGCATAATCAGGGGCATCCTTGGGATAGAAGGGGTTTGGAGCCAGCTTAATGGATTGCTCGTCATACATGTCCCAGTATTTTTTTGGAGCAACCCAGGGTAGGTGAGGCTTGATGAAGCCGACAGCAAGGAAGAAGGGTTGATCCTTCTTCGCAAGCTCCTTAAGGGTCTGGATGGCAAGGTCGGCCACCTTTCCGTCCTGATAAGTGTTGTCCGGCACGTCGGCGCACTCATAAACCATCCCACGTTGGGTGCCTCCGCCCTCTTCATTGTCACCGCTTGCGGCTTTTTTACCTTTTTTCTTACCCTTTTTCCCCTCTTTGGCTGTTGGTGGGCTATCGGGTTCTCCCTCGACATTGGCCGTTCCCTTCGCCTCTGACTGATTAAGGGCATACTTTGGTGCCGAGGGAACAACCCAAGGGACCGACCAGGAAGGCTCGTCATTGAGATTGCCATGGAAAATCTTCCCCATGCCTTGCGTGAAGTAGCCGTTGTTCTTGAAAATCTGGGGAAGCGTCTGCACATCCGGAAGGGCCTTTCTAAAATGGGTGACGAGATCCCAGACCTTCGTGGTGTCTGGGCGCATCCCGGTCAAAAGGCTAGAACGTGAGGGAGAGCAGACCGCTTGCTGGCAATAAGCACGAGTGAAGACGATACCGTTGCTGGCCAAGGCATCGATGTTTGGACTCTTGATGTAGTCCTTGCCGTAGCAACCGAGTTCGGGACGCAGATCATCCACCGCAATGAAAAGCACATTCGGCTTCTTCTGTGAGTTCGGTTGGCTTTGTGCCGAAGCGTTCTGGCAGAAGGGGGTGAGCGATGTGATCAGCAGGGATGCTGCCAAGAGGGCGTTGTGACGTTTATGCATGAAAGTATGGGTGTAAGACTGATGGGATGAGAGTGGGAGGGGATGAATCAGGATGCCGGTGTCGA
>Ga0007833_1000367_pt1 | contig 10120 bp, 9 predicted proteins | sample CryBogCBE25Jul07_FD_71204 | JGI IMG/M metagenome (GOLD analysis project Ga0007833, IMG submission 71204) | Freshwater microbial communities from Crystal Bog, Wisconsin, USA - CBE25Jul07 | ecosystem: Environmental > Aquatic > Freshwater > Lake | place: Crystal Bog, Wisconsin, USA | collected...
TTTAACAGAGTCTTTATAGCGCTTCACGGACGAGGCGGTGAAGATGGATCCATGCAAGCTTTTTTAAAATCAAAAAATGTTGCCTATACAGGCAGCGACTCTGCAAGCTCTGCGATTGGTATGGATAAGCTCAAAACAAAATTATTATGGCGCTCGCTTAACATTTCAACGCCAGATTTTTTACAAGTTACTGATAAAACTTCTTATACAGATATCGTCAATTCGATTGGCTCACCTTTTTTTATAAAGCCATCTAATGAAGGTTCAAGTATTGGGATCGATAAGATTAAAAATGAACAACAATATAAAGAAGCTTTTTTAAAGACATCAAAAATTGATGCAAATGTAATCGTTGAAAAATTTGTAGACGGCGAAGAATATACAGTAGCAATTGTGAACAATAAAACGCTACCAGTTATTAAAATTAAACCTAGCAACGAGTTTTATGATTACGAAGCTAAATATCTCAAAGATGATACGCAATATATTTGCCCTTCAGGCATAGAAAAAGCTAAAGAATCTCTCATCGCCAAAGAAGCCTTAGAGGCTTTTAAAGCAATTGGGTGTTCTAGTTGGGGTCGCGTTGATTTCATGATGGATCAAAAAGGCCATCATTATTTTATAGAAGTGAATACTTCACCTGGAATGACAAGCCATAGCTTAGTACCGATGGCCGCTAAAGAGAGTGGCATTAATTTTGATCAATTAGTTTTAGAGATATTAAAAACTGCAGATGTTAAATAACCATTTAAAAATTTATTGGTTAGGTAATTTAGTTTTATTACTTAATATTATTTTGATACTTTTTTTATTAAGTTATCGATTTATGCATTTTGCTAAATTTCCGATTAGAGAAATTAAAGTGGTAGGCCAATATCAACATCTAGATGAAGATCAAGTCAGCATGATTTCAGATCGATTTGTTAAAGGTAACTTTTTTTCTTTAGATTTATATAGCACTAAGGAAGCGTTTACAAAATTACCTTGGATTAGAAATGTAAGTTTAAGAAGAGTTTGGCCAGATCAATTAGAAGTTTTTGTTGAGGAGCATCAAGCAATAGGAAGATGGGGAGCGATAGCCTTAGTTAATGAAAATGGTGAAATTTTTCACGGGGCATCCGATGAGGACTTGCCGCTATTTTTTGGCCCAGAAGGGACGGAGAGTTACATAGCATTGGAGTACAAAAAAATGCAAAATATTTTAGATAAAAAACAATTAAAAATTGCGCAAGTTTCCCTATCTTCTAGGTACACTTGGGACATTAGAACAACTAATAATATGAAAATTATTTTAAGCAAAGATAACGTCGAAGAGAATCTAACTCGCTTTACGTCTCAGTATGACAATATTTTAGCTTCGGTTAAAAGAATTGGTTCGGCTGACTTAAGATACCCCAATGGTTTTGCTATTAAAAAATCTACTGAACCCATTCAAAAAATAGATGGTGGTGAGAGGCCGCTTATATGATTAAACAAAAAGAAGAAAAAAATCTCATCGTTGGCCTAGATATCGGTACATCCAAGATTGTGGCTATTGTGGCTGAATTACAACCAGACGGCTTATTAAATGTGATTGGATTAGGTCAGCATAGCTCAAAAGGATTAAAAAAGGGCGTCGTCATCAATATCGATTCCACTATGGAAGCCATTCAAAGAGCGATTGAAGAAGCAGAGCTCATGGCAAATTGTAAAATCACTGATGTATATACCGGTATTGCTGGTAGCCATATTAAAAGTATCAATTCTCATGGCATGGTGAAGATTAAAGATACCGAGGTTTCCCAGTTGGATGTGGATAAAGTGATTGAGACTGCTTGCGCTATTACACTCCCTAATGATCAACAAGTCCTTCATATTTTGACGCAAGAATATGTAATCGATGGCCAGGAGGACGTAAGACAGCCTCTCGGTATGAGTGGTATGAAATTAGAGGTAAAGGTTCATATTGTCACAGGCGCGATTGCGGCTGCCCAAAATATTGTCAAATGTATCAAGCGTTGTGGTCTTGAAGTATCTGAATTGGTTTTGCAACCTTTAGCTTCAAGTATGGCAGTGCTTACCGATGATGAAAAAGAATTAGGTGTGTGTTTGGTTGATATTGGCGGCGGTACAACTGATATTGCAGTATTAAGACATGGATCTATTCGTCACACAGCAGTTATTCCGATTGCTGGCGATCAAATCAATAACGATATTGCAGTGGCGTTCAGAACTCCATTGCCATCAGCTGAAGAGATAAAAATTAAACATGGTTATGCTGCAAGAAGTTTAGCTTCAGCTTCAGAACAAATTGAAATTCCTGTGGTAGATGGAAAAGAATCTAAAACTATTTCAACGCTTTCATTAGCAGAGGTCATTGAAGCTCGATTGGTGGAGCTTTATGAGCTTGTTGCAAGTGAGTTGAAACGAAGCGGCATGGAAGATATGATAGCTTCTGGCATTGTGATTACAGGTGGATCATCCTTGATGAAAGGTATGGTTAATCTCGGTGAGAGCGTGTTCAGAATGCCAGTTAGAATTGGCACACCAAGAAATGTAGGCGGCTTGTCTGAGGTTGTTGATAATCCAAGATACTCTACAGGTATTGGATTATTGCTTATGGGCAAAGGGCAATTAGAAAAAGAAATGATGAATCAAATTGATGGCAATTCAATAAACCAAATCTTCATGAAAATGAAAAATTGGTTTCAAGGTAATTTTTAATTCTTGGAGATAGGATATGTTTGAAGTTGTTGATAGCAAATCACAAAATGCCATCATAAAAGTCATTGGTGTAGGCGGCTGTGGCGGGAATGCTATTGATCATATGATCGATAAGAATTTAACTGGCGTTGAATTCATCTGTGCTAATACTGATATGCAAGCACTGAAAAAAAGCCGGGCAAGTCATATATTGCAAATTGGACAAGCAATGACCAAAGGGTTAGGTGCTGGAGCTAAACCCGAAATCGGCAAACAAGCAGCTATCGATGATAAAGAAAAAATTATTAGCTCCATTAAAGGTGCTGATATGTTGTTTATAACCGCAGGTATGGGCGGCGGAACTGGAACAGGCGCTGCGCCAGTGATTGCGCAAATTGCAAAAGAATTAGGTATTTTAACGATCGCAGTTGTCACAAAACCTTTTTTATTTGAAGGCAAAAGAACAACAATAGCTGCAGATGGTATTAATGAATTAGTTCAACACGTGGATTCTTTAATTGTTATTCCAAATGAAAAATTAATGGAAGTATTGGGCGAACATATTCCATTCCTAGAAGCCTTTAATGCTGCTAACGATGTATTGCATAACGCAGTTTCGGGCATTTCAGAAATTATTAACAGTCCCGGTTTAGTCAATGTGGACTTTGCTGACGTGAAGACAGTGATGGGTGAAATGGGTATGGCTATGATTGGTTCGGGTGTAGCTCAAGGTGAGCATCGTGCCTACAAAGCATCTCAAGCTGCAGTTGCAAGCCCACTTTTAGAAGATGTGAATTTAGTGAATGCGCGTGGAGTGTTAGTGAACATCTCAGCAAGCAGCAAATTTACACTTAAGGAATATCATGAGGTAATGGAAACAATTAAACAGTTTGCAGCAATTGATGCTACTGTCATTGTTGGTAATGTCATTGATGAAGCAATGGGAGATTCAATTCGAGTCACCGTTGTGGCAACAGGTTTAGCTCAAAATGTAAAACAAAGAATGCCACGCATCGAACCCAGGCCAATCATACAAAATAAGCCCCCTGTGATTGAGGATGAATCAACTAACGATGATGAGCCTGATGTATTCAGTTCAAATGAGAATAGAGCGCAAGTTGAAATTATGAAAATGTCAGGCATGGAAGAATACGATATTCCTGCATTCTTAAGAAAAAAAGGCGAATAAGTATTTAATGATTAAACAAAGAACCATTCAAAAATCTGTGCAGACTTCTGGCGTAGGTCTTCATAATGGCGAGAAAGTAACAATGACACTTAAGCCTGCTGAAGTCGACCAGGGTATTGTTTTTCGAAGGGTTGATCAAAAGAAAAATCACGAAGTTAAAATAAGTCCTGATGCGGTTAAAGATACTAAGATGTGTTCAGCTATTGGGGAAGGTGCTTCACGTGTAGCGACAGTTGAACATTTAATGTCAGCATTATCAGCTACAGGTATCGATAATATTATTATTGAATTAAATGGCTCTGAAGTACCGATTATGGATGGAAGCTCTATCCCCTTCATTTATCTTCTTCAAACTGCACAAATTAAAGAACAGGATGCCCCGAAAAAATTTGTATTGATAAATGATGTTATAGAAGTAAAAGATAAAGATAAATGGGCAAAATTCGAACCATACGAAGGATTTAAAGTTGATTTTACAATCGACTTTCCTCATCCAGTATTTGATGAGTCAACGAATAAAGTTGCCCTAGATTTTTATGATAAATCCTATATCACAGAAATTAGCCGTGCACGCACGTTCGGATTTATGCAAGAAGTCGAATATTTAAGATCTAATGGATTAGCTAGAGGCGGATCGCTTGATAATGCGATTGTTTTAGATGAATATAAAATTATTAATACCGATGGGCTTCGCTACAATGACGAATTTGTGCGACATAAAATACTCGATGCCGTCGGCGATCTCTATATGTTGGGCTATTCAATCATAGGCAATTTTAAAGCCTACAAATCAGGTCATGAATTAAATAATAAATTATTGCTGGCATTGCTTTCCAATAAACAAAGCTGGAGTCTTACCACTTTAGATAGTAGGGATCCTAAAACATCGAATTTGGCAACACGCTACATCAATTCTAAGAGTGGGATTTTAAATCCGACAATGGCAGGAGTTTACCAATGAATATTTTAAGATTTTGTATCTTTTTATTGCTTGCAATATTAGTAGCATTTACCTTTTTATATTTAAATACAAAAAATAAAAAATATATAAAGTATTTAAAAATCACAACTAACGTCACATTAATTCTGATTCTTATATTTATAATAAGATTGCTTTAACTTCAAAGTGGCTCAATCAAAAAAAACAATTGCAATTTTTGGGGCTTCAGGTTTCTTGGGCTCCAGTATTGTCTTAGCACTTAATCAATCCAATTATCGTCTAAAATTATTTTCACGAAATAAAGAAAAAATCAAATTTTGGACGGTGAATCCAAATATTCAAATATTTGACTTTAATCTTGACGATCTCATGCAAGTAAAAAAAGATTTAAAAAATACGGATGTTGTCATTAACCTCTTGGGGATTCTTCATCAATCTAAAAAAGATTCTTTTGATAAGATTCACCATCTTTGGCCGAGCCATTTAGCTAAAACGATGAAAGAGTTGGGTATTAAGCGGCTATTGCACTTGAGCGCTTTGGGCGCAAGCTCTAATACCTCTAGTTTATATCTCAACTCAAAAATACTTGGTGAGACTGTATTACTTAAACAAAAAGATCTATATTTAACTATATTAAGACCTTCTATTATTTTTGGAGTAAAAGATAATTTTATTAATATGTTTAAGTTGCTCGTGAAATGGCTACCTGTGATAGTCCTATTATCCCCTCAATCGAAATTTCAACCGATTTATATTGAAGATGTTTCAAAAATCATCAATAAAAGTCTTTGGGATAAAAAAACATACGGAAAAGTTTATGAATTAGGCGGCCCTGATGTTTATTCACTTAAAGAAATTATTAAGCTAATTATTAAGTCTGAAAAATTACAGCGCCTTATCATTCCTCTTAATAAAACACTTTCATATATGTTTGCATTAATCATGGAAATGTTGCCAATTAAAATATTGACTCGAGATAATTGGAGATCTATGCAGGTTGATAATGTAGTAGATATTCAGTATGCAATACCATATCGATATTCTCAGGAGCGTTTGGAGCATTATCTAGAAAATAAAAAAAATAGACTGCCTATACGAGCTAAATATAATTTTTATAGAAGTAAATCTGGTCGATAAATGAAAATCTATCTTGTGGGCGGTGCTGTGAGGGATCAGATCATGGGCTTATCCGTTAAAGATAAAGACTATGTTGTTGTAGGATCGACTTCTGAAGAAATGGTGAAATTAGGCTATAAGCCAGTGGGTAAAGATTTTCCAGTTTTTTTACATCCCAAAACACATCATGAATATGCGTTAGCAAGAACAGAACGCAAAATTTCAAAAGGATATAAGGGCTTTAAAGTTTATGCTTCAAAAGAAGTGACTTTAGAGGAAGATCTAAAACGCAGGGACCTCACAATCAATGCTATTGCCAAGGATACGAGAGGTCAGTTTTTTGATCCCTTTCATGGAATTCAGGACATTAAAAATAAAGTTTTACGTCATGTTAGCCCTGCTTTTGTGGAAGACCCTATTCGTGTATTACGTATCGCTCGATTTTCTGCTCGATTTCATCAGTTTAAAATCCATCCCAAGACAGAAGCCATTCTAAAGCAGATTGTAAAAAATAAAGAAATAGAAGCAGTAGCATCAGAAAGAATTTGGCATGAATTATTTGTTGGATTTTCTGAAAAAAAATCTTATTTAATGCTAGAAGTTCTTCATAAATGTGGGGCGCTTAAATTATTACTACCAGAAATGAATTATGTTAAACATAAAAATTCCATAAAGAAGAGTTTTGAATATGCATTCAAGTCAAAGCATTCCCCTGAAATTAAAGCAGCTTTATTTTTTATGTATCTCTACCCTTTAAAAGGAAATAGCAAGCTTCAAGAAGAAATTTACACAAGGCTATCTGTGCCGAATGTAGTAAAAAAATTAACTGAAAAGACAATAGCAAATTTATCCGATCTAAAGCAATTTAAAAAACTTAAACCTCGCCAAGTTTTAGATTTGATTTACAAAATGGATTTATTTAGAAACCCAGATATGCTTTTAGATGTAATGAAAATCTTTGAGGCTTTTATCAGTAGCCAGTCAAATCAATTAAGAACAGCTTCAACAACTTTAAAATCCTTAAAGAAGTATCTGAAGCATCTTAATAAATTAAATCTAAGTTCAATTAGTCAGAATAAGCGTGGCCTAGATATTAAAGATGCGATTTATGAGGCGCGCCTGCAAGTATTAACAAAACTTATCTAATTGTTTTAAATTAATTGGGTAATTTTTGTAATGCGCTTCCTCACAAAAATTGTTTTTTTATTTAGCCTAGATACTAGAATCGTTTTCATACCAATCTTGTAAGCAGTTTTTAAATTAGCAAGATCATCTTCCACCATGACACATTGATGAGCTTTTTTTCCAACTCGCCTTAAAATTTTCCTGAATGCAAAAATTGATGGCTTGGGATTGAAGCGCGTTGATTCGATACTATAAACCGCAGAAAAATATTTTTGAATATTCAGTGATTTAATAATTGCGATCGCATAGTGAAGCGGGGCATTTGTAAACACAATCTTTTTCCCTTTGATTTTTTTTAAAGTATTTTCTAGAGCATGGGATTGTTTCACAAATTTTGATAGCTCTTCCGCATCGTGTGTGTTGAGTAAAAATTCTTTTGGGTCAACATCGTGATTTTCCATCAAACCTTTTAAAGTTGCGCCATAAACTTTCCAATATTGATTGCGAAGGTCATGCGCATCTTGATGGCTGATTTGAAGTTTTTGACTGACGTAGGCAGTCATAGATTGATTGATACTTGGAAATATTTTGGAGCTTGCGTCGTGCAGTGTATCGTCTAAATCAAAAATCCAAATTTTTGACAATTATTTTGCCTTAATTAAAGTGCCTACACCCTCGTCGGTTAATACTTCTAATAAAAGCGCATGCTGCACTCTGCCATCAATAATATGGACACTCTTGACTCCACTTCTTGCAGCATCAAGCGCTGAACTTATTTTCGGTAACATGCCGCCTGATAAAGTACCATCTTCGACAAGTTTATCAATTTCATTAGGTGTTAATCCGGTAAGCAGCGATCCTTTTTTATCTAAAACACCGGGTGTATTGGTAAGTAAAATTAATTTTTCTGCACTTAATACTTCAGATAATTTTCCAGCCACAAGGTCAGCATTAATATTATAAGTTTCCCCATTGGTACCTACTCCAATTGGTGCGATCACAGGAATAAAATCGCCTTCATCTAGAAAATTAATAATACTCGGGTTAATTGATGCAATCTCACCAACATGCCCCAGATCTATCGTTTTTTTGGGGTCTGCATCATTTTTTACAACAAGTTTTTTGGCATGAATAAAATTTCCATCTTGACCTGTGAGGCCTACAGCTTTTCCACCATGTCTATTAATGAGATTTACAATCTCTTTATTGACTTGTCCGCCGAGAACCATTTCTACAATATCCATGGTTTCAGTGTCAGTGACTCTCATACCTTGAATAAACTCACCCTTTTTGCCAAGCTTATCAAGATGTTCATCGATCTGGGGGCCGCCACCATGAACGACGACTGGGTTCATACCTACTAATTTTAAAAGCACGACATCGCTCGCAAATGATTGCTTTAGATTTTCGTCGACCATGGCGTTGCCACCATACTTAATAACGATGGTTTTACCAAAGAACTTTTTAATGTACGGCAAAGCTTCGCTTAATATTTTGGCTTTGTGTTCCGGTTTAACGTCGTGACTCATTTTTATACCTATAGTTTTTTTAAGATTTTAAAGCTTTTTAATAAAAAATTTTGAATTTCTTTGAGGCAAGTAAGACCCCAATCTTTTTTTAGGAAGTTTTTGGATATTCTCTTCTTTAAATCCTTTTTCAATAAACCAATGTTCAGTTCTTGTCGTTAGAGCAAATAAATACTTGTAACTTTTTTCTCGTGCAATTTCTTCGCAATAATTATAGAGTTTTGAACCAAAGCCTTTTGATTGGTAGTTTTTGTTAATTGCAAAACACGCAAATTCAACATGATCGTTGTAAGGATATAAAGCGGCACAACCAATAATTTTCTTATCGTGCTCGATCACGAAAAAGTTTTCTATGTCGTGATCAATCCGCTCTTTGCCCCTTTTGATAAGATAGCCGCCCGCCTCTAAAGGGTTAATCAGTTTGTGAATACCTTTGACGTCATTATGATTGGCTTGTCTGATCGTATCGAGCGCTTTTTCTGTGATGACAGTGCCTACACCTTCATCCGTAAATAATTCTTGAAGAATAGCACCATCAATATGCCTATTAATTAAATGAATTTTATGAATACCGGCTTCGGAAGCTTTGATTGCAATCTCTAGTAGATCCAGTTCATTTGAATTAATATTGATGAGCTCATGTTTTTTAGGATTATTTTTTGCGATACTTTTATATAGATTGACAGCCTTTTCTAAAGTCATTTCGTGCAGCAACTCATTCCTTAAATTAAAAATACCATCAGAATCTATAAGAAGAATCAGTTTATCTGCCTCTAGTGCGATAGATGTTTTGAGTGCGACATCTTCCATGGTGAGATTAAACACTTCACCTGTCGGTGAATATCCGATAGGAGATATGACAACTAATTCTTTGTTATCTAATTTTTTCTTAATTGCAGCACTATCAATCTTCCTTACTTCGCCGGTATGTTGCATGTCGACGCCATCGATTACACCCAAAGGTTTTGCCGTAATAAAGTTTCCGCTAGAAACTTTAATATCACTCCCTGCCATAGGTGAGTTTAAAAGACTGGAAGAAAGCGTGGATTCAATATTAATTTTAATTAGACCATTGGCCTCTTTAACAGCCTCCATGCCCGAGTCATCAGTGACGCGAACATTTTGCACAAGCTGGGTTGAGATTTTTTTCTCTTTAAGTTTTTGGTCGATTTGAGGTCTTGCGCCATGGACGAGCACAATTTTGACGTTTAAGCAGGTCAATAAATTGATGTCGTGAGAGAGGGCTGTAAATTGATCTTCATTGAGAAGTTCACCCCCAAATGCAATGACAAATGTTTTATTACTAAAGGTGTTGATATAGGGGGCTGCTAACCTAAACCATCTTGCAAATGTTTGGCTATCTAATTTTTGAATGGGGTTAGGGGAAGTCTTATTTTGAAAGAGACTAGAGGGCGCACAATTGAGCACTTCACATATTTTAAGTAGTTGCGCTTCACTGACATTTTGGGCACCTCTTTCTATTCTAGAAAGATTGCCAGGATCGCTCGCAATTTTTTCCGCTAAGACTTGAAGGGTGAGCCC
>Ga0007833_1000373_pt1 | contig 10101 bp, 11 predicted proteins | sample CryBogCBE25Jul07_FD_71204 | JGI IMG/M metagenome (GOLD analysis project Ga0007833, IMG submission 71204) | Freshwater microbial communities from Crystal Bog, Wisconsin, USA - CBE25Jul07 | ecosystem: Environmental > Aquatic > Freshwater > Lake | place: Crystal Bog, Wisconsin, USA | collected...
GCAAATGCAAAAAATTGAATGCAAGCCGGCTTCATGGATGACGATGCGTCGGACCGACGGGAATGATTGAGCCAGGCACAGGACCGTACGGATTGATGCTGTCCTGACCACGAGAGAGGCCGATCCAAAAGACAAACAGCAGTGTGTTCAGAGCCGCAAATCCGAATATTGTCAGAAGAGCTCCCGCCCAGGCCATCACACCACCAAACAACACCCCCGTCGCCGCAGCTGCCCGTCCGGAGAAGAACGTCATGATGAGGCCGAAGGCACCCAGCGTCACGCCGATCACCAAGCAGACCGCGTTGATTACATGAGGTGCCAGCTGCAACCAGCCAGATCGGCCCATATCATGCAGACGCTTAGCGAACAGGCAGATCCAGCAATAGAAAAGCGCAAACGAAATCAATGAGCCAATGCCCCAGATCAGGTGCAGCAGATTGCTCACGATCAAAAGCCCCCCGGCCGCCAACCAGAAATCTCTGCGTCCGATCCGGCCATGGGAATCGAGGAACAGGTGCGTTCCGATTGAGATCATCTCATTTGGAGTGAGGCGGGTTGTCATAGGACCACCATAGAGGGGACAAACGTCATAGCAAAGCCCGATAGCGCCGTAAGAACAACGTCGCGCCTTAGCCACCATGTCGGCACGATCGCCTCAGTCCGTTTCGCAAAATTTACCAGGTGTTCGGCTGGGGCAGCCCGGCCCGGCAGGTGTTGTGACAATTTTGCCACATCACCCCCTTGCGCCTGCCGGTGCAAGGTTTAAGTGAAGCCGTGTCCGGGGCGGTATCCGTCCCGCGTCGTCGAGCCTTCGAGCAACCGGAACCCCGCGTGACGCAAGATCCGTATCAGACCCTGGGCGTGTCCCGTTCGGCCAGCGCCGACGATATCCGCAAGGCGTTCCGCAAGCTGGCCAAGGCCAACCACCCGGACGTCAATCCCGGCAATGCCGCCGCGGAGGAACGCTTCAAGCGGGTCAGTGCCGCGTTCGACATCCTGGGCGACCCGGAGAAGAAGGCCCGGTTCGACCGGGGCGAGATCGATGCCGACGGACGGGAGTCCATGCGCGGCTTCGGCGGCGGCGCAGGGCCCTTCGGGGGCGGCGGCGGGCCGTTCGGGGCCCGCAGCGGCGGCCGCCGGGCCGGACCCGGCGGCGGCGGTCCCTTCGGAGGCGGCGGCGGCGGGGCCGGCGACTTCGAGGACATTCTGGCGGAGATGTTCGGCAACCGCGCCGGGGCCGGTCCCCAGGGCGGAGCCGGCGGCTCCGGGGCCCGGGGTCCGGTGAAGGGCGAGGACCTGCGCCTGCGCCTGGAAATCGACCTGGAGGAGGCCATCAAGGGCGGGCCCAAGCGGATCAGCCTGCCCAGCGGCGCAACCCTGGATCTGACCATCCCCGCCGCGGCCCGGGACGGACAGGTCCTGCGCCTTCGGGGCAAGGGCGAGGCCGGGCGGCTGGGTGGCCCTGCGGGCGATGCCCTGATCGAGCTGGCCCTCCGCCCCCACCCCCTCTACCGCCGGGACGGGGCCGATCTGTCCATGGACCTGCCGATCAGTGTGCCCGATGCCATCCTCGGGGCCCGGGTCGACGCGCCGACGCCGGACGGTCCGGTCAGCCTGACCGTGCCGCCGCGGGCCAATTCCGGCCAGACCCTGCGCCTCAAAGGGCGGGGCGCGATCGATGCCCAGGGCAAGCGCGGCGATCTTCTGGCCCGGCTGGTGGTGATGCTGCCGGACATGCCCGACGAGGCCCTGGAGTCCTTCGCGAGGGAGTGGCGGGACAAGCGCCCCTACCAGCCCCGGCGCAAGACCTGAGGGGGCTTGCGGCCTTCGAGACGCCCCTTCGGAGTGCCTCGGGATGACGCGCGTGTGTGCTCAGGGCGGATCAGACGGTTGGCGCGATCGGCAAGGGGCGTCAGGCCGTCTCGGACCCCGCCCCCGGGCGACCCGCATCCGCGCCCGCCCCTTCCCCACCCCACCCGCGGTGGTCTATGGAGGAGTCCCTGAACCGACCCGCGGGCCTCCCATGCAGCGACTGATCCTGTTCCGCCACGCCAAGGCGGAGCGGCGCGCCGACAGCGGCGAAGACTTTGACCGTGACCTCACCGATCGCGGCCGCAGCGATGCGGCCCTGATGGGACGGCTCCTGGCCGAGCGCGGTCTTTCGCCGGACCGGGTGCTGGTGTCCGGCGCGACACGCACCCGTGCGACCTGGAGCGCCATGGCCGGGGCCTTTCCTGGCGCGGAGCCGGTGATCGACGACGCGCTCTACAACGCCCCCGCCTCTGCCCTGCTGGCCGCGGCCCAGGCGGGGCCGGAGGTCGGCACGGTGATGGTGATCGCCCACAATCCCGGCCTGCACGAGGCCTCCATGGCCCTGCTGGCCCGGGGCTCGGCCGGCGCGGCGGACCTCCATGCGGTGCGCAGCGGCATGCCCACGGCCACGGCCGGGGTCTTCGACCTGTCCTCCGGCAGTGCCCGGCTGGAGGGCTGGCTGCTGGCCCGGGACCATGGCGGCGGCGGCGGCGAATGAGCCGGATCTACAAGATCCTGCCCCGGACCCTGTGGCAGACGGCCGTCGCGGCCGGGCGCTTCGACGGCGCGGCCATCGACCTGGCGGACGGCTACATCCACTTCTCCACGGCCGCCCAGGCGCAGGAGACGGCCCGGCTGCACTTCCGCGGCCAGCCGGATCTGGTGGTGCTGGCGGTGGAGGCCGCGACACTGGGCGCAGCCCTGACCTGGGAGGCCTCCCGCGGCGGCCAGCTGTTCCCGCACCTGTACGGCCCCCTGGACACCGCCCGGGTGTGCGCTGTCACCGAGGCGCCGCTGGATGCCGACGGCGTGCCGCAGCTGGGCCCGCTCCTGCCATGACCGACCTCTACCGCTCCGCCACCCGCGCCTTTCACCTGCTGGATCCGGAGGACGCCCATGTCCTGACGATCCGCGCGCTCCGGATGGGTCTCGGGCCCGTGGACCGGTCCGCCCCGGATCCGGTGCTGGCCACGGAGCTGTGCGGACTGAGGCTGTCCAATCCGATCGGCCTCGCGGCCGGGTTCGACAAGAATGCGGAGGCCCCCGGCCCCATGCTTCGGGCCGGGTTCGGCTTCGTGGAGTGCGGGACCGTCACGCCCTATCCCCAGGCCGGCAATCCCCGGCCCCGCCTGTTCCGCCTGACCGAGGACCGGGCGGTGATCAACCGGATGGGTTTCAACAATGGGGGGCTCGAGCCCTTCGAGGCGCGCCTGCGGGCCCTGAAGCGTCCCCTGTCCGGTCCGGTCGGTGCCAATCTGGGGGCCAACAAGGACGCGGCCGACCGCATCGCCGACTATGTTACGGGCCTGACCCGGCTCTGGGGCGCCTGCGACTATTTCACGGTCAACATCTCGTCCCCCAACACGCCCGGCCTGCGGGCCCTGCAGTCCCGCGCCGCCCTGGAGGAGCTGACCGGCCGCCTGGGTGAGGCCCGCCGGGCCCTGGTGGGGGCCACGGCCCTGAACCCGCCGATGTTCGTCAAGGTGGCGCCGGACCTGGGCGAGGACGAGGTGGAGGCCATGGCCGGGGTGGCCGTCGCCGCCGGGGTCAATGGGATCATCGTCTCCAACACCACCCTGGCCCGGCCGGACAGCCTGATCTCCGCCCATCGGGACGAGACCGGGGGCCTGTCCGGCGCGCCGCTGATGGGGCCCTCCACCCGGGTGCTGGACCTGTTCCGCCAGGCGGCGAAGGGACGCCTGGTCCTGATCGGTGCCGGCGGCGTGGCCAGCGGCGACGACGCCTATGCCAAGCTGCGGGCGGGGGCCAGTGCCGTGCAGATCTATTCCGCCATGGCCTATGAGGGCCCGGGTCTGGTGCTGCGCATCCGCCGCGACCTGGCGGCGAGGCTCAGGGCGGAAGGGTTTGCCAGCGTAGCGGAGGCCGTGGCGCGCTGACGCCCGGTATCCGTCGAGACGCCCCGGCGGAGCGCCTCGGGATGATACAGGTCCCGGAACGGTCGTCAGGATGAGGCGGGCCGGACCTTCCCGTCCCGACCCCCGCCAGCCCTACCCCTCCACGTCGAAGGTGATCCCCGCCCGGGCCGGCAGGCGCGCCAGCAGGGCCGAGGCCATGGCCGCCGCCGGGGTCCAGCAGCCCCCGGGTGTCACCGACCGATCCACGTCGAACACCAGGGCGAGCGCCGCCTCGGCCAGCATCTTGGAGGTGGAGCCATAGCCCGGATCCATGTCCCCCTTCACCGCCGCGCGGACGGTCGATCCGTCCGGCCCCTCGGCAATGAACAGGACGTCGTAGAAGCCGGCCTCCCGCTCCGCCTTCGAGGGGCCTTCCCCCGGCTGGGGCGGGGCCGCGCCGCCGAGGCCGAACCCGGCCCCACCGCCGCCGCCCGACTTCGGCGGGCCGGGCAGCATCATCATCTCGTCGTACTGGAAGTCCGTCCCCCAGGCATGGCCCATCAGGAAGTTGGTCCGGTGCACGGCCTTGGTGTTGATCCCCGCCATCATGAAGGTGCCGACCCAGCTGCCCGTCACCGTGTCCTCGTAGGGGGTGTCCCCGTCCGGCTGGGCCACGCCCTTGAAGCCGGGGGTGAGCGCAAAGGGATCGGCCAGCAGCACCCCCACGGACGGGTCCTTCTGGGCGGCCATCATGGTGGCCATGCCGCTGGCGAAGGTGCCGCCGGACAGGGTCCCCTGCATGCCCCGCACCCGGCCCCGCACCCGGCGGGACGGTGCCCCGAAACGAGCGGCCGCCTCCCGCTGCACGTACCAGACGCCCAGGTCGAAGGGGATCGAGTCGAAGCCGCAGGAGAAGACCAGCCGGGCCCCGGTGGCCTTGGCGGTGGCCTCGTGCGCGGCGATCATCTCGGCGATCCAGTTGGACTCGCCGGCGAGGTCCACATAGTCACATCCCGCCGCGGCGCAGGCGGCCACCAGGGTTGCGCCGTAGAGCTGGTAGGGGCCGGCGGTGGTGATCACCGCCTTGGTCCGGGAGGCCAGGGCCGCAAGGGCCACGGCATCGGTCCCGTCGGCGGCGATCAGCGGCAGGTCGGCGGGGGCCCCGATCAGGTCCCGCACCTCGGCCAGCTTGGCGGCGCTGCGACCGGCCATGGCCCAGCGGACCGGTCCGGCCGCGCCATAGGTCTTCAGCAGATACTCCGCCACCAGGCGTCCGGTGAAGCCGGTGGCGCCATAGACGATGACGTCGAAGTCCTTGGGAGAGGGGGTCACGGGCGGGTCCTTCCGGGTGTGTCGCTTCTGTGCGCCGCAGGCTACGCGACCGGAGGCTCTGGTCAACCAGCCTTCCAGCGGCCATAAGACCGGCCAACCGCTCCCTCCCCTCGCTCCGTAGGACCCCATGGCCCTGAAAGTCGCCATTGTCGGCCTGCCCAATGTCGGCAAGTCGACCCTGTTCAATGCCCTGACCCAGACCGCCGCCGCCCAGGCCGCCAACTATCCGTTCTGCACCATCGAGCCCAACGAGGGCGAGGTGGCGGTGCCCGAGCCGCGGCTGGACCAGCTGGCCAAGATCGCCGGATCCAAGGAGATCATCCCGGCCCGGATCACCTTCGTGGACGTGGCGGGCCTGGTCCGGGGCGCCTCCAAGGGCGAAGGCCTGGGCAACCAGTTCCTCGCCAATATCCGCGACTGCGACGCCGTGGCCTTTGTCGCCCGCTGCTTCGAGGGCGGGGACATCATCCATGTGGAGGGCCGGGTCGACCCGCTCTCCGACCTCGACATCATCGAGACCGAGCTGATGCTGGCGGACCTGGAGAGCCTGGAGAAGCGCGTCCCCAATCTGGAGAAGCGCGCCAAGGCGGGCTCCGACAAGGAGAGCGCCAAGACGCTGGAACTGGTGAAGCTGGCACTGGCCGAGCTGAACGAGGGCCGTCCCGCCCGCGCCGCCTACTCCAAGGTGTCGAAGGAGGATCACAAGGCCTGGTGGATGCTGCAGCTGCTGACCGCCCTCCCGGCCCTCTATGTCTGCAATGTGGACGAAGGCAGTGCGGGCGAGGGCAACAGCCTGTCCGCCACCGTGGCCGAGCGCGCGGCCCGCGACGGGGCCAAGTCCGTGGTCATCTCCGCCAAGATCGAGAGCGAGATCGCCATGCTCGATCAGGAGGAGCGGGCCGAGTTCCTGGAGACGCTGGGGCTCGAGGAGCCGGGCCTGAACCGCCTGATCCACGAGGCCTACAAGCTGCTCGGCCTGCAGACCTACTTCACCGTGGGGCCGAAGGAGGCCCGGGCCTGGACCATCCCCGTGGGGGCCACAGCCCCACAGGCGGCCGGGGTGATCCACACGGACTTCGAGAAGGGCTTCATCCGCGCCGAGACCGTGGCCTATGACGACTTCGTCGGCCTGGGGGGAGAGACCAAGGCCCGGGACGCGGGCAAGCTGCGCGCCGAAGGCAAGACCTATGTGGTCAAGGACGGCGACGTGATGCACTTCCTGTTCAACGGATAGCAGCCCACGGGTCGGGGCGGTACGGGCACCCGCTCCGCAGGGCGCGGCTCAGCGCCGCCGCCAGAAGGCCACGCGGCAGGCCACGGCCCCGAAGGTCACGCAGGCCAGCTGGGTGCCGACCAGCACCACCGCCTGGGGGGCGAACAGGGCCGAGACCAGCCCGCTGATCGCCGAGCCCGTGGCCAGCTGCAGGGCGCCCATCAGCGCGGCGGCGGCCCCGGCATTGTCCCCCTGGTGGTCCAGCGCCGTCACCGAGGCGGGCGTCATGCTGACCCCCTGGGCCGCAAACAGCAGGAACGCGCCCAGCATCATCACCGGCAGGCTCGCCACATGGAGCAGCACCGTGGTGGTCAGGAACAGGCCCGCGCCCATGGCTGCCAGGCCCACCAGGCGCAGCTGCCGTTCCGCCCCCAGCCGGCGCATCAGGAAGCTGTTGGTCTGGGAGCTCATCACCATCCCGGACGCACAGATGCCGAACATGCCCCCATAGGCCAGGGGAGACAGGTGATATTCGTGGGCGAAGACGAAGGACGAGGTGGCGAGATAGCTGAACACCGACCCCGACCAGCTGGCATTGGAGAAGGTCAGGCCCATCAGCCGCCGGTCCCGCACCAGCCGCAGATAGGTCTGTCCCATGGCGGCGACGGAGGGCTCGGTGCGGCGGTGCTCGGGATGGCTCTCGGGCAGCACGAAGGTGACCAGGGCCAGGGTCAGCCCCACCAGCCCCGTCAGGATGGCGAAGATCAGCCGCCAGCCCCCGACCTGCAGCACCAGGCTGCCCGCGAGGGGGGCGAACAGGGGGGAGACGCCCCAGACCAGGATCATCAGGGACAGGAGCTTGGCCGCCTGGGGTCCCGTATGCTGGTCCCGCACCACCGCCCGGGCAATGGTCATGCCGGAGCAGGCGCCCAGCCCCTGCAGCGCCCGGAGCACGATCAGGGTCCGGATGTCCGGCGCGAACACGCAGCCGAGCGAGGTCACCAGGAACAGGCTCAGCCCCACCTGCAGCGGCCGCTTGCGGCCGAAGGCGTCGGACAGGGGGCCGTAGACCAGCTGCCCCACCGCCATGGCACAGAAGAACACCACGAGCGACAGCTGCACCTCCGCCGGCGGGGCGTGCAGGTCCGCGGCCATGGCCGGAAAGGCCGGCAGGTACATGTCGATGGCCAGGGGGCCGACCGTGGACACAAGGCCGAGCAGTGCCGCCGTCTGACCAAGCCCCAGACCGGCCGCGGTCAGGGCCGAGGGCGGGGTTGCAGACTTTGCGGGAAGGGGAGCAGACATGCAGGGCGAATGACGCGTTTTTATCGCCGCGGCAAGGCTTGCGGCGTTCCTTCCGGGGCCACATTGCGATAAACCGCCCGGCGTGCCCCACGATCCTCACCCCGCCGCGCCCCCCACCTCCGCCGAGATCGCCGCCGACTTCCGCGCGCTGATCGACGCCGCTCCCACCCCTGACGCCGCCGCGGCCGACGCCGCCCGGGTCGGCCTGGAGGGGGCTGGCCTGGACGGGTCCGACGGCCTGGCCGACCTCGCCGCCTGGATCGCCGGCTGGCGGGGCAGTCCCCGGGTCGGCCGTACCATTGTCGGCCTGTACGCCGCCAGCCATGCCGCCACCCCGGACGGTCCGGCACAGGCCCGCGCCCGCCTCGAGCATCTGGCCCAGGGGGGCGGGGCGGTGAACCGCATCGGCCGCAGCCTGGGGGCCGGGGTGGACGTGTTCGACCTCGCCCTCGACAAGCCGGTGCGGGACGCGGCCCACGCCCGGGCCCTGTCCCTGCGCGAAGTGGCCGCCACCATGGCCTTTGGCATGGAGGTGCTGGCCAAGGAGCCGGACCTGCTGATCCTGGGGGACCTCGCCCCCGGGTCGGTGCCCGCCGCCGCCGCCCTCATCGCCGCCCTCACCGGAGGCGAGGCCGCAGACCTCTCGGCCCCTGTGGATCAGGACTGGACCCGCCAGGCCCTCGCCCGGGCGCAGGCCGCCGGACCGGACGGTCCGCTGGACTGGCTGGCGGAACTGGGCGGGCGGGAGCTGGCGGCGCTCACCGGTGCCATCCTCGCGGCCCGGGCCTCCGGCGTGCCGGTACTGGCCGACGGCATGGCCGCCGCCGCCGCGGCCCTGATCGCGCACCGGATCCACCCGGACGCCACCGCCGGCCTGCGGCTGGCGGCCCCCCATCCGCACCCGGCCCATGCCGCCGTCGCCGCGGTCCTGGGATCACGCCCCGTGCTGGGCCTGACCTCAGAGGATCACGAAGGAGTCGCGGGCCTTGGCGTCCTGGCCCTGCTCCGCCTCGTGCCACCTGTCCAATCGTTAAGCTGACGCACCGGATGATGGCATCTAGGGTGTCGATCGCGATACGGAACGGATTGCGGGACCATGGCGGACACACTCCCTAGATCATCGACAGCCCTGCAGCGGGCCCTGCCCATCGCGGTGGAGATCGCGGTCAACGTGGTGGTCCCGATCGTGGTCTACGACCAGACCGTGGCCCGGCTAGGGGAGGTGGGGGCCCTGATCGCCTCGTCGGCGCCCCCCCTGGCCTGGAGCCTGATCGAGTTCATCCGCCACCGGCGGCTCGACGCCATCTCCCTGCTGGCGCTGCTGGGCATCGTCCTGTCCCTCTTGCTGTACCTGGGCGGCGGGTCGGCGCATGTCCTGCAGCTGCGGGAGAAGCTGGTCACGGCCATCATCGGGACGGTCTTCCTGGCCTCGGTCCTCGTCGGCCGGCCGCTGATCTACGAACTGTCCCGGGCCAGCATGAAGCGGGACCCGCAACAGGCCGACGCCCTCGCGGCGTTCGAGGCCCGGGCCGAGGACCACCGGTTCAAGGCGGTCATGCGCACCCTGACCCTCGTCTGGGGTGTCGGCCTGATCCTCGAGGCCGGGGTGGCGGTCTGGCTGGTGCTGCACCTGTCCGTGCACGACTACCTGATCTATGGACCCATCGCAGGCTATGGCTTCATGGGGCTTCTGATCCTCACGACCTTCCTCTATGTCCGCCGTGCCCAGGCCCGGGGCCGGGCCCGGCGGGCGCGGGAGGCGGCCGCGGCTCAGCCCTCCCCGGACAGCGGCGCATAGAGGGTCCGCGCCTCCGTCGCCGGGCCCCGGCGTTCGGCCAGGGCGAGGATCTCGATATCCACGATCCGGGTGCCCAGGACAAAGACCAGCTGGTCGCCGGGACGCACCGTGCGGGACGCCTTGTCCGGCCGGCTCTCCACCCCGCTCCGCACGAGCCGGACCCGGCCTGCCGACACGAAGGCCCCGGCCAGGGCCCGGGTCTTGAAGAACCGCGCCTGCCACAGCCACAGATCGATGCGGGCGGTGTCGGTCATGGGGCCTGCGTCCTTCGAGTCGCCCGTCATCCCGAGGCGGACGAAGCCCGTCTCGAAGGACGCGGCCCCCGCTTGCGCTTGCGCACTGCCGCGGCGGGTCGGAGCGCGGCCAGGGCGGCGAAGGGGCTGTCCTTGGGGGGCGGGGCCACAGGTGCGGCCGCGGCCGCAGCCCCGCGACGACGCCAGATCGCCGGGCGATCCCCGGACGCCTTTCGCGCCACCGTATAGTCCAGCCCCTTGAGGATCACCGGCAGTGCGGTGACGGGCCAGCCCAGCCCCTCCGCGATCCGGTCGGGGGCCGACACGCCCTGG
>Ga0007833_1000378_pt1 | contig 10017 bp, 6 predicted proteins | sample CryBogCBE25Jul07_FD_71204 | JGI IMG/M metagenome (GOLD analysis project Ga0007833, IMG submission 71204) | Freshwater microbial communities from Crystal Bog, Wisconsin, USA - CBE25Jul07 | ecosystem: Environmental > Aquatic > Freshwater > Lake | place: Crystal Bog, Wisconsin, USA | collected...
GCCAGCTTCTTTGGACTGGGTGCTTAGTAAGTGTTCACTGCGCTGGATTAAGGTCACCTGTGTGCCCATGCGCTGTAAGTACTGGGATAATTCACAAGCAACTATTCCACCTCCTAGAACGATAACACTTTTCGGTAGAAAATCTAAGTTCAGTACTTCATCACTTGTCCAAAAAGGAGTGGTGCTAAGGCCTGGAATCGGAGGGACTGAAACTTTAGATCCGGTGGAAATTAAGATATGTTTTCCACGAATTTTTTCTCCCGTGGATAATTGTAGCGTGTCTTTTGTTAAAAACGATGCATGGGCTCGGATAAGATCAAACATGCCTTTTCTCAGCTGCATGTCTCGAAATGAGGCAAATTCATCAATGATTTTATTCTTACGACTATTTACTCGTTTCATATCGGCTACTGCTTTGCCGATTTTTAAACCAAAGATATCTGCTTTGCGCGTCTGATGAAGGAGGTGGGACGTGTGGAGCAATGTCTTTGAAGGCATGCATCCTTTTAAAATGCAAAGACCTCCTAATTGCTTTGCTCCATCAACCACAGCGACTTTAAGGCCTAGTTGAGCGGCAAGGCGTGCAGCATTAAATCCAGCACTACCACCACCAATTGCTATAAAATCATAGGTGCGCATAATTCAATGTTAGTAGTAGCTTATGGATTGAGCGACTTCTTTTGCTTTTTCTTCAGAAACTAAGTGTTTGATGAGGGCTAAGCCAAAGGGATGAGCTGTACCTGCACCACGTGAAGTGATCAAGTTTGTATCGACTACAACGGGTTCAGTACCTAGCGGTGTATCGAATTCATGGGCTACTGAGTGGTGTGCTGTAAAGCGCTTGTTTTTAAGGACTCCTGCATCCTTTAAAATAACGGGAGCTGCACAGATCGCTGAAATCAACCGATTTGATTTAAAATAGTCTTTAACTAGTTCAGGGATGCGTGGATCTGCTCTTAGTTGTTTTACGCCAGGGCCGCCTGGTATAAATAAGCATGTAAAGGGCTCATGAAGTACCTGATCTAGGGATGTATCTGCCTTAAGGGTGATAGCACTGCGACCTTTCACATCGAGTGATCCATCCAGGGACGCTACGGTTACGTGGATACCTGCTCTACGCATGAGGTCTACAGGAACAACGACCTCAATTTCTTCAAAATCGGGTGCTAATACGGTTAAAACACGTACAGAAGATGACATAAGTTGCTTAATATAGACTAAAGCGATCAACCGAGGATGCCGCAAGCCATTGGATATTCAATTATTGCGGTTTTGTTGGGTATCGTTTCACTCATATTAAACCTAATAACATACATATACTTTTATGGCCGGCGTAGGAAAATTACTCAAACAAGCACAGAAAATGCAGCGCTCAATTGAGACGCTTCAAACCCAACTCGAAGCTAAGGAAATCGATGTGACTGCGGGTGGGGGTGCAATTAAAATTAAAATCACAGCAACAGGTAAATTCTTAGGCCTGACACTGGATCCCGAATTTCTAAAGGAAGACGCAAAGCTTATATCAGATACAGTTCTCTTGGCTGTGAATGATGCTGCTAATCAAGCAAAGGCTTATCACGACGCTGAAATGCAGAAAGTAACATCCAGTTTACAAGTTCCTGGTTTATTCTAACGCATGTCAGCTATTGAAAATTTACAAAAGCAGTTGAAGCAACTGCCTGGTTTGGGCTACCGCTCTGCAGAGCGTATAGCGATGCATCTACTTGTAGAAAAACCTGAGCAGTTACCTGTTTTACTTGCAGCACTAACCGAAGCCTCTCGTAGTGTTCACCGTTGTAAGAAGTGCGGTAATATTGCAGAAGGTGATTTATGTTCTATCTGCTTAGATGAGCGTAGAAATAGTCGTCACGTCTGTGTGGTTGAACATGTTCCTGATTTAGTATCGCTCGAAAAAAGTGGAGCATGGCGCGGAACCTATCATGTACTGCATGGTAAATTATCACCGTCTCAAAAAATTACGCCTAACGATTTAAATATTTCAAGTTTACAGGCTCGTATTGAAAATAAAGAGATAGACGAACTTGTACTCGCATTGGCTAACGATGTAGAAGGTGAAGCAACCTGTCATTACCTTATAGAGCAGTTGCCTGCTGGTAATACCGTTAAAGTTAGCCGTATTGGGTTTGGTATTCCAAGTGGTGGTGGTGTCGTGTATGCCGATGCAGTAACGCTTAAGAGCGCTTTAGAAGCTCGCCGCAGCTACTCCTAAGTCTTACTGCGAGACTTCGTATATTTCGATTAGGGCGTAACCAGTGGTTCCATAAACTCCAGTCACTTGCGCTGTGTAATTACCAGGAGGAACGCTGACGACTAAGGCAGAATCGCCACTATTTGCGCCCAAGCTAAATGCCCCAACAGAGGCCATTATACTTGAGGTAGCTTGAGTGACACTTGATAAGACGGGTGAATTTCCGATAACAGGGGTGTTACTCCAGCCGGTGCTACTTGCAATGATGTTTCCCGATGCATCATAGATTGTGAGAACTGGTTGTGCGAGAGTACCTGCTACTCCATACGGTATGAGTGCTGGTCCATCAGCACGGATAAGCACTTTTTCAGTTCCTGTACCGCCAACAACAAAGCCGGCGGTTAATGTGTTTGCACCACCACTTGTCACTGCACCCGCAGAGATATTAATCAGACGTGATGAAGCGTTGGTAGAATCCATGTCATAGATTTCATCGAGTGCTACACCGTTTGTGCTATTCATGCCGGATACTTGTACGGTATAAGCATTGCCTTGAGTAAGAGGTAAACTCGCGAGCACTGCTGAGTCTGCTGAACCTTGTGTTAAGGCAAATGCACCCACGGAGCTCATAGTACTAGCACTGGCTTGGCTAGCGAGTGTCTGGAAACTTTGGGATCCGTAAGTTAAGGAATTATTCCAGCCTGAATTGGTAGCTATGATTTGTGCGGAGCTGTTATAAAAGGTGAGTTGGGGCTTTGAGAGTGCGGTTGTTATTCCATAGTTGGATAGTGCAGGTCCAATTCCGCGAAGTAGAAGATTTTTAGTTCCAGTGCCACTAATCACAAATCCAGCAGTAAGGGCAGCTGTAGTGCCGTTCACTGTAGCACGAGCAGAAAGATTAAGTAAACGTGGGTTTTGTACACTTAAGATTGCTGCAGTAGTCGTTGTAACGCCTGTGGGGCTAGTTACATTGACCGTGTAAGTTCCTGCATTTGATGCTTGGAAGTTTGAAATAAGGTAACTGCTTGAAGTAGCGCTAGGAATTAAAACGCCATTTAAATACCACTGGTAGGTGAGTGGGGCTATACCGGTTGCGTTAACGCTTAAGGTTGTTGTAGAACCTAATAGTAGAGACTGATTAAGTGTTGTTGATAAAATTATGGGAGACGTTGTAGGTATAATTTTTCTAACTGTATTGTTGAAAAAGTCTGCAACGTATAAGTTACCAGATTGATCTAAGGCGATGTCTCCAGGACTATTTAAATGTCCAGCAGAACCAATTCCATCAGAACTATCTGCAACTCCGGGACTTCCTGCTATTGTTGTTACTACGCCTTGGGATGTTATTTTACGAATTGTGTCGTTGTTGGAGTCGCACACGTAGATTGTATCTTGTGCATCTACCGCTAAGCCTGAAGGCATATTGAAACGAGCGGCACTACCTGTGCCGTCTACGGTTCCTGTAGAGCCAGCAGACCCTGCAATTGTGGTAACATTCGCAGTAGAGCCATTCAAAGTAATTTTTCTTATTGTAGCGTTTGAACTATCAGAAACAAAAACATTTCCCGCTGGATCAACAGCTATTCCTAGAATGGTGCCAAAGCGTGCACTTGTTCCAATACCGTCAGTACTTCCAGATGATAATGCTTTCCCAGCAATCGTTGTGACTGTGCCATTAGGTGTAATTTGACGAACGGTGCATCCTTGTCCATCGGCTACCCATACATTGCCGCTTGCGTCTACAGCTAAATTTTCTGGATCTTCAAAACGTGCTGCAGTGCCAACGCCATCTGTTTTCCCTTTAAGACCCGCGCTTCCTGCTAGTGTACTCACAGTACCACTTGGGGTAATTTTTCTAATGGTATAATTTAAACTGTCTGCGATATAAACATTACCAGAGCTGTCTACGGCAACACCTCCAGGTCCATTGATACTTGCTGTAGCTAAGGCGCCATCCGTTGATCCGGCGTTTCCAGATGAACCAAGCAGAGTAGTTACTACACCTGTTGGGGTAACTTTTCTTATAGCATTATTTACACTGTCAGCTACGTAAATATTTCCGGCACTATCTAGTCTGATACCGCCATCAGAATCAAAGCGGGCGGATGAACCTGTACCGTCTAAAAAGCCTGCAGCACTTGGCCAACCTGCGAGTGTCGACATGCCTGTCGTACTAACAGTTAATGAGAGTGCTGAGCTCGTAGTGCTGCCATTGGTATTACTTGTGACGCATCTAAATTGATCACCACTCATAGCAAGTGTCGTAGAACTAACCATGAGTATATTACTTGTAACACCTGAATAGGTGCTTGAATTCGTGAGGTTGCTCCACGTGTTAGTTCCAGCTGCTTGTCTTTGCCACTGGTAGCTAAGCGGAGTGGGACTTACAACTGAAACTGCGAATGAGGCGGATTGACCAAGTGTTGTGAACCGATTGGTTACTGCAGTGGTAATTTGAGGAGCTTGGTTTGCTTCAATAAACGTTGCTTGAATTAGATTAGCTACGTTCGGAGATCCTATGCCTGTACACAAATCGTAGCCTGTACCTGCATAATAGTTTCCATTATTACCAAGCGTGATATCTCTAAAGGCTATACTATTAGCTAGAGGATAAAGTCTTGGATTTAAAAAACCAAGGGATGAAAGTTTGTTAGCTGAACGTGCTTGATTGATTAAAGCACAGAATGCAGCCCAGACAGGAGTTGCTAAACTTGTTCCTCCAATAGTTTGAGAAACACCATTGATATAAACAACAGCTCCTGTCTGTGGATCACCAATTGCAGCTACGTCTGGACTTAATCGGTAAGTGCCAGCAGTTATGCCAAGAGCGGTTTGCCAAGTTGGTCTTTTGTAGTAGTGGCTATAACCACCGCCAGAATCAACCCATGTGGTTTCGCTACTTACAGTTCCAGCGGAGGTGAGTACTAGACGTGTGCCGCCAACGCCTGTTACGCACGGGTCACTTGCAGGATACGATACGTCGAGTGGAGCAGTCGTTGAATAACTGCCGGTACTAGGATCGGGGTTTGATCCGCCGTCACCAGAAGCTGCAAGTACAGTCATGCCCGTACTTGCTAAATTTGCCATGTATTGTGATTCAATGACTAAATAATCGCTTTCAACGACAGTTTCATTTTCTCCAAAAGACATGGAGAATTGTGAAAATCCCGGATGAGTTAGAGCATCATTGTAGACTTGCTGATAGGTTTTATCAAAACCGGCTGGATCATTAATATTTGAACCGTAAACCATGATTGTTGCACCAGGTGCGAGTGCGCTGCTCCACTCAACATCAAGACTAGCTTCTGCTAGTGAATTAGGATCTGCAGGTACTGCAGGACCACCATTTACGTTTACTTGAACAATATTGCTTGCGGGTATGGTAAGACCAGCTGCTGTCCAAAATTTATTTAAATCTGAACTTGAAGGATAGGCATTACTAATGATGCCAATGATTTGTCCCGTTCCGTTATAATTTAAGCCATTAGCATTATATGCTGTAGCGACTTGTGCTGGAAGATACGGAGGAGCGTTTGTTCCACTGGCTTGAGGCATGAGTATATGCCGTGGAGTCATGCGAATATGAGGCTGTAAACCGTGAATACCAACTACAACGTTAGCAAGTGATGTAGGTAGACTAGGAGCGACCACTGCTGATGTGTACTCACTGTCATTGTAAGCAACACGAGCAAATTGAGTTTTAAGTGCTGTTTGAACATTAGAAACTTTTCCTTTAGCAAAAACAGCAAGATGATTGTAATCAGTTCTAACAACCTCAAAGCCTTGTGCTTTAACCCAGTCTAGTACGAGTTTGTGTTCTTCTTTAGATGGCCAATATTTCGCAGCCATTTCGGTCGGTGTTATTTTTTCATTCTTTGCGACGCGCTCTTGAAGCTCTGGAAGATTATGCATTTTTAATGCAATCTCAAATTCCATGGCTGTAGAAAGTTGAGCAGAGCTGAGAGCCGTTGATACAAGAGCTGGTCGATGACCTTTTTGGCCATGTTCTGAGCTACTTGCAGCCATGACCGAGTGAATACTACCTGAAAATTCTCTACGCGATTCTGTCTGAGTTATTGCAGCATTTAATCCCAAAGTTTTTAAAGCACTTAGGATTACTAGATATAAAAAAACTTTTTTCACGAAGGGGTAATTAGATGAAAGACTTAAGAAAAGGTATAAAGTTCCTTAGCTCGTTGGTAAAAATTAAGAGTTATTTACAATGAGCTGCTACGATACAAATATCATCATCAAAGTCTTTTCTTTGAGTGAATTCTTGAACAGACGTGATAACTTTTTTAGTTAAATCCGATACTGCTAAGTTAGGGTGATTTTTAAGTAACTCGATGAGTTTCGTTTCACTAAATTGGATACCCTCTGAGTTGGATGCCTCTATTATACCATCTGTATATGCAATGAGTGTATCTCTTGAATTAAAAGCAATGCTCTGGTGGGAGTAATTAAAATCCTCAATTAAACCTGTTGCTGGCTCTGGGTCTAAAATAGTTAAACGTGTCACTGTTTGGTCTGCACTATTTAGTATAAGGGGTGCAGGATGGCCTGCGTTTGAATAGGTTATTGTTTTTGCAATGGTATCTATGATAGCAAAAAAAGCGGTAGCGAAAATAGGTTGTCCTGTTCCAGCTACGATTGGCATGAGATTGCGATTAATTTCTGTAAGAACTTTTCCAGAATCGGTAGCGCTAAGACAAGACTCTTGAACTACACCACGTATAACTGCTGTAAGTAGACCTGCCCGTACACCGTGGCCCATTACATCACATATAAAAAATCCGCATTTTGTATCAGAAATTGAGATGAGGTCGAAAAAGTCCCCACCAAGTGATGCTGCAGCTTGGTAATAATGGGAGAATGCTAAATTACTTTTATCCGGATTACTATTTTTAGGAAAAGTAGGGTACCTAGATGGAATAAATGCTTGTTGGATCTGACGTGCCATGAGCAGATCAGCTTCCATCGCTTCAGATCTCTGTTTTAGTTCTTGTTCTGTTTTTTTACGCTGCGTTATGTCATGACTTATACCAACAAGTCCGATAACGCTACCTTGCGAATTTTTGAACGGTACCTTGGTTGTGAGTGACCAGCGTTCTTTACCTTCGGGACCAAAGTTTGATTTCTCTTGATTTAGGATCGATTGAGATTGGGTGAGTACAGATGCGTCATCTTGAATTGCTTGTTCAGCTCGTTCACCTGAGTAAAAATCGTTTACGCCTTTACCACGGGCTTCATCCTGTGAGTTAACGCCCAGTTCTTTTAAGTGCGACTCATTGTTTAAAAGATAATTTGCGTTTTTATCTTTAACAAAAATACGTGAAGGCAGGTGATCTATAATCGTTCTTAAAAGATTATGCTCTTGAATGAGTTTTTCTTCCGCCTCCTTAGCATGAGTTACATCGCGGGTGATTCCAAAGGTACCGATGATATTTCCATTAGGGTCTCTCCACGGCATTTTTGTTGTAGAGCCCCAGGCTAAGGTTCCATCGCGTTTTGTTATATGCTGAATACTCCCTACGACAGGTTCGCCTGTTTCAATAATTTTTCTTTCTTCGGCGAGTGCTGTGTTTGCGTGTTCTTTAGAGAAAAAATCGGCATCGGATTTTCCTACTACTTCTTCTGGTTTTTGAACACCTAACCAGTGTGCATGAGCAAAATTAACGCGTACAAATTTACTATTTAAATCCTTAAAATAAATACGATCGGGTGTTTTCTCCATCAGTAGATGAAGAATAGCTGAATCGAGCGATTCTGTGCTTTTAAAAGAGTGGTTGGACTCCTGAGGCAATTGACCCATGACTAAGGTATTTAACCTATATAATTTAAGTAAGCTAGCAACCTATAAGCAGCCTACATTTGAGATAAAATGCTATCTTTTTGCCTGAAATATTGAATATTCAGGCATAGTTGATTCGTGCTCAACAAGCTTTGGGTTCCGTTAAGCACAGGAACGCCTAAGAATACTAAAACCTAAGTAATTCTATACTTTAACTTCAAATAGCTCAGGTTGCATCTCACCGATAGCTACTCGGTTAACTGTACCCGTCATGCGTATTGCAAAGTCGCCTGAAATTTCGATACCGATTTTACCGCCTGGCATGTGAACGGTAATATTTTTGTCAACTAAGCCTAGACGATGAGCTACAGCTGCTGAAGCACTTGAACTTGTTCCTGATGCTAATGTGTAACCTGCGCCACGTTCCCAGATTTCTATGCGAATGTTGTTACGATCTAATACTTGCATGAACTGAACGTTAGTTCTGTTTGGAAAATTAACGTGTGTTTCTAGAACTGGTCCGTACTGATGAGCGAGCTTAGGACTAATTTCGGGTAGTGGAATAACGCAATGAGGATTACCGATCGTTGCAGCACAGAAAGTAAAGGTTCTGTCTAGTACTTCAATTTTTTCGTTAATGACTTCACGTGCATTACCAGCAACAGGAATTTTCTCACTAGAGAAACTTACATTTCCCATATTCATGACTAGGAGTTTGCCGTTGTCTTTGACAACAGCCTCTACAATACCTCCTGGGGTCTCAATTGGGAATTGGGTTCCTTTAGCGATTTTTTGATCAAATAAGTAGCGTCCAAAAATACGCGTTCCGTTACCGGATTTTTCTGCTTCTGATCCATCTGGGTTGAAAATACGTAATCCAAATGCACCAGATTTTGTTGGAAGTGGACCCCAAAGAATACCATCAGACCCAACACCGAAATTTCTATGACAAATGACACGAATTTGATCTAAAGAAGGTGTTTTCCAGGTTGGGAAATCACTTGGATCTAATACGATGTAATCATTACCTAAGGCGTGATATTTATAGAAGCGCACAGAATTAAGAAGTTTGAAGTTAAATTATCCGTTATAGCCAAATAAACGTAAACGTTTAATTGCATCAGCTACAGGATAGGGAACCATACGCTCCCAGGTAGGATCATTGTGCTGAATGCGGTATAAAACATCCCGTGAAAACGTATTTAGCACGGTAGGGTCGTATCCGGTGATACACTCTAAGTAATTATTTTGGAGTAAATGCTCATACAGGCTACGTAAATGATCACTTACTTTGGCATTTCTGGCTGTGATAAGTACGTTTGAAGCAAAAGAATTTTCTCCTGTTGGCGATTTTCCTGCAGCAGGATTTCCAGTGGCTAGATAACTATCATAGGCTTCCTGACGCATAGGATAGATATAGAGTTTAACGGAATTTCTAAAGAGTCGGCCAAATGATTCAAGAATACCACCTGCTAGATTTTCGTAATACTTTTCATTAAATATTTCTAGCAGGTTATTAATACCCATCGTTACGCCGATCATTTCTTTTGTGTAGCGTCTAAAATAGGACGTTAGGCGATAGTATTCTGGGTAATTCGATATAAGGACGGTTAGTCCAATTTCACCAAGTAAGTCTACGCGTGATAGAAAGTCGTGTACGTCTAATTGCCCGTCAGCGAGTAAATTATTCATCGTGATTTCTACAATTACCACGACTTCTTTGCTCTTTACGGAATCTTCCTGGACAAACTGTGCAGTAGCACAGTTTAGCATATCGACATTAACATTTGTTACAGGTCTAAAACTTCCGCGTTCAACCAAGATTGCTTTTTTGTGAAATACTTCGGACGGTTGTAATACAGCTTTATTGGGTCCAAATAAAACGGCGTTTGTGAGACCGTATTGGACAAGATGCATTGATAGCAGTCGGTTATCAACGTTTGGAAAAGCTGGTCCAATAAATTCAATCATATCCACTTCGATACGATCGTAACTTAAGTTATCCAGAAGTGATTGA
>Ga0007833_1000380_pt1 | contig 10006 bp, 8 predicted proteins | sample CryBogCBE25Jul07_FD_71204 | JGI IMG/M metagenome (GOLD analysis project Ga0007833, IMG submission 71204) | Freshwater microbial communities from Crystal Bog, Wisconsin, USA - CBE25Jul07 | ecosystem: Environmental > Aquatic > Freshwater > Lake | place: Crystal Bog, Wisconsin, USA | collected...
ACTGTGGACCGCGATCGTGCTCAGCGTTGCACTCCGGAGGGATGTGATCGCGATGAGGAAGGCCGCAATAAGAATGCAACGCCGGAAAATGGAAGGTCGGCCTCCTGAAGTTTTCATCTGCAGAAAATGTATCAGGGCGAAGGAAATCTAAAACTCAAGAACTCAAGTGCTTCCGAAGGAATAGAGAGGCTGGAACCAGCAGTTTAAACATAGAGCATCGTTCTTCTTACTCAGCTCCGCCAGTTCGAGACCATGGCCACGACGCCACAAACGGCTATTACCGAACCGATCACGGAACGCCGAGATGGTCTCGTTTTCTCGAAAACAAACGAGAGCATCATCACTGCAAGAGGCGCAGTCGAGACGATGGAAAGCACGATCGCGCTTGGAGAATCGCGCAACCCCCATTGGTAAAGAGCCACGCCAAGCACCGGCCCGGCTATGGCGTTGCCGATGATCCACGGCATCGCACGTCGCCACGGCCGTTCAGGGGCCATGGAACCTGGGTTGCGCCAACGCCGGACGAGACTCGTGAAGCCAACAAGTAGTGCTATGCAAACAATGCCCCCGAGAAGCCGTTGGTAGGCAGAGGATGATCCATCCAAATGGATCCCGATCCTCTGATCGACCTGAAAGCCCTGTCGACTAATGACAGCGCCCCATGCCTGACCGAGGGCACCGAGCACGGCAAAGAAAAAACCCGAGAGGCGATGCCCGCGCGGAATGGCACTCTCACGCTCGGGAGCGATGGCAAGCGCCACACCTACCAGTATCAATACCGAACTCAGCATTTGCGACGGCGCGATTCGCGTGCCGATCCAGAGCCATTCGGTGACTGCTCCGATTGGAACGGCAAGGCACTGGACGATGAGGACGGTCAGGGGAGCGCCTAGTCGGGGAAGTGCCTCGAAAAGGGCGATATCACCCATTCCGAATCCCAGGATGCCGCTCATAATGAAAAGTGTGAGTCCCGGTCCCCTCAGCCCTTGGCCGAAAAGATGAGCCCAAAGTCCCAGCATAACTAGAGCAACGAGTTGACGGGAGAGATTGGCCAACTGCGGGCCCACCATGCCAGTCGAGCGCCGCGCAAGAATCGCCGAAGCAGCGAAGCAGAAGGTGGTCAAGATGGCAGCGAACATGGATGGGAAGAATGGAGGAAGAAGTTTATTGAAACCGGAGGCACTGCATTAATCGAAAGCATTTCTTCTCCCTCAATTTCCAAGACTGAAATCCATGCAGGGTAAATTCCACTGCGAGCGCCGGTCAAAAGACGCCCACCACCAAGATCGGGACAACAACACCCTAGTCGATGGCTCCAATAGCTTCGTTCAACTCTCCACGAACGTATTCCCGATTCAGCATCGCGATGACTGAAGCCGGTACATTCGCAGGGCAGACGGCCTCACAGGCGTAGTAGTTGGAGCAATTGCCAAAGCCTTCCTCCTGCATGGTGCGGACCATGTTGCGGGCGCGGCTCTTGCGCTCGGCCTGCCCTTGTGGAAGCAGGCCGAGGTGGGTGACCTTGGCCCCGACAAAGAGCATCGGGGAGCTGTTCGGACAAGCAGCAGCACAGGCTCCGCAACCGATACAGGCGGCAGCATCCATGGCAGCATCGGCCACAGGCTTGGGAATAAGGGTCGTGGATGCATCCGGGGCACCGCCGGTGTGCTCGCTGATGAACCCACCAGAGCGGATGATACGGTCGTAAGCGCTGCGATTCACCACCAGGTCCTTCACGATCGGGAAGGCATCGACGCGGTAGGGTTCGACGGTGATGGTCTGGCCATTCTTAAACTTCCGCATGTAGACCTGACAGGCTGCTCCACGCCCCGGTCCCTGAGGAACACCGTTGATCACCATGCTGCAGGTACCGCAGATCCCCTCGCGACAGTCGCTTTCAAAGGCGACCGGCTCTTTTCCCTCGGTGGTGAGGCGGTTATTCACGATGTCGAGCATCTCAAGGAAGGAACACTCCGAGGGAATCTCCTTGGCATCGATCTCGACAAACTCTCCCGCGCTCTCCTTCGACTTCTGCTTCCAGAGCCTGAGATGAAAATGCATGGTGCTCATGGTTTTGGTATATCGCTCCTCGTTTACTTGTAGCTGCGGGTGGCAAGGTGCACGGCCTCGTAGTGGAGGGTTTCCCTCACGAGTTCAGGGGCGTTACCCTCTCCCTGGAACATCCAGGCATAGACCTCTGCAAACTTGTCATCATGACGAAGCGCCTCTCCCTCAGGTGTCTGGTGCTCGACTCGGAAATGTCCGCCGCATGACTCCTCACGGGTCAGGGCATCAATACACATCAGCTCGCCAAACTCCAAAAAGTCAGCAACACGACCGGCACGTTCGAGCGACTGGTTCAATTCCGCCCCCTCACCCGGAATCGCCACTTCTCTCCAGAAACGTTCGCGGAGATCCCGGATATCAAGAATGGCTTTCTTGAGTCCCGCCTCGCTACGGGCCATGCCGCACTCATTCCAGATAATGAGTCCTAGCTGACGATGAAACTCATCGACAGGGACATTACCCTTGACCGCGAGAAGTTTCTCAACACGGGTGCGAACTTCTTCCTCGGTCTTCTTGAATTCGGGCATGTCGGTCGAGACCTTCTTGCCAAACTGGGTGGAAAGATACTCGCCCAGCGTGTAGGGGATGACAAAGTAGCCGTCGGCTAATCCCTGCATGAGGGCCGAGGCTCCCAGACGATTGGCACCATGGTCGGAGAAGTTGGCCTCCCCAAGGACATGGAGTCCGGGGATGTTGCTCATGAGATTGTAGTCCACCCATAGTCCACCCATTGTGTAGTGAACGGCCGGATATATTCGCATTGGACGCTCGTAGGCGTTCTCACCTGTGATGTTCTGGTACATCTCAAAGAGATTGCCGTAGCGCTCTCGGATGGTCTTCTCACCGAGACGTTTGATGGCGCCGGTGAGATCAAGATAAACACCGAGCCCTCCGGGACCAACGCCACGTCCCTCGTCGCAGACTTCCTTTGCGCTGCGGGAGGCGATGTCGCGTGGAGCAAGATTCCCATAACTGGGGTACTTGCGTTCGAGATAGTAATCGCGTTCCTCCTCGGGAATCTCCTGAGGAGCCCTGGTATCGCCTTTTGCCTTAGGAACCCAGACGCGTCCGTCATTGCGAAGAGACTCGGACATGAGTGTTAACTTCGACTGGTAGTCGCCGGCGACCGGTATGCATGTCGGATGAATCTGCGTGTAGCAGGGATTGGCAAAGGCCGCACCTCGCTTGTAGGCTCGCCAGGTGGCAGTGACATTCGAGCCGCGAGCATTGGTCGAGAGGTAGTAGACGTTGCTGTAGCCACCTGTGCAGAGGAGGACGGTATCGGCGGCGTGGGTCGTGATCTCACCAGTAACGAGATTACGAGTTACGATTCCCTTGGCGTGACCATCGACAAGGACCAAATCCAGCATCTCGGAGTTCTCGTGCATCGTGACGCGACCCAAGCCGATCTGGGCACTGAGGGCCGAGTAGGCACCCAAAAGGAGTTGTTGGCCTGTCTGACCCTTCGCATAGAAGGTGCGTGAGACTTGGGCGCCACCGAAGGAGCGGTTGGCAAGTTCCCCGCCGTATTCACGGGCGAACGGAACTCCTTGCGAGACGCACTGATCGATGATGGAACCACTGACTTCAGCGAGACGGTAGACATTCGCCTCGCGGGCACGGAAATCTCCACCCTTGACCGTGTCGTAGAAGAGACGCCAGACGCTATCTCCGTCGTTCTGGTAGTTCTTGGCGGCATTGATGCCTCCCTGCGCCGCAATCGAGTGGGCACGGCGTGGGCTGTCGTGGAAGCAGAAGGTCTCCACCTCGTAACCCAGTTCGGCCAGTGTAGCTGAGGCCGAAGAACCTGCGAGACCAGTACCGACCACGATGACCTTGAACTTTCTCTTGTTTGCGGGGCTGATCAGCTTCGCGTTATTCTTGAACGTGGTCCATTTCTTCTCAATCGGACCTTCTGGAATTTTGGCGTCAAGAATCATGGCGGAGAAATCGAAAGGCTTAGTGACAAATTGGGCAGGCTGGGATCGAGGAAGGGGCTTTTACAAGACCGAGAAGTACAGCCGCCGGGATGGAGGCAAAGCCGAGAAAAATGATCCAAGCCACGATCTGCCCCCCCTTTTCAAAGATTGGGCGCAGTTTCTCGGTGGTGATGCCGAGCGTCTGGAAGAGGCTGGCGATGCCGTGACTCAGATGCATCCCGAGCAACCCGACCGCAAGAATGTAAAACCCACTCACAAAGGGACACTCAAAGGCGGTGACAACCATACGGTAAACGTCGTGACGCCCCTGCGCGTCAAACCAGTTCCTGTACTCCGGATTGAAGGCCTCCCAAGTGAACTGAGCGAGATGGTAAAGAACGAAAGCGAGGACCGTTAGGCCGGAGATCCTCATGAGACGGGCATAAATCGTGGTACCGAGATTGTTCTTCACCGAATATTTCTGAGGTCTCGCCGCTAGATTCTCACGCCAGAGGGATATCGTGAACCAGATGTGAAGCACGACGCAGGTCAGAAGAATGATGCGGACTATCCAGAGCAACTCCCCGGTGCTTTTGAGAAAGGCGGCGTAGGCATTCATTGCTTCCGGCCCGGCAAAGATCGAAAGGTTGCCAAGCAGATGACCTATCACAAAGAGCACAAGAACCACTCCGGTAATGGCAACGATCCATTTCCTACCGATGGAGGAGGAAAAGAGAGGCCAACAACAGCCACATGATTTTTTTGGAGAAAGGGCCTTACTGATCATCGGTAGATCCTTATAAGAAAACAAAGGGCAGCCTGAAAGCTGAAACTTACAATTCGGTTGGACGCTTTAAAAAAATTCAACTCCATGAGGAAAGAGTTTTCCCTTCGAGGCTCTCGCCTGTTATCAAGCTCCCCCTAACCATGAGTGAAGAGCAGGTAATCGCCCCCAACAACGACCAAGAACTGGTTTCCAGGACGCAGGGCGGTGATCCCGGTGCATTCGACGAACTCGTTGTGCGCTATTCACCGAGACTCTATGGACTCGTCTATCACATGACCTCCAATCATGAGGACACCAACGATCTGTTGCAGGATGTCTTTGCCAAGGCGTACAGGTCTATTTGTAATTTCCAGGGAAAATCGAGTTTTTACACATGGATTCACTCGATCGCCGTCAACATGACGATCAATTTTCTTAAGAAAAGGAATAGACGTCAGCACCCTAGCCTGAATGACCCTGACAGCAGGATTGAAAGCGACCCTGATTTTATCGCAGCTACCAGTAATGCGGACGCCACCAAGGAGGTTTCCATGCATGAGCTGCAAAAAAAATTGAACGCCGCGATGCTTAAGCTGTCTCATGAGCACAGAGTTGTCGTCACCATGTTTGATATTCAAGGAATGCATCACGCCGAAATCGCCAAAATCCTCAAAATTTCCGAGGGAACTGTTCGTTCCCGTCTTTTTTACGCACACCGTCAGTTGCAAAACTCTCTCCATGAGTTTAAGAAAGCTTAGAGCATGATGAATAACACCATGAACACCGACAAGGAACCCATGCACCACATCATCCGGCTAAAACGCTACGAGCGTCCGCCCGAGGGGTACTTCGATGATTTTCTCAGGGAGTTCCACTACCGCCAGCGCGCCGAACTTCTCAAGCCTTCCCTTTCGGTCATGATCTTGGAACGTCTCACTTCCCTGATGTCGGAAATCAGAGTTCCTGCCATGGCCTACGCAGGCGCCGCCGTGGTTGCAGTGGGCGTCGGCTCCGCAATCATCAATCATCAACCCGAGTCACCGGCACCTCGCTCGTATGCTGTCTCCTACAAACAGCCCCCGGTGACCATTGATAAGATGCAGCCCGTATCCCTCCGTGTTGAGACTCCGGATGCCGCTTCCCGGAATTTCCCGCCCGCATTTCTCCTGCAAGCCCGGCCGGCGACCCATGAATCGCCCCTTAGCTTCTAATCCACGTCGGCTATCAGTTAGAAGTGTTCAGCGTTCCGCGGGCAGCTTCCTGGGTAGTTCCCCAGGATGGGTAGCCAAGGGGGGCGCCATCTTGAGAGTGGCAAGCATGACATCGTTTTTGCTCTGCGCCGCTTCATCCATCATGGCGTCCGTGACTGGGGATGCCCTATCCGAAAAAGTAACGGCGGCGATCACCCAAGTCACGCGCAAGACCATGCCTGCCGTCGTGCGCGTGCGGTGCACCGACGGGCATGGAGAACTGAATGGCACCGGTTTCTATATAGCCCCTACCGGAACCATCTGCACGCTCGCTGAGATTGTCCGCAACGGCGCCAACATCTCTGTCATGCATAACGGAGTCGAGCGATCGGCCTCGCTTCTTGCCATTGACTCCCGAAGTGGTGTCGCCTTCCTCAAAACAGAGGGCGATGAGATGAACAGTTCCTTTATCACCGCCCGCTCGACGGGAATTCCCACACCGATGACTCCCGTGTTGGGAATCGGATTCATCCGTGACGAGCATGCCACCACTTCCCTTGGCATGATCACCGGAACGGAGATCCATGACGGTGATCACTATTTCTGCCTGCCTCATTTGACCGCGAATGTTCCCCTGGGAGAGGGAGAAGGAGGGAGCCCCATTCTCGATCTCAACGGGAAGTTGATCGGGATGGTCGTGGCAGGAAGCACTCAACCGCCGAGTTGCAGGATTTTTCCTGCCTCGGCTCTTGAAAAACTCATTAATGACCTCCTTCGGTACGGCCGCCTGGAATCCGGTTGGTTAGGTATCGTCGTGGAGCAGGCTGCTGTCCCTCAAGGCAACTCGACGGCACGGATCCTCTCCGTTGAGGCGGGAAGCCCCGCAGAATCAGCAGGTCTTCAATGCGGGGACATGATTCTTTCACTGGCCGGGCATCAGATCTCAAATCCCGAGCAAGTTCCGGGCATTACTTTCTACCTCACCGCAGGTGATGTTGTTTCCACCTCGGTCTTGCGTGAAGGAAAAATCCGTAACTTCGATCTCAGTTGCATCGAGCGGCCCGACTTGGAGCCTGCCGGAAAAATCCCAGATCAAAAAATTTCCCCTCTAGGCCAACCTTCGAAGTAAAGGGCCTTAGAAGGATTGGGACTCGTCTTTTAGGGCACACCGTATTTTTGGGCATGACCTTGGGGAGAGATAAGGATAGGGTTCTCCCCTCTTCTCGGGGGTATAGCTCAACGGTTAGAGCAGCCGGCTCATAACTGGTTGGTTCCTGGTTCGAATCCAGGTGCCCCCACTTCCTGACATCATTTTCCGTCTATCTGCAGAACAGGCGGGAGCCCGAATGCGGCGCTGTTTTTGGTAATTTTCGAACACGTGCTTGTTCCTGACCACACAAGTGAGCAGGAAATGACGGGGTAAGGAATTTTTGAAAGGCTAGAAATGAGAGCTATGGGATAAAGGCGCTGGACGTAGGGGGTCGATTCATGGTCTTTAATTGTATTCCGTGAGCATGAGCACCATTTACGAAACATCAGATGCATTGGGTCGTACCCAAGAGGCCCTGAAAGATCCCGCCAACGCAGCACATCTCCCCGCCAGCGAACTGCTCGGCGAAACGATGTCCCTGAATTTTGGCCCGTCGCATCCTTCAACGCACGGGGTCTTCCGTATTGTTCTGGATCTGGACGGTGAGATGATCGTTAAGGCCAAGCCTGAAGTCGGTTACCTGCACCGCGGCGACGAAAAGATCGCGGAGAACATGCAGTACAACCAGTTCGTTCCTTATACGGATCGCCTCGATTACTTGGCTCCCCTAGCCAATAATGTCGCCTACGCCCTTGCGGTCGAGAAACTGATGGGCTGGGAACTTCCTCCCCGCGGCAAGGCCATCCGTGTCATCTGCTGCGAACTCGCCAGAATTTCGGCCCACCTTCTTGGGATTGGCGCCAGTTCCATGGATATCGGGGCAATTTCGGTTTTTCTCTACACCTTCACGGAACGCGAGAAAATCTATAATCTCTGCGAACTTCTCACCGGGGCACGCTTTACGACAAGTTATACTCGCGTCGGCGGGCAAGTCCGTGATCTTCCGGAGAAGTTCCCTGACCAACTCCGGGCGTTCCTTGATTCATTCCCGATCGCCCTCAATGAAATCACCAAACTTCTCACCCGCAACCCAATCTTCATCGATCGCACGCGCAATGTCGGCATCATTTCCAAGGAAGACGCCATCGCCTATGGACTGACGGGTCCGATGCTACGCGGCTCTGGAGTCGATTACGATGTGCGAAAGGCCACTCCCTATCTCGATTACGAGAAGTATGATTTCGATATTCCCGTCGGCTCCGTGGGCGACTGCTTCGATCGCTATCTTGTCCGCATCGAGGAGATGCGCCAGAGCCTCCGAATCCTCCGCCAAGCCATCGATACAATACCGGAAGGGCCGGTCAATGTCGTGGATGGAAAGAGCACCCTCCCCCCAAAAGAGGAGGTCCTGCAGAAGATGGAACAACTCATCCACCACTTCATCATTACAACCGAGGGCATTGATGCTCCTGCCGGTGAGGTCTATTTCAGCGCTGAAAACCCAAAAGGTGAACTTGGATTTTACATCAACAGCAAGGGTGGAGGAGTTCCGTACCGACTTCATATCCGGGCCCCTTCCTTTGTTAACCTGAGCATCGTCTCTAAACTGCTACCCGGTCACATGGTGGGAGATGTCGTGACGATCCTGGGATCCATCGACATGGTCTTCGGCGAGTGCGACCGCTGAGCAAAGGCTCAGTGAGTCATTAAGAGTTTTAGGATCGAGTCTGTTAGATTCAGAGAAGTTTTCTGCAATAGAAGATGGTGGGAGTCATGCAGGCCTCCATCAGTATTCACCTTCCCTGCTTTTTGGGACTTCTTGCGGATAAGAGGTTCCTGTGCAGTCGCCCAGGAACCTAACAGACCTCTTTCAGTCTTTAGTTCAAAAATCTTGTCGCCCACTCTCACGCCTCTCCGCGTGACATTCCTTATTCCGTGAAAGCTTCAATGCCACCGTTTCTTTCAGGATCGAGAGCTTTGAAGTTTTACTGATACGCTCTCAAACGAAAAAGCTCTTGATCCAGTTGATGAATGATGTTGCTTCATGGCCATTCACCGCGATGAGAGGGGCAATCGTGAGGCCGACCAATGAGGAAAGTTTGATGAGGATATTCATGGAGGGACCGGAAGTATCCTTGAAGGGATCACCGACCGTGTCCCCGACAACAGCGGCCTTATGAGGCTCAGACTTCTTGTAGAATGTCTCCTTCTTCCCATTAACCTCAATCTCAACACCCTGTTCAAAGGACTTCTTGGCATTGTCCCAGGCGCCTCCGGCATTGTTCTGAAAGATAGCCCACAGAACTCCGCTGACGGTAACGCCAGCCATGTAGGCTCCGAGTGATTCGGGGCCCATCACAATGCCGATGATGATCGGGGTCAAGAGAGTGATGACGCCCGGAGCCAGCATCTCTCGAAGGGCCGCCCGTGTGGAAATCTCAACACACTTCCCGTACTCGGGCTTTCCGGTTCCCTCTAGGATGCCTGGAATCTCACGGAACTGACGGCGCACCTCGTTCACCATATCCATGGCCGCCTTGCCGACGCTGTTCATGGCCAATGCGGAGAAGACCACCGGGATCATTCCTCCGATGAAAAGAGCAGCGAGAACCTTGGCGTCGAAGATGTTGATGCCGTGGATTCCAGTCAGTGTCACATAGGCTGCAAAGAGAGCCAAGGCGGTCAGGGCTGCGGAGGCTATGGCAAACCCCTTGCCGACGGCGGCTGTGGTGTTACCCACGCAGTCCAGAATGTCTGTCTTTTCACGGACTTCCTTGGGCAGTTCACTCATCTCGGCGATGCCACCCGCGTTGTCAGCGATCGGTCCGAAGGCATCGATGGCCAACTGCATGGCCGTGGTGGCCATCATGGCCGAAGCGGCGATCCCGACGCCATAAAATCCCGCGAGTGAGTAAGCCCCCCAGATTGCTCCGGCGAACAGCAGTACGGGGTAGGCTGTGGAGTACATGCCGGT
>Ga0007833_1000389_pt1 | contig 9944 bp, 4 predicted proteins | sample CryBogCBE25Jul07_FD_71204 | JGI IMG/M metagenome (GOLD analysis project Ga0007833, IMG submission 71204) | Freshwater microbial communities from Crystal Bog, Wisconsin, USA - CBE25Jul07 | ecosystem: Environmental > Aquatic > Freshwater > Lake | place: Crystal Bog, Wisconsin, USA | collected...
CATTACACTCCCTCCAAGTTCCTGAGGCAATCTCCCCAAGTAAAAAATTACCGATACTCATACGGATCAGGCGGAGTGTCGGGTGGCCGATCGCCGCGGTCATCCGCCGAACTTGGCGGTTTTTCCCCTCGGTCAGTTCAAGCCCGACCCAGCAATCGGGAACACTCTTGCGGACGCGGATCGGTGGATCGCGTGGCGGAATATCAGGCTGAGGATCAAGAAGCCATGCCCTGCAGGGGCGGGTTTTTGTTTTAAGACTGGTCCTCTGATCCTGAATGGAGATCCCGGCCGCCAATCTCTCAAGGGCCTCCTCCGAGGGGATTCTCTCGACCTGCGCCCAATAACGTCGGGCATGGCCAAACTTGGGATCAAGCAACCGGGTGTTAAGACCAGCCTCATCACTGAGAAGGAGCAATCCCTCTGAGTCAGCATCGAGACGGCCGATGGGATAGACGTCTCTTGGAAAACCGAACTCGGCCAATGTCCGGTGCAGGGAACCATCGGGAGAGAACTGAGAGAGAACGCCGTAGGGTTTGTGAAAGGCAAGGATCATGTCCCCGATGCAGGAGAGCGTGTGGTGAGGAGTCGGAGATGCTTCCTGAACGCAAAGGCGAGGATGCCACAGGTCAACAGCAGCCAGAATGGGAGAAATCCGAAGGCGTGGCCGAGTTGTTCCTGGGCATCAGCCCCGGGAACCATGCGAAGAGCCATGGCAAAAAGCAGGCTAATGCCGGCATAGGCAAGATTGATTGTCACCCCCTTGAACGAGAGAACAGTGGCCCGATGATGCGAATCAACCAACTGGTTCAGATAGGTCGAAACGCTGAAGCCGATCATTGTCATCGCCCCCCAGAGCAGGTAGCCGAAAAGGATGCCCCAATAGGGTGGATGGAACGCCACTCCCACAAGCCCTATCAAGACCACACCGGTCATGATGGCAAAACTTGCGCCAATGCTCCGGGTCGTAACCATCCTGCGGATCCATGGGGAGACAATCAGCCCGATGCCTCCCATCGCGGCACCAAGAACCCCAAAAGCGATCTCGGGGATCTCGATCAATCGAAAGAAGGAGGTGCTGAAAACAAGGAAGATTCTGACCACACAATCCAATACAAACCCCGCGCAGATCACAAAGAGCGCCATTGGATTTCCCAATAACCAGCGCCCGGCTTGGAGCGTGAAGGTATAGGCATCCCATGCAGAAGAGGCCCGATGACCCTCGGCATCTTCCATGGAGTGGGGTTTCGGTCTCGATGGCTCCCTGAAATTCATGGCCAAAAGAAGAACCGCCACGGCGCTTGCCAGCGTCAGGACGAGTGGAAAACGAAGCGTTACCTCTTGATTCAGGTGGGCATGGATCCCGATGAGGGCAAGCGCCCCATTGACACAACCGGGAGCGTAGACGGCACCGCCAATCAGCATCACGATGACAAAGCTTACCGATTGCCAACGGGTCAACTCTTCCATCACGTGATGCCATTCTCCCTCGCGGCCACTTTCTGCCAGGGAATCAAAAACAATCGCCTCATCCGCACCACTTGCCGCCCCCTCGGCCAATCCGCTGAGGATTCTGTTTGCCAGACAGAATAAAAAGAGGATCAACCCTCCGTTGCGGGGAGCAACGCAGAGAATCACCATTTCCCCGATCATGCAGCAACCCGCCGCCACCAGGAGAGGCTTACGTCCAATCCGGTCGGCCATCACCCCTGCGGGGATATCCGAAAGCAGGCTTGCGGCGGCCCAAGCCACGTTGAGCAAGGTGTACTGGATTGCTGACAATCCAAGGTCCAGAAAGAGGACCGCCATCACGGGGTAGTAGAAGCGCGCCGAGAAAAGGACCCTGAACCAAAGGAAAATCCGCCAGTTCCTGTCGGCATCGGATCGCTTGGTTTGGAAAGGGGAAACTTCACTCATGAATCCTCCATGAAAGGGGGAAAGTCAAAGGATGTGAAGGGATGAGTTTCTGCATGAAACGGTCGGGATTTCCTGAAAATAAAATATTCCCATTTGGAACGCCATTTGCTTGCGGGAAGTGGTCACCTTGATGACAATATGTGGTTCGCGCGGGTTCACTCCGCTTGAACCCTCATTTTTTCATCTATCCCTTTCTCCAAACTGCCATCCCAAGCACCCACTCCCATGATGAACCATTCCCTGCCCCACCATCAGAGCAGAACCTCGCTCTATGATCCGGTCTTTGAGAAAGATGCCTGCGGCGTCGGAATGGTGGCCAAAATCAGCGGCGAGCGCTCGAATGAGATCCTTCGCATCGGGCTTCGCTCGATCTGCAACCTGATGCACCGCGGTGCTCTCGATGCCGATGCGAGAACCGGGGATGGCGCCGGCATCTCCACCCAGATCCCCTACAAGCTGTTTCGCCCCGTGATCGAGGGCTGGGGAAAGTCCCTTTACAGTGACACCGACCTTGGAGTCGGCGTCATGTACCTCCCGAATGACAACGACTATGCCTTGGCCAGAGCCAAAGCGATCAGCGAGGAAGTCATCGAGAAGCGTGGCCTCTATCTCTTCGGTTGGAGGGAGGTTCCCACGAACAAACAGATCCTCGGTACCAAGGCACTGCTGACCCTTCCCCACATGGAGCAGGTGCTGGTCGGCCGTATCGACGGGATGTCCGATGAAGACTATGAGCGCAGGCTCTTCCTGGCCCGCAATGAAATCGAGGACCGCGTTGCCGCCGACAAGATCGAGGGATTCTATATCCCTTCCTTCTCTCACCGGATGATCGTCTACAAGGGACTGCTGGTCTCATCGTCGCTTGAGAAATTCTACCCTGACCTCTCAAATCCCGATTACGAAACGGCTCTCTGCGTCTACCATCAGCGCTACAGCACGAACACCTTCCCGACTTGGCCCCTCGCCCATCCCTTCAGAATGCTGGCTCACAATGGCGAGATCAATACCGTCAGGGGTAATCGCAACTGGACCCAAGCCCGTGAATCGGAGCTGAATTCTGATTTCTGGGGTTCAGACATCGATCTTCTCAAGCCGATCATCCAGCCCGGAGGTTCGGATTCCGCAAGCCTTGATAATGTCCTTGAGATCCTGACCATGTCGGGACGATCGATCCTGCACTCGATGACGATGCTTGTCCCCCCCGCATGGAGGGGAGACAAGGAGATCACTCCGGAACTCGCGGCCTTCTACGAGTATCACACCTGTCTCTGCGAGCCATGGGATGGTCCGGCTGCCCTTGTCTTCACGGATGGCATCACCATCGGGGCCTGCCTTGATCGCAACGGCCTGAGGCCAGCACGCTACCAGATCACGGAGGATGGAATCTTCAGCCTCGGTTCTGAAATGGGCGTCGATGGGTTGGAGCAGGAAACCATCCTTGAAAAGGGGCGCCTCGCGCCGGGGGAAATGATCGCCATCGACACGTCGAAAGGAGTTCTTCTCCGGGACAAGACCATCAAGAGCCAGCTAGCCTCACGGAACAACTACCGCAAGATGCTCGACGAGCACTGCCTGGCCATCACCCCCTTCAAGGCGGATCAACTCACACCCGCAGTCGGCGATCTGGACATCCTGGACCTGACCCAGCGACAGATCTCATTCGGCTACACGAATGAGGAGCTCGACATGATCTTCAAGCCGATGATCAAGGATGGGGCCGAAGCCGTCGGCTCCATGGGAGATGACACGCCGCTTGCAGTCCTCTCGATCCGTCCTCGTCTTCTCTACACGTACTTCAATCAACTCTTTGCCCAGGTCACCAATCCACCGATTGACCCGATCCGCGAGAGGTTGGTGATGTCCCTCTTTACAACCCTCGGATGGAGGCGCAACCTACTTTCCGAGACGCCGGAGCATGCTGCCCAGCTTACCTTGGACTCTCCCATTCTCTTTAATGAAGAGCTTGAGGCTGTCCGCAAGGTCGGAGGGGAGCACAAAAGTGCCACCCTCTCGATCCTCTGGAGGGCTTCCACGGGAGCCTCAGGGCTGGCCCCTGCAATCCGTCAACTCTGTCAAGCAGCCGAGAAGTCGGTTGACGAGGGGACGCGGATCCTGATTCTGAGTGACAAGGGAGTCGATCACGACAGCCTGCCGATTCCTGCTCTTCTGGCCGTGGGGGCCGTCCATCACCATCTTCGACGGGTCGGCAAGCGGATGCGCGTCAGCTTCATCTGCGAAACGGGAGAGGCAAGGGATGTCCATCAGATGGCCTGCCTGATCGGTTACGGAGCCAGTGCAATCAATCCCTACCTCGCGATCGAGACGATCCGGGAAATGCTGGAGAAAGGGTCCGTGGAGATCGGCTTCGCCGCAGCTCAACTGAACTACAAGAAGGCTCTTGAGAGCGGGCTTCTGAAGATCATGTCCAAGATGGGCATCTCCGTCATCGGGAGCTACCGCGGGGCACAAATCTTCGAGGCCACCGGTATCTCCTCCAAGCTCATCGAGGAGTGCTTCTCCGGCACTCCCTCCCAGATCGAGGGCATTGGCTTCGAGGAGATCGCCCGGGAGTCACTGACACGGCATGAACTAGCCTATGCGCCGGTGCCCGTGGAAGAGGGCAAGGAACCGAGCGGACCTCAACTCGGTGATCCCGGCGTCTACCGCATCCGGCGCGGCGGTGAACTTCACGCCGTGACGCCCCCTGTCATCAAGAATTTTCATAGCTTCGTCCGCACGAACAAGCCGGAGGATTACAAGGCCTATGTCGATGCCGTCATGGCCTCGACCCCCCACTCCCTGCGCAACATGTTGGAGTTTGTCGCCTTGCCCTCCGGCCCCGTGCCGATCGAGGAAGTCGAATCCATCGAGGAGATCCGAAGACGATTCACCACGGCAGGCATGTCGCTTGGCGCACTCAGCCCCGAGGCCCACGAGACTCTTGCCATCGCGATGAACCGGATCGGAGGCAAGTCCAACAGTGGTGAGGGTGGTGAGGATCCCCGACGTTTCAAGCGTCAGGAGAACGGGGACTGGGGCAACAGCGCCATCAAGCAGATTGCTTCAGGACGCTTCGGTGTTAGTGCCTCCTATCTGGCCAGCGCGAAGGAGATCGAGATCAAGATGGCTCAGGGGGCCAAACCGGGCGAAGGGGGACAACTTCCCGGTCACAAGGTCAGTGTCTACATCGCCAAGCTTCGCAATGCCGTGGCGGGAGTAACCCTCATCTCCCCCCCGCCGCACCACGACATCTACTCGATCGAGGATCTCGCGCAACTCATCTATGACCTGAAACAGGTCAACCCCCGCGCACGGGTCACCGTGAAGCTGGTTGCAGAGGCAGGTGTGGGGACTATTGCCGCCGGCGTGGCAAAGGCGCATGCCGACATCATCTTGGTCAGCGGGCATGAGGGGGGCACGGGCGCCTCACCCCTCAGCTCCGTGAAGCATGCAGGGGGAGCCTGGGAACTCGGAGTGGCTGAGACCCATCAGGTTCTCCTGCTCAACGGACTCCGCAACCGCGTCACTCTCCGTACCGATGGTGGCATGAGGACTGGCGAGGATATCGTCCACGCCACCCTGCTCGGCGCCGAGGAGTATAATTTCGGCACCGCCGCCCTCATCGCGATGGGCTGCGTCTATGTCCGTCAGTGCCACCTCAATAATTGTCCGGTCGGCGTCGCCACGATCGATGATCGTCTACGGGCCAAGTTTAAGGGCAAGCCCGAGAATGTCGTCAATTTCTTCAATGCCGTTGCCGAAGAGGTCCGTCAAATCATGGCCCGCCTCGGGTTCCGCACCATCGACGAGATGGTTGGCCGGACACAGTGCCTGCGTCAGAAGAGTATCGAGGGACACCCGAAGGCCAATACCCTCGACCTGTCGCGTCTGATCACCGACGTCGTGAAGGATGATCCGACTGCAGTCCGTTACGCCACGCGTGACCGGAATGATCCCGAGCACGATCAACCCCTTGACGACATCATCCTTCAGGATGCCGAGGAGTCGATCCGCGATGCCAAACCGGTAAAACTCTCCTACAAGGTCGACAATACGAACCGCTCCTTGGCGACCAAGGTCTCCGGTGAGGTTGCCTACCAGTATGGTGAGGAGGGACTCCCCGAGGGAACCCTCGAGCTCGAACTCACAGGTACCGCGGGGCAGAGCTTCGGAGCCTTCCTGGCACCAGGCATCCGCCTCGTGCTCACCGGAGAGGGGAATGACTATGTTGGCAAGAGCATGAGCGGGGGTGAAATCATCGTGCGTCCCCTGCCCGATCGCCTTTTCATACCCGAGAAGAACAGCATCATCGGCAACACTGTCATGTACGGGGCAACAGCCGGGACACTCTTTGCAAACGGGCGAGCCGGAGAGCGCTTCTGTGTCCGTAACTCGGGAGGCACCGCCGTTGTGGAGGGCATTGGTGACCATGGCTGCGAATACATGACGGGCGGCACTGTGGTTGTCCTTGGTTCGACCGGCAAAAACTTCGGTGCCGGCATGACCGGGGGCATCGCCTTTGTCTTTGACGAGGAGAACAAGTTCCCCGGCCGCTACAACAATCAACTCGTCGGGGCCGAACGCCTGACAGGTGCTGATGACGAGTCCATCCTCAAGGATCTTGTGTCCAAGCATGCAGAGAAAACCGGGAGCCCGTTGGCTAGCCGTCTTCTCGCAGACTGGCAGGGTTCACTGGAACACTTCTGGAAAATCACACCCCATATTCCCGCAGCAAAACCGATTGAGGAAAAAAAAGTCGAGGAAGGCAAGACCATCATCACCGAGGCCATCACCGCCTCCCCGAAGGCATAAGCCGAGCCCATTAGCGGTTTTAGGCTGAAGGCTGTTAGGTCAGAGGACCTAGAGTGGGGTGGAAGCTCATCCTTTCCCCTGCGCCTCTGCGGGAAAATATTGCCCCTTCCCCTTCTTCCTCCAAGTGCTAGCGTGAAGCTATGAAAAATAATGATCTGCTTGCACCGAGGATCGTCGAGCAGTTGGCGGTTTTTCTGGAGAACAAGCCCGGGGCTCTGGCCGTCGTGTGTGACGCCCTCTCGGCTGCAAAGATCAACATTTTCGGCCTCACTGTTTCCGACACCACGGACCATGCCGTTGTCCGGATGGTTGTCAGCAACACAGCGAGGGCCATGGGATTGTTCGAGTCGCACGGCACACTTGTCGTCGAAAGTGATGTCCTGATGATTCAGAACGATAACAAGCCGGGCAGCCTCTCCCGGATTGCCCACGCACTTTCGGAGAAAAAGATCAATATCGACTACGGTTACCTGGCCTCCATGCCTACTGCAAAAAAGGGCTTGCTTATACTGAGGGTAACCGATCCCAAGAGAGCACTGGCTGTCCTTAAGAAGTTGGATCACCCTTCGTAAAGATTGGGCCAATTGCTAGGGGTTTCCCAAACAGATGGCTGTGGTTAGCATGATTGGATCGTGCCACCATCGAAGCCTTTCAATAAAATCCAACATATCAGTCTACTGACCTGTCTCGCACTGGTGACGGCAACGATGGTTGGGACTGGTGTCTACACAAGCCTGGGATTTCAGTTGCAGGATCTGCGGAGTGGATTCTCCATCCTCTGTGTCTGGGCACTCGGTGGCCTGATCTCTCTATGCGGGGCCCTCTCCTATGCGGAACTTGCAGCCCGAATCCCTCGCTCGGGGGGAGAGTATTCCTACCTTTCCGCGATTTATCATCCGGCCCTGGGATTCATGGCTGGATTTGTTTCTCTGATCGCAGGATTTGCTGCTCCGATCGCCCTCTCCGCGATGGCTTTCGGTACTTACCTTCACGCAGCATGGCCGGGTTGTCCGCCGAATATCGCCACCATGGCGGCAGTGCTCATGATCTCTTACGCCCATCAGCAGTCACTTCAGGCCAGTTCGCTTTTGCAGAATATTACGACGGGCGTGAAATTCCTGCTGTTAGCAGCCTTTCTCGTCATAGGTGTGTGGAGTGCCGTCAGTCATCCTGAAAGAGTGGCTTCCCTGTTGCCGCAGAAAGGCTCGCTCACCGAACTGATGCATCCTTCCTCGGGGATCGCCCTGCTCTTTGTGCTCTATGCCTACTCGGGATGGAATGCCACGACCTATCTGGCCGGTGATGTGAGGGATCGCAGTACGACCGTCGGACTCTCCCTTGTGCTGGGAACGCTGATTGTCACTTTGCTCTATGTGCTGCTAAACGCCATTTTTCTGACTGCGGCACCAGCAGGTGAAATGCGCGGCATCCTTAATGTCGCCAGCATAGCAGCCCTCCACCTGATCGGACCAAGAGGAGGGGGCCTCATGTCAGGATTGATCGCCATGGGCCTACTTGCCTCGATGAGCGCAATGATCTGGGCCGGGCCTCGGGTCACGCAAAAGATCGGTGAGGACCATCCGATGTTCCGCAAGTTGGCCCTGACCAGTAAAAACGGAGTTCCAAAACGGGCCTCGCTTCTACAGTTGACCTTGGTGTTAGGCCTCCTTTGGACAGGATCCTTCGAAGCGATCCTGATTTGCTCACAAATCCCCCTGCTTGTCTGCCTTATCCTGGGCGCATCAGGAGTGCTCGTGCTTCGGAGTAAAGGTTCGCACACCCGAAGCATGAACCCCCACCCCCCTTTCCGGTGTCCGCTCTACCCGTTGCCACCGGCACTCTTTATTCTTTGCTCACTGGCTGCTCTGGCCTATTCCGCCATCAGCAAACCTCTCTTTGCAATCGCCGGGCTTATCATCTTGATAATCCCCTTGGCACTCTACCCGTGGGTTGCACGTCGGTCTGCAACACGCCCATGAATTCACGCCCCCCGATTCTATTGCTTCTCGCGGCACTTTGCTTGCCCGTCCTTGGAAATCAGTCTTCAGCGGCTGGCTATCAGCAAACCCCGACATCCGTCTCGACGCCCCAGGAGCAAGCGGAGTTTCTGGCAGGTCTGCCGTTACCACGAACAAGCCTTCTCGGCACTCTTCAGAGATCTCCGGAGTACCGCGACCACCAGAAGCAGCTTCAAGATCAATGGGCCTTCTGCAAAAAAATCCGTTACGAGGCGATGCAGCAGTGGTCTGCCCTCCACTTAAGTCGTAACCCCTCGACGCGGGGCATCGTCCGTTATCTCTTTGGGGGACCTGATTTCCTGAATGCCAATGCCTTCTTCCCAGATGCTCGAGTGTTGGTTCTGGGTGGGCTTGAACCCGTCGGTGAGGTTCCTGCACCGGAAGCTTTATCCCCGCAGGATCTTGGAATTGCTTTAAAATCCCTCTCGGAAGCCCTGCACACCTCGCTTTTCTGCGGTTACTTCATCACCAGTGAAATGAAACCGCAACTTGCACAAGGCTCTTTTCGGGGTGTCCTCCCTGTTCTCTATACCGAACTGGCCCTTACCGGCCATCACATCGATTCCGTCGACTATGTGCACCCCTTCGGATCTCGGGGAGTGAAGATCAACTATTCGCTCCCTGGGGAGGAAATTAGGACCCTCTACTACTTTCAAGCTGACCTCTCCAACGGAAAGGAGGGCCGCAACTTCCTCAATTGGCTCGGGGATCTCGGACCGGGAGCTACTTATCTGAAGGCAGCCTCTTACCTGCTACCCTTGGATTCGTTCTCAGAAACCCGGAACTTTCTACTCAGAACCTCCACCCTCATCCTGCAGGATGACTCGGGCATCCCCTATCATGATTTCCAACACGGAGACTGGAGGATACAACTCTTCGGGGTCTATACGGATCCGCTGCCAATCTTCAAACTCGGAAGAGAGAGGGAACTGGAGGAAGCCTATCGTTCAACCGAATTTATCGGCCCACTCAGTTTTGGCGCGGGCTATCATGTGAATGGCAACGATGCCAATCTGCTACTGGCCGAACGAAACATCGCCAGACTTCCCTATCCCACGGACATTACAACGCAACCTGTAGCGGATGCAGTGCACGGATCCACGACGCTTCCGGGGCACCCGATCAACATCCGGAAGGCTCTTCCTGTGCCGGTAAAAAAGGCTCTTCCCGTGCCGATCCGAAAGGCAATTCCCATCGACC
>Ga0007833_1000393_pt1 | contig 9875 bp, 10 predicted proteins | sample CryBogCBE25Jul07_FD_71204 | JGI IMG/M metagenome (GOLD analysis project Ga0007833, IMG submission 71204) | Freshwater microbial communities from Crystal Bog, Wisconsin, USA - CBE25Jul07 | ecosystem: Environmental > Aquatic > Freshwater > Lake | place: Crystal Bog, Wisconsin, USA | collected...
TCACCCCCGCCCCCACCACTGCTGATTTATGGTTGAATAAATATACGAATGAACCCGCCGCACCTACCACTGAATATATACAATTTAGTAGTCCACTACGGCGTTATGTCGATTTATACAATCAATGGGTATATATTCACCAAGGAGCAACGCCACCCCCCACAATGCAACCGAAAATCGAGGATTTGAATATGCATATGGGAAATATACGTAAATTGGAAAATACGACGAAATTAATACATTATTTCTATAAAGAATGGAATAAAAGAGAACATCCGGATGGTAGTGGCATTTTACGGGAAGGAGAAGTGGTAAATTGTGAATTCAATGAGGAAAAGAAAAAATACAAAATAATCATATATATTCCACAGGACAGTTTTTTCGCCTATGCAAAGGCAGAAAATGCATACGAGTTGGGAGAAAAAGTCTGGTGCAAGTTTTTTTTGTTTGAACATGCCCATCATTATCGAAATCAAAAAATAAAGTGTTGTATTTCGTATGAAAATGCGACATTTAAAAGTGCATAAAATTGAAATGAATTGCCGTTTCTTTCATTTTCTTTCATAATCCGTATTATCTAATCAATTGATTGTATTTCGTATATTATATCACTCATTATTCACTTCTTTCTGCAACATGGTAAAAAATATCGTAGGTGGATGCAAAAGTAAAAGAAATGCTCGAAAATTCGCAGTTGAAGAGAATGTGAAAAGTTCACGTATATCTTTGAATGAATACGAACTATATGCAATCGTCACAAAGATGTATGGGAACGGGAGATGTCTGGTAAAAACCGACTCAAATACCGAACTCCAATGTGTTATTCGCAATAAATTCAAAGGAAAATTTAAACGAAACAATGTCATCTCGATAGGTACCTATTTATTAGTAGGTCTGCGGGAATGGGAAAAAATGAGTGGCTACAAGACATGTGATGTATTGGAAGTGTATTCTTCTCAAGATATAGGTATGTTGTCAAAAGTTGCAGACTTTCAAAGATTGGTATCTTACACCAGTACAGAAACGGCAGTAGATGATATATTTGATAATTCCGCCACCGCCGCCACCACGGAGGAAGTGGACGAGACGTTGATGGTAGGCAAACTTGCCTCCCGTGCAACCGCAGAAACCGAATACGAAATGGGGAACAATGGCGAAATAAATGTAGATGATATTTGATGATAATGATGATAATGATGATATATGATGAAATAAAAAAGATGTTACAATTATTAATTAATTAAATTATTATGTGACAAGAAAATAACAAATAACACAAAACACACTCATAACCAATTTCTATCTATTTTTCATTTTTTCATTCTTATTCCTCCTCTTCACATTCGTCATCGCAATCATCGATTTCATCAGTAGCTCTATTGTATTTGCCAATTACGTCATGTGTGTTCTCGTCATATATCACGGAATCACTATCTATCAAGTATGTCTTTCCGTGAATAATGATTCTATGAACATCGACATTGGATTCTTCATCCGCTGCGGGGGGTGCCGGTGGTTTGCGTTCTTCATTGACCGCCGCCTTTTTGTGATTGGTTTCTTGCTTTGCTTTACGAGGTTCTTTCGGTTCCTTCTTCTTTTCTTGGGCATCTGCGGGTGGTTTTTTCTTTGCTTCTTTCGCTTCCTTCGCCTCCTTCGCTTCCTTCTTTGCTGGAGTTTGTTCATTGTCATTGATGTTATTTTTTGGTTGTTTTGGTTTCTTTTCTTTGGTAGGTGGTGGTGTAGTAGGTGGAGTAATTTGAGTAGTTGTTTCATGAGTTGGTACAGGTGGTTGAGTAGTGTTTTTTGGTTGTTTTTTTGCTTTCTTTGCAGGTTCAGGAACAGGAATAGGAGTAGACTCAAAAGCAGGTTCAGGAACAGGAGTAGGAGGAGTAGACTCAACTGCAGTTTCAGGAACAGGAGTAGGAGTAGACTCAATAGCAGGTTCAGGAACAGGAGGAGGAGTAGACTCAATAGCAGGTTCATGAACAGGAGTAGCTGTCATTTCTACAAAGTCATTTACCGTTTCAAGTTCGGGAAGTTCGTCAATAAATTCGAGTTCTGGAGGCAAAATGGGAGTAGACGGTCTTTCTTCCTCATTTACCACTACAACAACATCATTTTTGGGTTTCTTGGTGTAGTTGCGTTTCTTTTTCGGGGGAGTGCGTTGCTGTTTGAGTTCCTTTTTCATGTCTTTGGATACGTCTTTGTAAACCGTTTCAAAGTTTTTATAGAATTCCATTTGTGTTTCAACATCTTCATGGATTTTAAAACTATCAACGATTTTCAAAAACTGTTCTTCAGTGATTACCTCTTCGGTTTTCATGTTCTTTAGAACCCAATAGGCAAATACTTTGGAACGCATGACTTTCTGGGGGAGGGTAGGCTTTCTCGGCTTTTTGGGGGGTGCGTCGACAACGACGGGTTCTTCTACTGTAGCAGTGGCAGTGTTTTGTATCATTGTAAGATAGTCGTAAGTATCAATATTGCAATGGCTGTTGTGAGAGTTTGAAATATGACTCAAAAACAAATCAATTTTATGAAATTGTAGCTATTTTATGATATTTTTATTTGTTTATTTGTATGTGAAATATGATATATATTTATAAAATTGATAAATATCATACAAACTGCACTTTTCACCACCCCCTACCCCCATCCCCTACCCCTCTAAACAGAAAATCGTCGAATACAAGTACCAATCAGTTCTTCTTCCTCACCATAATCACCCATAAATGTCTCTCCTGCATCTCTCAAATTGTAATTCGTTTTTATTAGATATATCTTGTGTTTGAAGATAGGATTATCTATATTTTCATGTAAAATGGTTAGGGTAGGGGTTGATTCCAAATTGTCAAGTACCATGATAAAGTACAAACTGCGGATTGTAAATGAGTGTTGTTCCGCCCCCTCCTCCCCTCCTTCCTCCTGCCATCCTTCATTCGATTCCAAAAACTCTTGAAAATCATGACATTCTTTGACTATGTTAATTCCACAATTTTGAAAAAAATCAATCGTAAATACCGGAGTTATATGAACAAACATTTTCGAAGTTTTGGTATTGAGTTCGTTACGCAAACGCTGGACACATCGTTTAAAATACTCGTAATGAGCGACATTTCCCACAATATTATGGTGATTCAACGCCAAACGATAGTGATATGTATGAATAGGATTGGGCATTTCTATTGGTTGGTAATACATGTTCGCCCAAATATCCTCGTCACAAATGAGTCCTTCTGTAATGATATCAATTCTGGAAAAAGTACGCGTATGTTTCTGTTGGTAATTTTCAGTATTAAGAAACTCGCGGAAATCGTCCTGTATACAGTGTTGAATGACTGACAAACGAGATACCAACCAATCAAATGGGAAACTCTCGTGCTTGAGACCCAACTTCTTTAAAATACCCGCCACTGTACATCGATACCCCAATGAGATGATTTTATATTCTGGCAGTGGAGGGGTGGATATATTGAAATCAACATCGTCGGGTTGTTGACTCATTTGTCTTTTGTTCGAATGAATATGAATCTATAAGTAATCTATTTCTATATATTTTACAAAAAAAAACGATGAATTAGTTATTATTATGTGCAATCAATTAAACAAGTCAAATAAGCAAGATAAATATCAAAATAAACGGGACACTTCGAGGAAACTTTCTTGACTATTTGCGTAGAGTTTATCAATCGTACATCTACATAGGGGGCAAATGAGTTGTCTTTGAAGGTCACTACGAGCCACATACTGACAAGTACATTTTGCGCATAGCTGATGATTACAATTGGTAGAAATGGCATGCATTCGTTGAATATCATCGAGACATATGGGACACACTTCTGCATGTGTATGAGTGGTTACCGTATCATCCTCTTCATCATCAATTTGAAAAACAACATGAATATTTCGAGGGAGAATAGTAGTGGGTTCGGGGGATGGAGCAAGGGGGCGATTGCGATTCTGGGCAGTGGCTGTGTGTACATGTGTCATTTCATATATAATAATGCGAGTGAGTCGTCTTTTACTATGGGATGTCGAGTAATCAAACAAACTCACAAACAACTTGATTTCATTCAACAGTCGTACACCCAAGAAGGTTTCTAACGTTGTTTGTAGTTCATCATATCGTAAATTTCTTCTATAAAGTAAGTCATCCATGTCCAAACACATATTGGCAAGTATTGCGAGAGCACTATCATGACAACAATTGTTGATTTTATGTCCATACATATGGCAAAATGAACATCTTTTGTTTCTCAAATTATAACGTGTCGCCCTGATACGCCGATATAACATGTCCTGAAAAATCGGTGACAAATTGTTTATGATAGCAATCGTATCGTCTTCCATTACGCTTATTGAAGTTGTACAAATGCTGTATATAATGATTAAAATATCAATTTTTCATTTATATCTCTATTGCAACTCATAATTGTCGAAATAAAAAAGAATGGACCAAGAGGGTCCTCTTTTTTGACGAATTAGTTAAATTATTACCTCTACCACTACCCCTACATCACTACCCCACACTACATCACATGTTTTGAGATTGAAATGGAACATACTGCTCGCATAAATGACTCATTCCTTTGTCATTACGGACAAGCTCATCTTCAACAAAGTCCATGATACCAATCAACCAATCAATTTCCTGTTGTATCTCAACATCACTCAATTGAGCCAAATACTCCTTCATAGTCCTTCCGTTCCTCTTTTTGCGCATATGTGATAGCAGAATACCAGCTATTTCGCCTTTTCCTGGGAGGACGATGTACATACTAAGCGAGTTCATAAACTTACGCCATCTAACCGTTACTGGGTCAACTGACTGCTCTATCCACTCTGGATGACAAAGGTATGCTTGATTGCTCATTATTTCGACTGATATACAAGTTGCTTTTACAGATTGTTAATAGTTGAAAGAAATTATCAATTTTACAAAATGTTGTTCTTTTCATGTATTATTTGAACAATTATCTATGTTACCACTCAATACCCGTTATGTCGTATTTTATAGAGTAATAAAAAAGAATGGACCAAGAGGGTCCCTTTCTTTGTTTCGAAATGAGTTAGTTAATTAGTTAATCAAACGACACAATTCAAGACAAGTACATGTTTGCAATGTTATAATAACTTTCATGGGAGACTACAGTAACTACATTGATTTCACATCTACAGAGTGGGCAGAGATGGACATGACGTAATTTGTCAGTCATAAATATCGATTGGAAACACCCCGTACAGACTCTATGATTACATTGTAGGGTAGTCATAGAATGAGTAGGGACATGGCTATCCAAGCAAACAGGACAGTCTTCCGGTTCTTTCTCGCCGACTTGAAGGTTGAGGTGGATGTGAATTTTTGCGAGGGGAATGAGTGGTTCAACCGGAGAAGGAGGGCAAAACAGCTCAATAAGTTTCGTGATTATTGCTTCCATCTTATCATCTTTTGTTGGACAATCATCCAAGGAACAATCGATGAAACCGGCAAACACATGAAGCACTTTCATCGAGTGTATTGCGTTTCTATAAAAGTAGACACGCAAGGTAATTCTCAATTGGTAATGATCGATATCACCATTATGGAAAGATACCAAATAGTCATTGGTATTTCGGCAGATGTTCCAGATGATTCGCATAGTCGATTCACTACAACACGTCTTTATTGTGTGACCTTGTGTTCGACAATAACAACAATGTTCTTCTATATCACTCATTTCTTGATTCATGCGAATCGTTTCGCGGTAATAGAGTCTTTTAATGAGCATATCACTGTATATCGGTGATAATATGCTATGAATAGCGTTAACAACGGACATTGGCACTGACGAAGTCATTATTATAGTTGAGTTACAGAACTGATATACGAGTTGACTACAAGTTTAATATACAATCAATTTTATAAAAATGTCGTTATTTAATGTATTTTATTAACATTGTGACGATGTACTATGTACTATGAAGTAATAAAAAAGAAGAGACCAAGAGGGTCCCTTCTTTATTTAGAAATGAGTTAGTTAATTAGTTAATCAAGACAAGTACATGTTTGCAATATTATAATAACTTTCATGGGAGGCTACAGTAACTACATTGATTTCACATCTACAAAGTGGACAGCGATGGACATGGCGATTTTTGTCAGTCATAAATAGCGACTGGAAACACCCCGTGCAGACTCTATGATTACATTGTAGGGTAGTCATAGAATGAGTAGGGTCATGGCTTTCCAAGCAAATAGGACATTCTTCCTCTTCTTTCTCGCAGGTTTGAAGGTTGAGATGGATATGAATTTTAGCACGGGGAATGAGTGGTTCAACCGGAGCAGGGGGAGGGGGAGGAGGAAGACGAACCACAGGAGGCACTGGGACGCGAACGGGTTGTGGTGGGACGCGAACGGGTTGTGGTGGCGTTGGTGGTGGTGGGAGAGTCGCATTTATCGGTCGAAACATCTCAATGAGTTTCGCGATTACTGCTTCCCTCTTATCATCGTTTGTAGGAGGACAATGAGTGAATGAGCAATCGATGAAACTGGCGAAGATACCAAGCGTTTTCATCGAGTGTCTACGAAAATAGTCAAGCAGGGTAATTCTCAATTGGAAATGACTGGTATTACCATTACGGAAAGACATCACAGATTCATTGGTATTTCGGCAAATATTCGTGAGGATTTGGAGGGTCGAGTCACTACAACACGTCTTTATTGTATGACCATATTCGCGACAACACGAACAACGTCGTCCGCGAGCATTACCATGCATTTCTTGGGTGAAACGATTCACTTCACGGAAACTGAGTCTTCTTAATAGAATATCACGGTATATCGGTGACACTGTGTGAATCGTGGTAACAGTGGACATTGGCAACGATGAAATCATTGTTAATTTGATGTTAATATATTGATATAGAACTTCTGTGCAAGTAGACTATAAGTTCAAAATGAAATCAATTTTACAAAAATGTAGCTATTTTAATGTATTTTATGAACAATGCCTATATGTCACTCATATCTCGTTTTGTCACTCATTTCCAGGTATCCCATATGTCACTCACACCCAAAGGGGGAAGGGGTGTATAATAATTTAGGTACATATAACGCCAACAATCGAGTCTTCATCCGGATATTTATTAATTATAACAATATACGTGAACTATGCAACACTGGCTTGACCTCCTTGTTATGGCTCATTCACAAGTTGTGCATCGTTGAAAGAAATAATCAATTTTACAAAATATCCCCTATTTCGGGGTAAACGCTGCTACTTCTCGCTCAATATATATTATGTTACTCATTTACGGTTATATGACTCATTTCTCGTTACGTTATACTATTCATATATAGTATAAAGTAATCATCAAAATGTCACTTGGAAACAACGAAAAATAATTTGGAACAGTTTCAAAAACCAAAGCACAAATGAATCGACAAACCAAATCACAAATGAATCGACAAACCAAAGCACAAATGAATCGACGAACCAAAGCACAAATGAATCGACAAACCAAAGCACAAATGAATCGACAAACCAAAGCACAAATGAATCGACAAACACTAATTGACTAATGTACTATCTACAAAAATTTTGACAATTCCACTCCCTCCACTTCCACTAATTTTATAAAATGAGCCAGAACCTGCCGCGCCTCCACCCCCACCACCAAGACCTGTAAAGCCATTATTGGCAACTGTGTTATTACTTCCACCATTACCTCCACCTCCTGTTCCACCTACTGAATAGTTGTTGCTATTCCAAGTTCCACCTCCACCTCCTCCTCCATAATAAGTACTGTCTATAGGACATTTATATCCAGCTCCACCATATACACTGGTATTATTTCCATTATTTCCAGATGCATCATATCCGCCTCCAGCACCTCCGGCACCTCCACCCCCACAACCATAATCTGTATCTATTTTACTATTGATAACACTCCCCCCATTATATCCTTGTCCAGTGGTACCCTGACCACCTGTATACCATTCGCGTCCGCATCCTGCTCCGCCTCCACATCCACCATTTAATTGACTCGTACTTGTAGCTAAATGACTACTATTTCCCCCTCCACCACCCACGGCTGTAATTCCATAAAAAATAGTATTACCCCCCACATTACCTTGTACAATACTACTGCTTACATTTGCCCCTCCTTTGCCAATAACCACCGGATATGTTCCAGATGGAATAGTAAATGCACTGTAGATTACACCTCCCCCACCTCCACCTCCACCTCCATCAAATCCACCCGAACCTCCACCTCCCACTAACAAAGCAGTGATTGGACAATTACCACTAAAACTTATATTATAAGATGACGAAGGATTCGTAAAAGCATACGTTTTATAATTTATCCCACTATAATACGTAGTGGTAGGAATAACCGATGTCGTAATGGATACTTTATTACTCCCCGATTTATGCTTTATCATTTGACTCTTGGTAGTGCTAAAACTGTTCATATTATATATTTATCTTTTAAAATTTTATTTATGAATTATGCAAATCCAGTCGTTTATAAATATAATTCATAAATATATATCGAATGTCATTGACAATTTCAAGTTTCTTTAAACGAAAGAATAAATTCACACCTATTTTAACCCTTTTATTTATCATTCTATTTATCATACTAACAATCCTATTCATTTATTCCATCTGGAATATATTCCGCAAAAAGAAAGAAAATTTTGAAAATTCCCCATCACCTAAATACACATTATGCTTATTGGTAATTGCAAAAAACGAAGGAATGGTCATTCAAGAATTCATCGAGCATTACAAGTGGCAAGGAATCGAACACATTTACATTATTGATAACGGAAGTACCGATAATATGGTACAAAAACTCCAGCCGTATATAAACGAAAGCTATGTAAGTTATTACTTTAAAGGAGAGCCTCATCAGCAGGTCAATCATTACAATGATGTTTACCGGCAAATTCGAAGTGAAACGAAATGGCTAATTATCTGTGATGCCGATGAATATATTTACAATCGCACCCAAGGTCAGACTATCAAGGACTATATAGAAACTCTCAATTATGAAACCATTAACTCTGTTTATTTACAATGGAAAATGTTTGGTTCAAGTGGATATAAAACCCAACCGAGTAGTATACGAACCTCTTTTTTATTGAGAAAGATTGATATAGACAAACATTTAGAAAAATGTATTATCAATACTTCCAACACTGAATCATTAAATATACATTCTCACAACTATAAAGACCCAAATTTAGAAACCATTAAAAATCCGCCAGAATTGGCATTAAACCATTATGCCATCATGTCTTTGGAATATTTTCAAAAGGTAAAAATGGGAAGAGGGGACGCACATTGGACATCTCATTATTACAATAACGTAAGAAATATGAAATACTTTCAGGATTATGACCACACGGAAATCCAAGATACCGAATTAAGAGATTTACTAACTTAAACTCTCTTCATCTTCTCAATTCTTATAATGTTCGTCTTTTTACAATAAAAATATGACATATAATATCATAAAAATGATGTTTCGTATGTTATTATTTAATAATAAAATGAAAGAAAAACGTCAAAATTCTCCATCTCCTAAATACACATTATGCTTATTGGTAATTGCAAAAAACGAAGGAATGGTCATTCAAGAATTCATCGAGCATTACAAGTGGCAAGGAGTCGAACACATTTACCTTATTGACAATGGAAGTACAGATAATATGGTACAACAACTCCACCCTTATATAAACGAAGGCTATATAGATTACTACTTTAAAGGAGAGCGTCATCAACAAGCCAATCATTACAATGATGTTTACAGGCAAATTCGAGATGAAACAAAATGGCTAATTGTATGTGATGCCGATGAATATATTTACAATCGCACCCAAGGTC